>Ga0335078_10005127_pt1 | contig 19374 bp, 14 predicted proteins | sample Lox_Sample_32_FD_206711 | JGI IMG/M metagenome (GOLD analysis project Ga0335078, IMG submission 206711) | Soil microbial communities from Loxahatchee National Wildlife Refuge, Florida, United States - Lox_Sample_3.2 | ecosystem: Environmental > Terrestrial > Soil > Wetlands | place: USA... | reverse complement strand
GACCATCGGTCACATCCATCTCGAAATAAGTCTGCCGCTCCTCCACAATGTCGACGGACGTAATATTCGCGCCATGCCGCGCAATCACTCCGGTCAACTGATACAGGATTCCCGGCCCCGGATCCGCCTCTACTAGGACGCCGATATTCTCAGGCATAGCGTTGATGAGCTTCTATGATAATCCGCAAGGACGAGGTTCAAAAACGTTCGACCGAACTCACCGCGGCCTATCTTCGGAAAGCTTTACTGAGCCGCGACCGAAGGAAGCGGTCCCAGGCTGCGACAGGATCAGACAGCCCACGCCGGCAAGCGGAAACGGATCACCATGAGACCCAACAAACGATTCGAAAACCAGCATTCGAAAACCTAGCATCGGAACGAAGCAGTTGAATGATCCTGAACAGAAGCCACCAGTCGCTCGACTCAACCTGCACGCCGTACCGTTGCCAGTCTACGGATTCGACCTCCGCAAAGTCGATATAGGTGTAACCTTGGAACTCGCCTGTACCAAATGTCCGTTCGTGATCGCGGATGGCCCGCAGTTCCTCTCGAACCTGTTGTGATGGATTGCGCGGAACACCCCGATCGCGCGATTGGCCCGTACGGTAGAGGACCCCCTGTGAGAGCATGTTTCGAGAAGCCGAATAACACTTGCGCAACGTCGTCGCAGCAGTCGACTATGCTCGCAACACTCAGAATGCCGCTCCAAGCATGTTCCTCGCCTCGCCGCTCCGGGTCGCGTCGAGATATTTCGACCCAGCCAAGAATGTCGACGCCCATGTGATTCCGCTATTCTTAGAGTTCACAAATCCAACGGCAGCCAACGCTACCGTCTGCAAGGTACAGGTCTCTGGACCCTACTCTCACTTCATCTCCGCAGGAAATCATCCGGATGTATTCCCGCTTGCTTTAGTATCGCCCGGAGCGTTCCCTCAGGCATGTCACCGGGATGATTAGGCACCGTGGTGTATCGATTCGTGCTGCGATTGAACCAGATTTCATGGCTACCAGCAGCTTGACGGTCAAACTCGAAGCCGGACGCCTTCAGTTTCTGAACGATTTCTCTGTATCGGAAACCTGCAAGCCGGCCCATTCAGGCGGCGACCACGATCGTGTAGTCCCGCCGCTCATTGGTCGTCGGCAAATCTGGAATGCCGTCGCGCTCGCGCTGGGCTTCAATCAACTTCCGGGCGACGTCGCGGGCGATATCCAGTGCTTCAGCAACCGTCCGACCCTGCGCCACAAGGCCGGGTAGTTCATCCGACGTCGCCAGAAACACGCCTTCCGGCAATTCCTCGACTTGAATCCGAATCGCGAGTTCCATACGAGTTGATCCTAACATTTCATGCTGCGGTCCGGCGTCCCGCGCTCACCGGGCCGGACGCGTAATCGATACCCAAATTGCCCCATCCCACCCAACCCGCACATCCTCGAAATCCCGAATGCACGGCACGCCCAACTCCTCGTTCGTAGCCGTCGTCGTCATCCCCAGCACTTGCATCCCCGCCGCCCGCGCCGATTCCACTCCCGCCGGCGCATCTTCAATCACCAGGCACCGTTCCGCCGGTTGCCCAATCCATCGCGCCGCCGTTAAATAAGGTTCAGGATCCGGTTTGCCCCGCCGCACGTCATCCGCTGAAACCAACACAGGCGGAATCGGAATTCCCGCGCGCTCCAGCCGCACCCGCGCGAGTGTTCGCGGCGCCGACGTGACCACCGCCCAGCGATCCGCAGGAAGCGCGCGCACAAACGCCACCGCGCCCTTCACCGCCTTGATGCCCTCCGTGTCCTCCGTCTCCGCCACATCAAACGACCGGACCTCTTCCTCCGTCGCCAAGTGTGGAGCGACCAGCCGGATGGTCTCCATAGTAGGTCTTCCGTGCGACACCCGCAGGATCGGCGCAACATCCAACCCGTGCCGCGCCGCCCAGCGCCGCCACTGCCTCTCCACGCACTCGGTCGAGTCTACCAGCGTGCCGTCCATATCGAGCAACAGCGCGTCGAATCGCAGCTCCATCGCATCGACCATACCACCCTGTCTGTTCTTGATGCGTGCTTCGGCTCCAGCTAATTCACCCCGGGCTCGCAGCCGAGCGAAAAGGTGTTCTGGGACGGGCGAATCTCCGCGGGCTAATTCGCGGGCCACATCGCCTCCGATTCCCACGCAGGCACCTCGTCGCCGATCTGAGGACCAAATTCGTATCCCTTTCGGTCGCGCTCCTCCAACTCCCGTATCTCGAGCCTTCTCAGATGCTCGCGCAGAGCGTTGCGGATCAATGCCGAGCGGCTTAGTTTTGTGCGCCGTGCCGCACGGTCCGCCGCCCGTAACAATTTCGCATCGAGAACAATCCGAATCGTTTTCATTGTGATGCTACTCCACAGTATCGTCCACCCTGATTCCTCGCGACGGTCTAACTAATCCCCAGACATCCACCATGAAACAATAGTCTTCATGCCTGCCGACAAACCCCCCGTCGCCCACTCGCCCGTCGCGCGCGCCGCGCACATGCGGCACCTGGTCGAGCAACTCCACAAGCTCGAAGAGCGTCTGCGCGCGGGTGGGGGCCCAGCGAAAATCGCCCGCCAGCACAAAGCCGGAAAACTCACCGCGCGTGAGCGTGTCGCAAAGCTGCTAGATCCCGGCTCTCGATTCCTCGAAATCGGCCTGCTCATCGCGTACGACCAGTACGAAGGCCAGGCGCCCGCCGCGGGCGTGGTTACCGGCATCGGAAAAATCGAGGGCCGTCCCGCAATCATCGTCGCCAACGACGCCACAGTCAAAGCCGGCTCCTGGTGGCCCGAGACCATCACTAAAATTTTGCGGGCCCAGGAAATCGCCATCCGCAACCGCTGTCCCATCGTGTATCTCGTTGATTCCGCTGGAGTAAACCTGCCATACCAGGACGGCATCTTTCCCGGCCAGTACGGCGCGGGGCGCATTTTCCTGTATAATTCACTTATGCGGCGCCGGCTCCGGGTGCCGCAATTTGCCGCGGTGATGGGACCTTGCATCGCCGGCGGCGCTTATCTTCCCGCGCTCAGCGACATCTTGATCATGGTGGAAGAGACGAGCTTCATGGGCTTGGGCGGCCCGAACCTCGTCAAAGGGGCCACCGGCCAGGTGATCGATGCCGAGTCGCTCGGCGGCGCGAAACTCCACACCGCGACCAGCGGTGTCGCCCATTACATGGCGAAGGACGACGCCGCTTGTCTTGAAATGATCCGCGAGCAGTTCCGCCGGCAGCCCGCGCCAGCACCCGCTGGAACCTCGCCCGCGCGCCCCCCCGAAGAACTCTATGGTGTTCTGCCCGCGGACCATCGCCTTCCCTATGAAATCGAGGACGTGATTTTTCGCATCTTCGACCGCGACGATTACCTGGAATTTCAGCCCGAGCACGCGCCCGAAATCGTCTGTGCTAACGCGCGCTTATGCGGACGGCCCGTCGCGCTGATCGCCAATCGCCGCGGCTTTTTGAGATCCGATGGCGGCCCGCGCATTGGCGGCATCATTTACACGCAGTCGGCGCGAAAAGTGGCGTACTTCGTGGAAACGGCCGAGCGTCTCGGCCTGCCGCTCATCTATCTCCAGGATGTTTCCGGCTTCATGGTGGGCGCAGAAGCCGAAGCCGAGGGCATCATCCGTGCTGGCGCCGAGATGGTCGAGACTATGGCCACCACCACAGTTCCCAAGATCATCCTGACCATCAACCACGCAAGCGGCGCCGGGTATTACGCCATGGCCGGCCAGGGCTTCGATCCCAATTTCACTTTCAGTTGGCCCACAGCCCGCATCGGCGTAATGGAAGGCGACTCGGCCGTGCAGGCATTGTTCTCCGTCGAACTCGAAAGGTGGAAAGCCAGCGGCCAGCCGCTCCCCGGCGATTTGCAGCAATCCATCGAAAAAACCCGCGCCGACTACGAACGCTGGCTCGACGCCAAATACGCCGCCGCCAGAGGCCACGTCGATGCCGTCATCGACCCGCAAGAATCCCGCGACGTCCTCACTCTGGCGCTGGAAGTGTGCAGGCCCCGCAGCAGGCCCCTGGCCGAGGAATTGGTTTGATCCACCAACCCCCAAATCCCAACCCCCAACCCCCGCGATTCGCAGCGCCGCTGCGGATCGCAAATGGCCAGGGTTTCTGGGGCGACTGGCTGGAAGCTCCCGTGCGCCTCGTCGAGCAGGGTCCCATCGATTACCTCACGCTCGATTACCTCGCCGAAGTCACCATGTCGATCCTGCAAAAGCAGCGCCAGGCCGATCCCTCGCTCGGCTACGCTCGGGACTTCCCGCCGCTGATCGGCCGCATCGCGAAAACCGTGCTCGATCGCAACGTGCGCGTGATCGCCAACGCCGGCGGCGTGAATCCCGTCGCCTGCGCCGAAGCCGTCCGCAAAGCCGCGCCCGGAATCAAAGTCGCCATGGTTCTCGGCGACGACGTTTTTTCTCGCATCGACGAATTTCTTGCCAAGGGCTACTGCATGGCCAACCTGGATAGCGGCGAGTCGGTCACGAAGATCCGCAACCGAATCCTGAGCGCCAACGCCTATAGCGGCGCCTTTCCGCTGGCCGAGGCGCTCGCCACAGGTGCACACGTGGTGCTCGCGGGTCGGGCTGCCGACCCGGCCCTGGCGCTGGCTCCCATGATTCATGAATTCGGCTGGAGCGAAACGGATTGGGACAAACTCGCCGCAGGTTCAGTCGCAGGCCACATCATCGAATGCGGCACCCAAACCACCGGCGGCAACTGCCAGGTCGATTGGCAAAACATCCCCGACCTCGCCAATATCGGCTACCCCATCGTGGAAGCCGAGCCGGGCGGAACTTTCATCGTTACCAAGCATCCCGGCACAGGCGGGCGCGTCCATTCTGACGTGGTCAAAGAGCAATTGCTCTACGAACTCGGCGATCCCCAAAACTTCATCGCTCCCGATTGCATCGCCGACTTCACGACGATTCATCTCGAAGACATCGGCCCCGACCGTGTGCGCGTCTCCGGCGTCCGAGGCCGCGAGCGCCCGGCGGATCTCAAGCTCTCGATCAGCTACGCCAACGGCTGGAAGGCCATCGGCACGATGGTTTACAGTTGGCCGCAAGCGCTCGAAAAAGCGCAGGTTGCGGACCGCATTGTGCGGGCGCGGTTGGCATCGCTTGGCTTGGGCTTCGAAGAGATCTACACTGAATTTCTCGGTTCGAGTGCCTGCCACGGCCCGGTCGCGCACACCTGCCCCGATCCGCCCGAAGTGCAGGTTCGCATCGGCGTGCGCGGTTACGATCACAAAGCTGTAGTCCGTTTTACCCGCGAGTTGATCCCGCTCGTGCTCAGCGGCCCTCCAGGCGCAACCGGCTATGGCGAGGGCCGCCCGCCGGTTCGCGAGATTGTGGCCTACTGGCCGGCACTCATTCCGCGCGAGGAGATTCGGACATCCATCGAGGTGCTGGGATGAAGGTCCCGCTCGCCAAAATCGCCCACACCCGTTCCGGCGACAAGGGCGACACTTGCAACATCGGTGTCATCGCATACGATGCCCGCCACTATCCCGTGCTGGTTCGCGAGCTGACCGCCGAGCGCGTGAAAGCTTTTTTCGGAGACCGGGTGAAGGGCAAAGTGGAACGCTTCGAACTGCCCAACCTCAGCGCGCTGAATTTCCTGTTACACGAGGCCCTGGGCGGCGGCGGCACTGTTTCACTGCGCATCGACGCGCAGGGCAAAACGTTCGGCGCAGCCCTTTTGCGCCTGGAGATCGACATAAGTGAGTGACATCACCACAATATGTTGGGTATTTCTCAAGAAGGACACGCAATCATGTACCAAATATCCTTTACTTTTTTGGGGTTAGAGCTTAGTATGGTCACAATCAGCAGGTCTGCAGGCCTGCCACGGAGGTAGAGTTTGCTACGGCTAAAGCGGCTCGAGCTGCACGGTTTTAAATCCTTTTGCGATCGCACAGAACTTCGTTTTAATGGCGGCGGCATCGCGGCCATTGTCGGTCCGAATGGCTGCGGGAAATCGAATCTCAGCGACGCCATCAGTTGGGTGCTGGGAGAACAATCCGCTAAGAGTCTGCGCGGCACTCGCATGGAAGACGTGATTTTCAACGGAACGCGCGATCGCAAAGCCACCGGTATGGCCGCGGTGACCATGACGCTGGTAGATCCCACCGGCCAGCATCAGCACCCACTGGGCGGAACGCGGCACCCCGAAAATGAGATCACCATCACGCGGCGATTGTTCCGCTCCGGGGAAAGCGAATATCTCATCGACGGCCACGCGGCCCGATTGCGAGACATTCAGGACCTGTTCATGGGCACGGGGCTCGGACCGGAGAGTTACGCCATCATCGAGCAGGGACGCATCGGCCAGATTCTCAGCTCGCGGCCGCAAGACCGTCGCGCTGTGATTGAAGAGGCGGCCGGCATCAGCAAATTCAAAACGCGCAAGCGGCTGGCGGAAGCCAAACTCGAAAGCGCGCGGCAAAACCTGGCGCGCGTCTTCGACATCCTGGAAGAGGTAACGCGCCAGCTCAATTCGCTGAAGCGCCAGGCTTCCAAAACACGGCGCTATGGCGAGCTGAAAACTGAATTGGATTCAAAGCTTCGCCTGGTGCTCGCAGCCAGGTTCCAGCAACTCGAGCGGGAAGCGGCCAAAGCCGCTCTCGACCTGAACCTGGCTTCGGGCGAACTGCGGACGCTCTCGGAGGACGTGACTGCCAATGAGCACGAACGCGAGCGTCTGCAGACTTCTCTGTTCAACGCGGAATCGCGCCTGACGGACCTGCGCTCGCAGCTTACCGCTCTGCAGGTGGAAGCCGAGCGCACGCGCGGGCGCCTGGAGGCCCAAGTTCGGGAAACCGGCGCCATTGAAGAACGCATCACGCAGGGCGAGCGGGAAGTGCAGGAGCTGGAAGCGCGTTCGGGCGAGTTGGTCGGCGAGCGGGACACGCACGGCGTGGCGGTGGAGGAGTTCGACCGGCAGATCAGCGCCGCGCGCGAGCGCGTGCTCGAGAAAAACGAAGCTCGAGAAGCGTTGCAAACCCGTCTCAGCGAGCAGGAGAAGGCGATCGAAGAGAGTCGCATGGTGACGCTGCGCCTGATGGGCGAGATCTCCACCATTCAAAATCAGCTCGCGCAAATCGACGAGTACCTGGCGGGAATCGACCGTGAAACCGCGCGTGCCCAAAAAGAAGAGCAGTCCGCTGCCTCGGAAATCGAGCGGCTGGGCGCGGCCCGCAAGGAGCTTTCCGAGTCCATGATGCGCCGCCAGATGGAACTGGAAGCCGTCTGCGGCGAGCGCCGGCGCACGGAAGAGGAGCTGGGTGCAAAGAAGACCGCCGCCGCCGAATTGCGCGCCCAAACCGACGCCGTTCGCAGCGATTGCTCGAATCTGAAAGCGCGCAAAACTTCACTCGAAGACATCCTTTCTCACCGCGCTTATTCCACCGAGCCGGTCAAGCGTCTTTTTGGTGCGACCAATGGCGGTGGTGACTTCAAGCCTCTCGGTCTTCTAGCGGATTTCGTCGAAGTCGATCCGGCTTACGAGCGCGCCGCGGAAGAATTTCTCCACGACGAACTGGAGTACGTGGTGGTGGAGGGTTGGGAGCAGGCCGAACGAGGCATGAACCTGCTGCGCGGCGGCTACGAAGGCCGCGCCACTTTCCTGGTGCACAACGGGGCGAGCCTGCTGCCCGCCGAAGCCGAGCAGACGGCCAGCCTGCCGCGCCTCACCGATTATCTTCGCCTCACCAACGGCCTGGCCCACCGCGCATTCGACCTGCTGCCTCGCCTGGCCAACTGTCGCATCGCCCAGGATCGCGCTGAAGCGCAGCGCCTGGCGGAAGAGAATCCTGATTGCTATTTCCTCTTGCCCGACGGATTGTGCTATCACGGCCCCACTCTCTCCGGAGGCAAGAAGACCGCGGGCGGACCGCTGGTGATGAAGCGCGAGCTGCGCGAGGTGACCGGCACGCTCGCTCGCCGCGAAAGCGAACTGGAAGAGCAGGTAGTGCGCGCCGACGCGCTGGAGCGTGAAATCGGCCTGCTCGAAGGCGAACTGGAGCGGCTGCGCACCTTGCAACAAGCCGGCGAGAAGGACTCACTGGCTCTCGATCACGAAATGCGCAAGCTCTCGGAAGAAACCGCTCGCGCCAACTCGCGCGTTTCCGTCGCGCGGCTCGACCTGGAACGCCTGCGCCGCGAAGCAGAGCGCTCCATCCAGCAGCGCGACGAGAATCGCGGCGCCGTGGCGGAAAAGGAAACTCTCCGCACCGGCCGGGAGCAGGAGCTGGCCGCGCAAAGCGAGGAGATGGAAGTACTCGAAGCCGAGGCGGCGCACCTTGCCGAAGAACACGCCGCTTTGCGCGTCGAACTGGCGGGCCTCGAGGAACGCCACCGCGCCGAGCATGCGTCGATGGCCCGCGTCGAAGCGCAGTTAGCTGAAGTCACCGGCCGGCGCGACGAACTCACGCGCGAGACCGAGCGGCTGGGCATCGAACGCGCCCGCCTGCTGGCCGATAACATCGAGCTCGATCGCAAGTCCGCCGCGCTGGCGGGCGAGCTCCAAACCGCCGAAGCGGAGATCACCCGGCTGGCGTTCGAAGAATCGCAGCTTCGCGAGTTGCTCGCGGACACGGAAGAGAAGTTGAAGGCGTTACGCGCCGAAGTGGAGACTGCGCATCAGAAGCGCTCTGAAATCGAAGTCGAGCTGGTGAGAAAACAGGGAGACTTGAAGTACCTCGACGAAACCAGCCGCAAGGAGCTAAACACGCCCGTCGCGGAGCTGATGCCGGGCGAAGAAGCGTTGCCCTCCGGCGAAGCGCTGGCTGAAGTCGAGCGCCAATACGACGAGATCCAGGCGCGCATCGAAGCTCTGGGCCCCATCAATCCACAGGCGCTCGAAGAGTTTCAGGAATGCCAGCAGCGCCACGAATTCCTGAGCGTGCAGCGGCAGGACCTGATCGATTCCATCCGCGACACTGAGAAAGCCATTCAGGAGATCGACGAAGTTTCACGCCAGAAATTCGCCGAAGCGTTCGAGGCCATCAACGCCAATTTCCGCGAAGCCTTCCTCACTCTGTTCGGCGGCGGCTCGGGCGAGATGCGCCTGACCGACGAAACCAACATCGCCGAATCCGGCATCGACATCATCGCCTCGCCTCCGGGCAAGCGGCTGCAAAACGTGCTGCTGCTCTCGGGCGGTGAAAAAGCCCTGGCGGCGCTCGCTCTGCTGATGGCCATTTTCCGCTATCAGCCCAGCCCGTTCTGCATCCTCGACGAAGTGGACGCGCCGCTCGACGAAGCCAACATCGGCCGCCTCATGCGCCTGCTGCGCGAAATGTCCACCGGCACGCAATTCGTCATCATCACGCATTCGAAGAAGACCATGGAGTCCGCGCAAGCCATGTACGGCGTCACCATGCAAGAACCCGGGGTGTCACGCTTGGTGTCGGTGAAGTTCGAAGGAGTGGCCGCGAGCGTGGCGGCAGCGCCGGCAGCGTAGGAGGCGGCTCTCTGTCTGCGGGTTCCCGTTCAACCGGAACCGTGAGTTCGCAGGACGAACATGAAATTTTCTGAGTTTGAAAATGCCACTGCGTCGGATCTCAGGCGCGAAGTAGTGGAGCGTTTTGATCTGTACGATACTACGCGACCTGGCCGTATTGAGCTCCTCTGGGAAGCGCAGTTTTTCATGGCCGAGATTGACCGGCGGGAAAGCGCCTGGATCGCCAAGCGCGACCTCATACTGGAACTCATCATCATCGTTCTGATTGTGGGCGAGCTTGTCTTCGGCATAAATGGCCTGGCGCGAGAGCGGGAAACAGATGGCCATGATGGAGACGCAGACGGCAGTTTTGGCACAACTACAAAAGAGCGCGAGCGTCACAGCCGAGACGCTGGTTCTCTTGCAGGCGACGACCGCAGACATGAACGCCGCGGTGCAGACGCAGTTGCATCTCGCGTCACGCGTGGCCCTCGACGTGTTGTTTGACGGCCTATCAATCTTGACCCTCACGAACAAGGGGAGGACGGCAGTCCTTCTGCGCGGCCACAAATTCGATGGACTGCCCGCCACGATGGATGCGTTTGCTCGCTCGCTCCCGCCATCGGGCTTTCTTCAGTTCCAAGCGCCGGAAGCGCTACAGTGGTTCACGAAGATTCCGCCAGAGAAGTCAACTTTTGCAAATACCACTCCAGGTCTACGTTGAGAGCGACGACGGATCCCAGTACATCGTGAAGTTCGACTTCGTTGGGCAGCGGCAGAAGAATACAGAGAATCTGAAAATCGTGAGCCAAGCGGTCTCGGTAGTTAAAGCGGCCTGGGGAAAATGACTGCGCCCACGCCGCGTTTCGGGAGAGAATGTGCAACCGAGAACCTCAAATCGCCACACGGTTCCTCGCCTACGCCGCCCCTCGTAACGCCCGATCCACCACTTTCGGCTGTCGCGCAATCACTGGGAGGTACGCTCGCGCAGCGCTCTCGGGTTTCCGGCGGCCCTGCTCCGAGTCCTAAACGGCGCGGGGACTGAAGCCGAAACGCTTGGCGAACTCGGCCCGGGAGAGCCCCGGCTTTCGACGGATGGCGATCACATCAACCTGTGGAGGGACTTTGACCTCGTACTCATCGAGCTGCAGTTCTCCCCGCGCGTGCGCCGCCATTTCCTTCGCCGACGCGATCAGCCGCTTGCCTAGAGCAGAGCGCTTTTTCTTCGCCATGACATTCACCACTGTACGGCAATGCCGTATACATCTCAAAGTGAACACGCCAGCGATTTCCTCCCGCGCATCGCCTGGCAGTTGTAGCGCAGGCCCACGCCTGATTTTGGCGGGGACCTGCGGCTTTGTGCCGAGGTCGAAGGAAAAGCCGCAGGTCTCCGCGCAAACCCCGCGCGTAGGCCTGCGCTACAAGAAAATCGATGAATGGCTCGCATCGCGTTCACCCGAACAGCCCCAGCACTTCCCGGTACAGCTTCTCCACCTGCTCGTCGCTCTTGGCTTCGGCGGCGACGCGCAGCAAGGGCTCGGTGTTTGACGCGCGCACGTGGATCCAGGCGCCGGGCAGCAGGAGTTTGAGGCCGTCGGAGCGGTCCTTCTCGGCGTCGGGAAAGCGCGCTTCCAGGCTCTGCATCAGCGGGCCGAGCAGGCCGTGCTCGAATGCCATCTTCCCGTATCTGCGGAAATATTTCGGCAGCCGCGCGGCGAGCGTGGAAATCTTCTCGCCGGTCTCGGCCATGCGGTCGAGCAGAAACGCCATGCCGGTGTAGCTGTCGCGGCACAGATGCACCGGCGGGAAGATGATGCCGCCGTTCGCGCCTTCGCCGCCGATCACGGCATTCGCCGCCTGCATGGTCTCCACCACGTTGGCTTCACCTACCGGCGTGCGGTAGACGCGCCGCCCGTGCGCGCGAGCGACGTCATCGATCACCGAAGACGTCGTCAGGTTGACCACCACATTTCCGGGCAGCCGCCCGAGCGCCGCATCCACGGCGAGCGCGAGCACGTCGTCGTTATCGAGCACGCGTCCGGTTTCATCGATCACAGCCAGGCGGTCGCCATCGGGATCCTGCGCAAATCCGATATCGCGATGGCAGCGCCGCACCAGCTCTGCAATCTCGCCCAACGTTTCCGCTTTCGGCTCGGCCTCGCGAGGGAACGGCTGGGTGGGATCGACCGCAATGGCCTCCAGCTCGCACCCGAGCGACTCCCGCAAAAAACCCGGCGTGGTGACGGCGCCCGCGCCATTTACCGCATCGAGCGCCACGCGAAACCTGCGCGTGCGGATTCGTTCGGCATCCACGTGCGCCAGCACTTTCTGGAAATGAAGCTTCGGCGGCGAGTCATAGTCTGTGATCACGCGCCGCATCTCTTCGTTCGTGGCCCGCCGAAAATCGCTCTGATGGTAAAGATCGAGCAGTTCCGCGCGCTCGTAATTGTTGAAAAACAGCCCCTGCGCGTTGAACAATTTCAGCGCATTATATTCGGGCGGGTTATGCGACGCGGTGATGGCGATGCCGCCTTGTGCGTGCGTGGCCGCGACGTAGATCTGGATGGTCGGCGTGGGCAGGATGCCGACTTTCACCACCTCGCATCCGGCCGCGAGCAAGCCGCAGGCTACCGCGTGCGTGAGCATTTCACCAGAAGCCCGCGTATCGCGCCCCAGCACCACGCGCCCGCCGCCAACGTAAGTGCCGAAGGCTTGCGCGAAGGAACAGGCCAGCGCCGGCGTGAGAAACTCGCCCACCACGCCGCGAATGCCCGAGACGCCGATCTTCAGCAGATGTTCACGCCGCGCCATCAGGCAAAACTCCGAACGTGCTCGACCAGCGCCTCATACAGCTCGCGCGGGGCCTCGCCGCGCTGCTCGCAGATGATGCGCACCACCGGCTCGGTCTGGCTCACGCGCACGTGGAACCAGCGGTCCGGCCAATCTACACGCAATCCGTCGACAATGCTCCCGCGCCCGTCGTGATAGCGCTCGCGCAACGCGGCCAGCAGCGCCGGAATGCGATGCGTGACGAGAGGCACCTGACCTTTCAGAATCGAATATTTCGGATACGCGCCGACGATCTCGGAAAGCCGCGCCCCGCGCTCGCGCATCATGGAGAGCACCGCCAGCATGGCGGCGATTCCGTCGTAGACGAAACGGAACTGCGGCATCATGATGGCGCCTGTTCCTTCGCCCGCCAGAGCGATCTGCTCCGGCCGGTAAATGGAGAGCGCGTCGATGGCCGCCTGCCGTCCCACCGCGACACGCACCACTTCGCCCGAGTGACGCGCGGCGATCTCATCCACCAGCGCGGTGGTCGAGCCGTTCGTAATGACCAGCTTCCCCGCGCCGCGCGGCAGCAGATAATCGGCCAGCAACGGCAGCACCATCTCTTCGGATACTGCCGTGCCGTCTTCGGTGGCGAAGGCCACGCGATCGGAGTCGGCATCGAAGAGAAATCCAGCGCCCGCCGCGAGCGGCTTCATCAACGGCGCAAGCTGGAGCGCCACCATCTCCTTGTTCGTGGCGGGCTCGTGCGCGAACCGCACGCCCTGCATCTTTTCGTTGATCAGAATGATGCTCAGCCCGAAACGCTCGTTGATGCGCCGCAGGACCAGCGAGGACGTGCCGCTGCAGCAATCCACCACCACTCGAAATCGGCGCAGCGCCTCGAAATCGAACACTGAGGCCAGTTCATCCAGGTAAGGATCGAGCGCGTTCTCTTCGGTCCGAAGATTACCGAGCCGGTTCCATTCGACGAAGCTGAATTTCTTCAAATGATAGATGTCGAGCAGCTCGTTGGCTTCCGCGGTGGAAAGATAGATGCCATTGCGCCCGAAAAACTTCAACGCATTCCACTCCGCGGCGTTGTGGCTGGCGCCGATGGAGATGCCGCCGGCGGCGTCCATGCGCCGGATGGTGTGCTGGATCACCGGCGTGGGCGCAATGCCGAGATCGACCACGTTTCTGCCACAGGCGAGCAGTCCGGCAATCACGCCTTCGCGAATCATAATGCCGCTCGCGCGTGGGTCGCGGCCGATGATGACGCCTTTGCCGGGATCGAGAAACGTGCCGAACGCCGAGGCGAAATCCAGCACGTGCGCCGCGGTCATGCCACCGCCCACCACGCCGCGTAGCCCCACTTGCGAGATGCGCAACGAACTGGCGGCGGCGACGGCCACTTAGGGTTCCAGCCTCATGCGGCCGAAAGCTTCCGGAACGTGGAAGTTCGCCTCGTGCGTCGGCTGCCAGGCGATGTAGACGCGATGCGCTCCCGCGCCCTGGCAGCGGTAGAAGTTGATCCGCATTTCGAGCCCCGCAACCGGAGGCCGTGGATCGATGCTCTTCATCGGAATGCGCATCTCGCCGTACCAGATTTTCTTCTCGGAATCGATGCGCGCCTTCACCTCGAAGCCGGAATTCCACAGCCAGCCGCCCTCCGGCAGCGGATGGTCGCGGTCAATATCCAAATCCACCCATTCACCTTGCGGCGACATCTCGAACTCCTTGTAGCGGCGGATGCGTTGGAAATCCGAGCCCACAAAAACCTCCGCCACATCCCAATCCCACAGTTGGTTGGTTTCGTTCGAGACCGCCGGATGCGGATGCAGGTGCAACTCCTGGTACGGGCAGATGAACAGAAAGTAGACGTTGTCTTTGGTCCAGCGCGAGCGCACTTCGGTGCGGTGATCCGGATGGGCTTCGCCTTGCGGCCCGTTCTCCATGAAGATCCCCCTGACTCCTTTCCAAGAGGCCGCGTCCGGATCTGCGGTCAGCGCGAAATCCGCTGCCGCGCGATGGCTTGCAATAACGCCCGGGCCGTCGGCAAAGATCAAAGCCGCGCAGGCCAGCAGCAAAAGGCACGTTCGTTCCGGCATGGTGTCCCTTCTAATATACTGTCCGACATGGCAAAGCTTCATGTGGTCGCCGTTTCCTTGTTCGTGGGGTTCCCTGCCCTGGCCCAGCAGCCGAGGCCCGCTATCCCCGACACCGTCTCCGTCGAAGCCAACATCTCCTACGGCCCCTACAAGGAGACCGTGCTCGACATCGTGCAGCCTAAAGCAGCTTCCGGTGAGAAACGGCCGGGTGTCATCGCCATTCACGGCGGCGGCTGGGTGGGCGGGAGCAAGGACGATTACACGGCGCGCGTTTGCCCGCGCTACGCCGAGAAAGGCTTCGTGTGCGCCAGCGTGGAATACCGGCTGGCCAAGGCTGCCACCGCGCCCGCAGCGGTCAGTGACGTTTTGGATGCCGCGCACTGGTTCGAAACCAACGCCAAGAAGTACAACGTGGACACCAAGCGCATCGTGGTGATGGGAGGTTCGGCCGGAGGGCACCTCTCCCTTATGGTGGGCATGACGCCGAAATCGGCGAAGCTGGGACCTCCCGCCCAGGTAGCCGCGGTGGTGGATTTCTATGGCATCACCGACGTGGCCGACCAGTTGGATGGCCCGCACAAACAGGATTACGCCGTCACCTGGGTTCCGGAGCAAGCGGGGAGGTTGGAGTTAGCTTCGCGCGTTTCGCCGATGACTTACGTGCGCAAAGGTCTGCCGCCGATCCTGGTCATTCACGGCGATGCCGATTCCACAGTTCCTTACGAGCACAGCGTGAAACTGGTCAAAGCCCTCCGCGACGCCGGCGACGACGCCGAACTGGTTAGCGTACCCCAAGGGGAACATGGATTTCCAGAGGCCAAGGTCAACGAGCTTTACCAGCAGAACATCTGGCCATTTCTGAAGAAGCATGGTGTGATACGATAGCGCGGTTCGAAGCTATGTCGCTTCGGGGGGCCTCGGTAATTTCACATGCGTGAAATCAAACTGTAATACAAGCTCGGTAGCCTATTACACGGACGGCTTCGTGCGCCGCCTATTACCAAAAACTGAGTCGAAACAGAGCGCTGCCGGAGCCGTTGCTGACGGGGCGACGCGGGGGCTTGGGAGACGCTCAATCAACACTGTGAAAGGGAGATCAAGATGCGCTCACTGAACCGCCATTTCCTTCGATTCCTTTGCTCGCTTCTGTTGGTGGGGTTGTTTCTGCACGCGCCGCTCGAGGCGCAGCAGGTTCTGGGAGCTATCACCGGAACCGTGAAGGACGCGTCGGGTGCAGCCGTGCCGGACGTGACTGTTAAGGCGGTCAACGTGGCCACCAATCTCGAGGTGGCTGAACATACCCAATCGACGGGTTCTTACGTGGTTCCGAATATCCCTGCGGGCACGTACAGGCTGACCTTTACCAAAGACGGATTCGAAACCGAAACGCACACCGAGGTTCTGGTGAACGCCAACCGCACTACCACTGTGGACGGCAGTCTTCAGGTGGGTGCGGTCGCCACCTCGGTCGAGGTGACGGCTGTGTCTTCCATGAACCAGGTGGACACCACCAACGGCTACGTGGTGGACCAATTGACCATCGAACAAACTCCGCTCGGCACCGGCAGCTTTACCCAACTGGCGATTATGAGCCCGGGTGTTCACGCTGATTTCCTGGGCGGCGCCGGGTCCAACTCCGGACTCGGCAACCAGGCCATCTTCGCCAACGGGCAACGCGATACCAGCAACAGCTTCTCCCTGAACGGGATCGGAACGAACAACCTTTTTAATGGAAATTCAACCAGCCAGGTGGGCGAGAACCGTTTTGTGCTCAATACCGGTGAGAATTTCGGCGCTGGCGGTGAGCTCCAGACCAGCACTTCCGTCTACACGGCGATCGGCCAGGCCCTCCCCACACCGCCGGCAGAGGCCATCCAGGAGATCGCCGTCAATGCCGCCATGTATGACGCCTCGCAGGGAGCCAATAGCGGCGCGCACATCAGCGTGCTCACCAAGTCAGGCACCAACGAGCTGCATGGAGAAGTCTATGAAAAATTCCAGAACAGCGCGATGAATGCTGCGCCGTTCTTCTACAACTCCTCTCCCGACATTATCAATAAGGTGCCCTTCCTGAACCGCAATCAGTTCGGAGCCACACTGGGCGGCCCCATTAAGAAGGACAAGCTCTTCTATTTCCTCTCCTATCAGGGTGTTCGCATCGCCGATGCGGCGGACGCCACCAAGGACGTGACGGTGCCCTTGACTCTCACCGATGATCGCAGCGCGCAAGGCATTATCAACAGCATCCAAGCCGCTTACGGGAAAACGATAACCGCCAGCCAGATCAGCCCCGTCGCATCGGCTATGCTCAACGCCAAGCTGCCCAACGGACAGTATCTGATCCCCAGCGCGCAAATCACCGACCCCAACACTGCTCTTGCGTTAGGTTACGACGCGGTGATCCAGGGCCCCAATGCGCAGTCGCGCGTCGATCAGGGAATCGTCAATGTCGATTACGTCTTTAACGACAAGGATCGCCTGAGCGCCAAATATTTCATTCAGGACAATCCCACAACCAACCCGTTCGGAGCTGTCGGCTCGCTGCTGGGTTTTCCGCAGCAACTCTCGGCGGGAAGCCAGGTGGGCTCCGTTAACAACACCATCATCTTGACCCCATCTCTGACCTGGGAACAACGCGCCGGATTCACGCGGCTAAGAGCCTATTCAACCACCGCTCAGGCGTTCACGCCCGACCAGTTTGGGATCAACCTCCTGGGGTCCAAGACCTTCCCGCAGATCCAGATCAGCAGTGCCGATCCGACGCTGTTCAATGAATTGCAGTTCGGCCCCGGCCCGAGTTTCGGCAATGCTGGCATGTTCCAAAACCAATGGGAATACGGGACAACCGTGAACTGGGTCAAGGGCCGCCACACCCTGTCGTTCGGCGCGCTCTGGGACCACACCCAGCTCAACATCATCAACCACAACACGGATACCGACAAGATCTCCTTCAAGACCTTCATGAACTTTGTCGAGGGCGCTGTCCGGACAGGCACGGATTCCGACGCGTTCTCCGGTTCGGCGAATCGCTACTATCGTTCCGACACGGTGGGGACGTTTGTGAACGATCATTTCAAGCTGCGCAGCAACCTGACCCTCACCTTGGGCCTGCGCTGGGATTTCGATGGTCCGCTAACGGAAAAATACGGACGGCTGACCGCGTTCAATTCCAGTCTGTACTCGTACAACGCGGCGACAGACACAATCACCGGCTCCGGACTGGAGATTGCAGGCAATAACAAGAACTTCGCCACGCCGGGCGCGAGCGACTCCCTGATGAGACAGCGCCAATGGGGACTCGCCCCGCGGTTTGGCGTCGCGTGGACGCCGCTGTCAAAGCTCACCGTGCGCACTGGATTCGGCCTGTATTATGACCGCGGCGAATTCTTCAGCTATTTTTCGCCCAGCGCCGGCGGCGGCTTCAATGGGCCCTTCGGCGTCACCCTCGAGCCGCCGTTTGTTTCACCGATCTTTGCGCAGAAGGGTGCCACTTTCCAGAACCCGTTCGGCACCACTCCGCCGCCGCCGCCGCCCGGCAGCGCCGCTGCCTTCCAGGCCTTGCTGCCCAACATCGCCCAGACCACATCCGGCGATTTTCCGGCGGGCAACCTGTTTGGTCCCTTCCTGTTCGGCGGCTACGACATTAACAACAAGCTGCCCTACACCGCCAACTGGACCTTCGACATTCAATATCAGGCTTCCAGCAATTGGTTGTTCAGCGCCGGTTATGTGGGCAACCACGGTTCTCATGAAGTCCTGCCCATTCCGTTTAACCAGGCGCAGATCGCCACGCTCCAGCATCCCGTGAACGGCCAGATCTATTCCTACGGCGGCGCCAGTCCGCTGGAACTCAATCTCGAACCGATCTTTACCAATGAGTTCTCCGGCAACGCTCCGGTCCGCGTGCCCTACATCGGCTACGACATGAATTCTGTGTTGTTCACCGCCGAGGGCATTTCGAACTACGACGCTTTGCAGCTTCAGGTTCGGAAACGGTTCTCGAGCGGCCTCCAATTCACCGCCAGCTACACCTGGTCACACGCGCTGGACGAGCAAAGCGGCCTGGGACTTTTCTTCACCGGCAACAATCCCGTGACCCCGAGGTCCAGTTATGCCTCCGCGGACTTCGATCAGACCCACGTGTTCCTCATCAACTACAGCTATACCTTCCCGAAACTCACCTCCAGTAAAGCCCTGGGCGGGTTGATCAACGGATGGACTATCGGCGGGCAGACCGTTGCGCAGAGCGGCCAGCCCTACAGTATCTACGATTTCTCCGGCTCCGTGGGGAGCCTGTATCTTGGCACATCGGACTACATCGGCAATCCCATCGTGCCGCTCAAAGCCGGGGTAACGGCATCGCAAGCCCAATTGCAGGGCACCACCGGCGTCAACGCAGGCAAGCCCGTCCTCAACGTGAATGATTTTGCCCCCGTGTTCGTTGCGCCCGGGCAATCCGGCGTACCGCCCTGCGACTCGTCGGGTTGCGATCTCTATGAGTCGCTCTACGGAAACTCTGGCCGCAACATGTTCCGCGGGCCCTTCCAGGTGCGCTTTGACATGACATTGGGCAAGACGTTCACCCTCACAGAGCGCTACCGCCTCCGCTTCAATTTTGATGCCTTCAACATATTCAACCATCCGGATTTCGACGCACCCAACAACGACGTCACGTTCTTCCCCAACTTCGAAGGGCCGCCCTCTTTCCCGCCGGAAGGCAGTCTGGGCATCATCCAGCACACCATCGGCAGCCCGCGCTTCTTGCAGTTGTCCCTGCACCTGACCTTCTGAACCGGTAGTGCGGCGCTCGTTACAATAAGCCCATGAGCGTTTATGATGAGCGCCGCGAGGAACTGGAAAAGCACGAATTCATGATGGGCAAGGCGCGCGGCCGGCTCGCCGTGACGCTCGACGTGCTGACCGACGCGCTGGTCCTGGTGGGCCAGCACGGCGTCTACTGCCACAGCGCCCGCCAGCCCGGCAAGCCCGCCATGGACGTGCAGTTGATCACCAAGGCCATC
>Ga0335078_10005126_pt1 | contig 19376 bp, 20 predicted proteins | sample Lox_Sample_32_FD_206711 | JGI IMG/M metagenome (GOLD analysis project Ga0335078, IMG submission 206711) | Soil microbial communities from Loxahatchee National Wildlife Refuge, Florida, United States - Lox_Sample_3.2 | ecosystem: Environmental > Terrestrial > Soil > Wetlands | place: USA... | reverse complement strand
GCCCGCGCGATGGGGTAATTCGGCGCCGTGTCGGTCGTGAGCGGGCACATCCGCGGTGAAACCAACACGATGCCGCTGCACGTCGAGATCCTCTACAACGAGTACAACATCGTGGGGGCGTTTGCCGTCGCCTCGCTCCTCGCGCTCCTCGCGCTCGCGAGCCTCGTCGTGAAGACGGCCATCGAGTGGAGGCAGGCCGAAGCCCCATGAGCATCGACGTGCACGGCATCCGCAAGGTTTTCGGGGCCTTCACCGCCCTCGACGGCGTCGACCTGCACGCACCGCAGGGCAAGCTCGTGGCCTTGCTCGGCCCGTCGGGCTCGGGGAAGACGACGCTCCTGAGGATCATCGCCGGCCTCGAGTTCCCCGACCCGGGCAGCGGGCGCATCCTCTTCCACGGCGAGGACGTGACCGACATCCCGGCCCGCAGGAGGCGGGTGGGCTTCGTGTTCCAGCACTACGCCCTGTTCCGCCACATGTCGGTCATCGACAACGTCGCCTTCGGGCTCCGGGTGCGCAGCCGGCGCAACCGGCCCCCGCGCCCGGCGATACTCGAGCGGGCCCACCGGCTCCTCGAGCTGGTCCAGCTCGACGGGCTGGCCGGGCGCTTCCCCTCGCAGCTGTCGGGCGGCCAGCGCCAGCGGGTGGCGCTCGCCCGGGCGCTCGCCGTCGAGCCGAAGGTGCTCCTGCTCGACGAGCCCTTCGGCGCCCTCGACGCGCGGGTGCGCAAGGAGCTGCGGCGCTGGCTGCGCCGCTTCCACGACGACATCCACCTGACCACGATCTTCGTGACCCACGACCAGGAGGAGGCCCTGGAGATCGCCGACGAGGTCGTCATCATGAACCAGGGGCGCGTCGAGCAGGTGGGCACCCCGCAGCAGGTCTACGACAAGCCCGCCTCGCCGTTTGTCTACCAGTTCCTCGGGAACGTGAACGTGCTGCGCGCGCCCGCGCTCGCCGGGGCGCGCGGGCGCGACGGCGCGAGCCCGGGGCAGCTCGCGGACGGCCGGATCTACGTGCGCCCGCACGACATCGAGCTGACGCCCCACGACGCCGGCGGGCCGGGCCTGTCGGCCATCGTCCGGCACATCCACGCGGCGGGCCCGCACGCGCGGCTCCTCCTCGAGCAGGTGCAGACGCGCGAGCAGGTCGAGGTCGAGATCTCGCGCGCCGAGCTCTCGGGGCTCGAGCTGGGCGTGAACGACCTCGTCCGCATGCGCCTGCGCCAGGCCCACTCGTTCGAGGAGGACTACGCCATCTAGCCCCCGGGCGGCACCTTTCCCAAGTACACAAACTCAACCCAAAAGACACATGGCCAAGATATACAACGACATCACCGAGACGATCGGCAACACGCCGCTCGTCCGCCTCAACCGGACCGCGGCCGCCCACGGCGCGCAGGCGGAGATTCTCCTCAAGCTCGAGTTCTTCAACCCGCTCTCAAGCGTGAAGGACCGGATCGGCTTCTCCATGATCGACGACGCGCTCAAGAGCGGGCGCGTCAGCAAGGACACCGTCCTCATCGAGCCGACGAGCGGCAACACCGGCATTGCGCTCGCCTTCGTGGCGGCCGCCCGCGGGCTCAAGCTCATCCTCACGATGCCCGAGACGATGACGACCGAGCGCCGGAAGATCCTCAAGGTCCTCGGCGCCCGCCTGGTCCTCACTGAGGGGGCGAAGGGGATGAAGGGGGCGATCGCCAAGGCCGAGGAGCTCGCCGCGAAGATCCCGAACAGCGTCATCCTCCAGCAGTTCTCCAACCCCTCGAACCCAGCGATCCACCGCCGCACGACCGCGGAGGAGATCTGGCGGGACACCGACGGGAAGGTCGACATCGTCGTGTCCGGGATCGGCACCGGGGGCACGATCACGGGCGTCGGCGAGGTCATCAAGCCGCGCAAGGCGTCGTTCAAGCTCGTCGCCGTGGAGCCGGCGGGCTCGCCGATCCTCTCTGGCGGGCAGCCCGGGCCCCACAAGCTCCAGGGCCTCGGCGCCGGCTTCGTGCCGGCCGTCCTCAACACCAAGATCTACGACGAGGTGATCACGGTGAAGGAGGACGACGCGGCCCCGGTGGCCAAGCAGGTCGCCAAGCTCGACGGCATCCCCGTCGGGATCTCCTCGGGCGCGGCGATCTGGGCCGGCATCCAGGTCGCGAAGCGGCCCCAGAACAAGGGCAAGCAGATCGTGGTCGTCGTCCCGTCGTCGGCCGAACGCTACCTCTCGTCGTGGCTGTTTGCCGACCTCGGCGTCGAGAGCGACTCGGTCGACGACCTCCTCGCCCCGGCCAAGGCCTGACCCGCGGGCGGCCCCGCCCGGCCCTCGGCGGGCCGCGGCGGGGCCCGCTCACCTGCGGCGCGGGGGCAGGGGCATCACCCAGCCCGGCGGGTTGATGGGCACGACCACGCGCTCGCCCGCCCGGATATGGGGGGCGTAGCGGCCCCAGTGCATGTCCACGTAGGCGGGCTCGCGGTACCTCGGGATGTTCGAAAGGAGCCCGACGAGCGCGAGGGCCAGGGCCACCCTGCCTGCCCGCCCGCCCGCTGCCGCCGTGAGAAGGAGCAGCCAGATCGCGAGGAGCTGCGGGATGAAGACGTAGCGCGCGTGGGCCAGCGGCGCGAAGAACTCGAACAGCGTGTAGCGCGTCCGGAAGAAGGCCCCGAGCAGCATCGCCGCGAAGGCCAGCCCGAGCAGGCCCCGCTCCTTGCGCAGCGGGCCCGGGCGGAAGGCCATGTAGGCCACGCCCCCGAGCGTCGCCACCCCGGCGAGCGTCCCGACGAGGACGCCCGTGCCGGGGGCCACGAGGGAGCCGAGGACGATCGAGCCGCCGATCCGTCGCGCGACCGCCGGGAGGAGGAGCCGGGCCTCGATCGCGTGGCCCGCGTTGGGGTCGCCGGGGAAGGGGGGCTCGGCGATGACCAGGGCGAGCTGCACGAGCGCGCAGGCGGCGACGACGGCGCCGAGGACGAGGCTCGCCCGCGTCCGCCGGTCCCACGCTCGCCACGCGAAGAGCGGGCCGAGGATGATGCAGAACGGCCCGGTGAGGCCGAGGAGCGCCGCGGCGGCGAGGTCGTGCGCCCACTCGCCGGCGCCCGCCGGGTCGCGCGAGATGAGGAGCAGGATCAGCGCGGCCGCGAGGATCCACTGGAGGTTCACGACGGTGAGGAACACCTCGAAGGTGTCGGGCACCAGGACGACGGCGAGGGCGCAGGCGCCGGCGAAGCGGGGGAGGGGCGAGCGCCGCGACATCGCGCGCCCCGAGACGTAGAGGGTCGCGGCGCCCGAGAAGGCCACGAAGATCTCCGGGCCGCGGGACGGGTCGATCGCCACCGCGGCCGCGGCGATCGTGCGCAGCAGCGTGTGCAGGTACCCGGCGTACGGCTCGACGAAGGCCTTCCAGCCGAGCACATAGGCGCGCTCGAAGAAGAAGGCGTCCTCGGCCCAGAACTGGGGATTCGTCAGCGCCTCGGCCCGGCGCAGGCCGAGGATGACCGCGCACAGGGCGAGGACCGCGGGGACCGGGGGGTCGGCGAGGAGGCGCGAGAGGCGGCCGCCCGCCGTCAAGGCGCGGGCGCGGCTTGGGGTGACCTCGACCATTTGAGGAAGCAGACTCCGAGCACCGTCAGCGTGACGGCCATTCCCACGGATTTCATGATGGCGCCGGCGAGCAGCTGGTCGTCGACGGGCGTGAGGCCGGCGATCAGCCGGGGGGCATACTCATAGGTCGGATAGAGAATGTCGCGCGAAAATACGATGTAGGCCGAGACCGGGATCATGCCCACCTCGGTCCCGACCGCGTAGAGCATCCGCGCGCCGTAGCCCGGGGCGGGAAAGGCCGCGGACGGGCTCGCGAGCGGCCACCAGTACAGCAGCGACGCCGCGAGGAACATGAGGTGCTCGCCGACGTGGGCCAGCTTGTCCTGGAGGGTCCACTCGTAGAGCATCGGCGCGTGCCAGAGGCTCACCACCGCGGTCGAGAGGACCGCGCAGGTGAACGGGTGCAGGAGCATCCGCAGCGCCGGGCGAAGCCGCGGCAGGGACAGGACCGGGTCCGCCATCCAGGGAGGGGTCCCCAGGAGCACGAGCAGCGGCACCGGGTACATGATGATCAGGTGCTGCACCATGTGCGCCGACAGCAGGAACCGCTCGCCGACCTGGTCGAGCGGCGAGCCAACGGCGAGGTAGAAGAGGACGAGCGCCGCGTAGAACCGGGCCGCCTGCCGGCGCGGGAAGGGCCGTCCGGGCGCGAGAACCGCCCTTAGGGGGCCGGCGAGGATCGCGTACAGCCAGCCGGCGAGGATGAGGCCGCCCGTCAGGAACGGCTCGTTGTGCCAGTGCCTCCAGTCGATCATCGCCCGTGCCCGGCGCCCGGCCGGGCGGCCGGCTCAGGCAGCGCGGGCCGCGACGGCCGGCGGGGCCGGGGCCGCCGCCAGGGGCTTACTGGCGTCGGCCCCGAAGAGCCTGAGGAGCGCCATCATGGTCGCGGCCGCCAGGACGAGGCCGATGAAGAAGAGCAGCGTGCAGAAGACCCGGTCCCAGCGCAGGTGCATGAAGTAGAAGATGACGAACATGAACTTCACCGTGGAGAGGACGACCAGCACGGTGAACAGGATCCACCTCATGAAGGGCAGGTAGACGGTGACGAGCTCAAGGCCGGTGATGACGGCGAGGAGCATCGCGATCTGGACGAAGATCCAGAACTTGCTCTGCTCGAGCGCGTGGCCTTGGGCGGGGACGGCGGTGGCGGGGGCACTCATGTCGGTTACCGGGGGCGGGATGGGGGTCAGATGTACTCCAGGAGGTAGACGGCCGTAAAGATCACGATCCAGACGATGTCGACAAAGTGCCAGTACAGGCCCATCGACTCGACGTCGATCGCCTCCTTCTCGGTCAGACGGCCCGTGAACGAGTACAGGAGCATCCCGCTGAGCCAGATCACGCCGACGAGGACGTGGAGGCCGTGCGTGCCCGTGAGGGTGAAGAACGTCGTGCCGAGGATGCTGTTTGTGATCGTCAGGTGCTTCTCGTACACGAAGTTCCTGAACTCGTAGACCTGGCAGCCGAGGAAGATGCAGCCGAAGAAGATCGTCGTCAGGAGCGACCAGCGCATGCTCTTCAGGTTGCCCTTCTGGATCGCGTTCACCGCGAGCGCCATCATGAGCGAGGACATGAGCAGGATGAAGGTCGAGAACGACGTCAGCTCGATGCTGAACACCTGCCGGGCCGGCGGGGTGCCCGGCGGGGGATGCAGCCGGTAGATCAGGTGGGTCGAGATGAGGCAACCGAAGAACATGCAGTCCGACGCCAGGAAGGCCCACATAAGGATCTTCTTGTTCGGGATCCCCGTCGACGTGGTCGGGTCGAAGTGATGGTCGATGGTGGCTGTTGCCGCGTCGCTGCTCATGGGGGGGATTCGGACCGGCTCCTCAGTGGGCTGACGGGTGGCCCGCGTGGGGGCCGCCGTCCTTGACGGTCCCGTCCTCGTTCAGGTGGATGTGGGTGCCCTCACATCCCTCGAGCGACCAGAGGACGATCGAGACGAACATGATCGCCCCTCCGGCCAGCGTGACGGCGATCTTCGGGCCCCAAAACCCCGGGTAAAGGGCGTGGTCGGCCGGGTCGACCACGGCCGTGCCGATCGCGCCGACGAGGATGCCGACGCCCGCGAGGAAGGGGTAGACCGACTGGAACGGCATGTGGATCCCCCCGTGCGCCTCCTCGCTCCTCGCGTGGTCCTCGGCCTCCCGGGCGACCTCCTCCCGGTGGCGCTTCTCGTACCACCAGCCGTCGCGGGCGTGGATCGTCGGGATCACGCGGAAGTTGTACTCGGGGACCGGGTTGGGAAGGCTCCACTCGAGCGTGCGGGCGTCCCACGGATCCGTGCCGGTGCGCTCGCCCCGGTAGTAGGTGTAGACCATGGTCACCAGGTAGACCCCGATCCCGATGGCGAGGACGAACGCGCCCACCGACGATATCAGGTTGCCCAGGTTCCAGCCCATGTTGCCGTCGTAGGTGAACGTGCGCCGGGGCATGCCCTCCAAGCCGAGGAAATGCATGGGGAAGAACGTCGCGTTGAAGCCGACGAAGACCAGCCAGAAGGACACCTTGCCCCAGGTCTCGCTCACCTTGCGCCCGAACATGAGCGGGAACCAGTAGTGGATGCCCGCCAGGAGCGCGAAGAGCGACCCGCCGATGAGCACGTAGTGGAAGTGGGCGACCACGAAGTAGCTGCCGTGCTGCTGCGAGTCGGCGGGCGCGGCGGCGTGCATGACGCCGGAGAACCCGCCGATCATGAACATCCACAGGAAGCCGAGCGCGAACATCATCGGGGTGCGCATGCTCAGGTGGCCCCCCCAGAGCGTGCCTATCCAGTTGAATATCTTGACGCCCGTGGGCACCGCGATCGCCATCGTCATCAGCGCGAAGGCCGCGTTGGCCACCGTGCCCAGGCCCGAGGTGAACATGTGGTGGCTCCAGACGCCGAAGCCCAGGAGGCCGATGCTCGCGCCCGAGAAGACGACGATGGGGTAGCCGAAGAGGGGCTTGCGGGAGAAGGTCGGCAGGATCTCGGAGATGATCCCCATCGCCGGCAGGATGAGGATGTAGACCTCCGGGTGGCCGAAGATCCAGAAGAGGTGCTGCCAGAGGATCGGCATGCCGCCGTTGGAGACCTCGAAGAAGTTCGTGCCGAAGAGGCGGTCCATCATGATCTCCACCAGGGCGATCGTGATCGCGGGGAAGGACAGGATGATCAGGAACGACGTGAAGAGCGTCATCCACGTGAACACCGGCAGGCGCATCATCGTCATCCCCGGCGCCCGCAGGTTGATGATGGTGACGATGAAGTTGAGCGCCGCCGCGATCGAGGCCACGCCGAGCAGCTGAAGGCCCATGACCCACATGTCGATCGCGTGGCTCGGGCTGAAGGTCCGCGTCGTCAGCGGGGCGTAGCCCACCCACCCGGCGTTGGGCACGCCGTCCGGCATGAACCAGCCGAGGTTCACGATGATCGCGCCCACGAGGAACGTCCAGTACGAGAACGCATTGAGCCGCGGGAACGCGACGTCGCGCGCCCCGATCTGCAGCGGCATCACGAAGTTGAAGAACGCCGCCCCGATGGGCATGACGACGAGGAAGATCATCGTCGTGCCGTGCATCGTGAACATCTCGCTGTACTGCGCCGACGTGAGGAACGTGTTGTTCGGGACGGCGAGTTGGATGCGGATGAGGAGCGCCTCGATCCCGCCCACGATGAGGAAGAAGAGCCCGGAGATGCCGTAGAGGAAGCCGATCCGCTTGTGGTCGACCGTCGTGAGCCAGCTCAGGATCCCGGCCTTCGCCGCCGGGCGCCAGAGGACCAGGGGCTTCGCCTGCGCCTCGCCCTTGGCGAGGAAGTCGGACTTGGCAACGGCTTCCATCGGGCGGCTCACTTGAGGCTCTCGAGAAACGCGACGAGGGCGTCCTCGTCGGCAGGCGTCAGCTTGATGTTGTTCGCCAGGTAGCCGTTCACCCACATCTTGTTGCCAGGCTTCACCTCGTTCGGAGCGTGGATCCAGCGGTGCACCTCGTCGCGGTTGTTCTCGAGGAGACCCCCGGCGATGGTCGTGCGCGCGCCGACGTGGGTGAGCTCCGGCCCCTGGACGCCGACGGCGCCCTCCACCCCGCGGATCGTGTGGCAGCTGGCGCAGGTCTTCGAGACGAACAGCGCGCGGCCCTTCGCGATCAGCACCGGGTCCTCGCCGCCCTGCGGGATCTCCTGCGCCTTCCTCCAGGCCTCGAGAGGGGAGGCGTCAAACCTGTCGGTGTAGCCGGGCTCGTTCCTGCGGAACTCCCGGTAGGCGGCAAACTGCGCCTTCGGGCGCGGCTCGCCGGCGACCGCGGCCGCCGCGGTGACAACGCGGGCGGGCGCCGCCTGCGCGCTGAGCCAGTCGTAGAACTCCTTCGGGGCGAGCGCGATCACGCGAAAGCGCATGACGGCGTGGGACTCGCCGCAGAACTCCGCGCACTGGCCCCAGTAGTACCCGGGCTTCTCCGCCTTGAGCCAGAGCGAATTGCCGCGGTTGGGCACCATGTCCACCTTGCCGGCGAGCTTGGGGACCCAGAAGCTGTGGATGACGTCCACGGTGCGCAGGTTGACGTGGACCGGCCGGCCGGCCGGGATCACGAGCTCGGAGCCCGTGGTCAGCGGGGCGTTGACGAGCTTGCCCGTCGCGTCGGGCGTCTGGGCCGTCTCGTTCGGGTAGTCGAACTTGAACCACCACTGGTAGCCGGTGGCCGTGACCTCGTAGGCGTCGGCCTTCTCGGCCTCGGGGACGTCGTAGGAGTACCAGATCCCCTTGAGGGTCGGGATGGCGATGATGACCAGCGAGAAAACGGAGGCGGCGATCAGGCTCACCTCCACCACGGGGTTGCCATGGTGCTGCTCGGGCGGCTCGGCGCGCAGGTCGGAGTCGCTGCGCGCCCTGAACCTGACTATCGCGTAGGCGAGCGCGCCGCCGACCAGGATGAAGATGCCGAGGGTGACCCAGCAGGTGACGTAGAAGAGGTCGAGCTGCTCGTGCGCGACCGGGCCGTTGGGGTCGAAGGTCGACTGCGGGCCGTCCAGCCAGAAGCATCCGGACAGAAGCGCCGGGGCGGCCAGAGCCGCGGCCGCCAGGGCCCATCGGGAGAGGCTTTTGGGAGGATTCTGGAATCGCATGTGTGCCGTCGACGCCCTGCGGCACCCGGGGGGGGCCGACAGAGCGCGAAGTACAGTCAGCAAACATTCGGCCATTTCAAGCCCTATTCGGACACAATTTTCGGCCCGCATTGTCCCCCGGGGAGGGCCCCGGGCGCCCCGGGGAGCCGGTGGCCGGCGCCTTGTCAAGCCGGTCGCGTGATTCGATTTGCGAATGCGGCCGGCCTGGGGGATCGTTTCCTTCCAATGAAAACGCGCGTTCTTTTGCTCACCGCCGTAGTCGCACTTGTCACTTCCGGCTGCGGCCAGAAGGACACCTCGACGGCCGCCGCGGCGGCGTCGGCCGGCCCCCGCGAGATCGACATCACGGCGGGCGACACGATGAAATACAGCATCACGGCGATTCAGGCCAAGCCGGGCGAGGACATCAAGGTGGTCCTGACCAACATCGGCACGCAGCCGAAGGAGGTCATGGGCCACAACTGGGTCCTGCTCAAGGCGGGCGCCGATCCGGCCGCGTTCGACGCGGCCGCCCTCAGCGCCAAGGACACCGGCTACATCCCGGCTTCCCTGAGCGACGAGATCATCGCGCACATCGATCTCCTCGGACCCCGCAAGTCGGGCGAGGTCGAGTTCAAGGCCCCCGCGGAGCCGGGCGACTACAACTTCCTGTGCACGTTCCCCGCCCACTACCAGACGGGGATGCGGGGGGTGCTCACGGTCAAATGACCGCCCCGCGGACCCGGGGAGCGGGCCCGCGGCGGGAAAGGCTTTGCCGTCCGGCGGGGCCGCGCCAGGCTTGCGCCGGCCCATGAACGCCGAAACCGAGAGCCACTTCGTCAGCACGGATCCCGCGCTCCTCGACGTGGACTTCATCTGCGCGGCGCTCGCCGGGTCCTACTGGGCCCGCGACCGGCCCCGCGACCTCATCGAGCGGTCCGTCGCTCGCTCGCTCTGCTTCGGCCTTTACGAGAAGCCGGGCCGCAGGCAGGTGGGGTTTGCCCGGGTCGTCACGGACGGCGCCACCTTCTCCTGGCTGTGCGACGTGGTCGTGGACGAGCGCCACCGGCGCCGGGGGCTGGGGAAGTTCCTCGTGTCGTGCGTCGTCGGCCACCCGGACGTGCGCGCCACCCAGTGCCTGCTCGGCACCCGCGACGCCCACGGGCTCTACGAGAGGTTCGGCTTCAGGCGGGCCAAGATGATGAGGCGTCCCAGGGACGCGGCGGCGCCCGCCGGCCCGCCGTAGCTACGGGCGCCGCGGCCACCACTGGTACAGGAAGAGGTAGACGAGGACGCCGGTCACGGACACGTAGTACCAGACGGGGAACGTGACGCGGGCCCAGGCGCGGTGGCGCGCGAAGTCTCCCCTGAGCGCGAGGAGGAACGTCCTGGGCACCAGGACGGCGATGAGCCCGGCGAGCGGGATGTGGGTCCAGAGGATCGCGAAATAGAGCCGGCGGATGGCGCCGGTCCCGCCGAAGGGCGTGTGGACCCCCCGCGTGAGCGCGTGGTAGGTCACGTAAGCCCCCAGGAACAGGGCGGATGCGCCGGCCGCGGCGAGCATGCACGCTCGGTGGGAGGCGCGGTCGCCCCGGCGGATGAAGATGAATCCCGCCGTCATGAGGACGGTGGCGACCGCGTTCAGGGCCGCCTCGATCGGGGGAAGGTCGTGCGCGCTCACGGGTGGTGGGCGAGGAGCCTGTCCCCGACGAGGAGCCCGAGGAGGAGGGGCAGGTAGGCCAGCGAGAAGAGGAAGAGGCGGCGCGCGCCCGCGTCGCGCGACGCGGGCCTGAGAAACGCCGCCGCCCTCCAGAGGAAGCACGCGCCCGCCGCGAGCGCCGCCGCCCCGTACCACGCGCTCGCGAGGCCCAGAAACGCCGGGAGCACGCTCACGGCCGTGAGGGCGGCCGTCGCCGCGAACGACCATCCCGCGACCCTGCCGCCCGCCTCGTCGCGCACCGGGAGCATCGGGAAGCGCACGGCGCGGTAGTCGCCGCGGTAGGTCCAGGCGATCGCCATGAAGTGCGGGATCTGCCAGAGGAAGAGGATGGCGGATAGGATCCAGCCCAGGGCCGAGACGCCGCCCGCCGCGGCGGACCAGCCGATGAGCGGCGGGATCGCCCCCGCGAGCGCGCCGATCTCGGTGCTCCACAGGCTCCAGCGCTTCGCCGGCGTGTACCAGCCGAGGTAGCAGGCGATCGTGAGCAGGGTGAAGAACGCCGCCAGCCTGCCGACCCTCGCGAAGATGAGCATCAGCGCCGCGATGCACAGGAGCCATCCGAGGACGAACGCCGAGCCCCCGGCGACCCGGCCCGTCGGGATGGGACGCAGCGCCGTGCGCCGCATCCGGGCGTCCGTGTCGCTCTCCATCCACTGGTTGAGCGAGGCGACGCCCCCGGCCGCGAGGGAGGTCCCCACGACGAGGAGCCCGAGCCGCACCGGGTCGGACGCGGGGCGCGCGGCGACATAGCCGACGAGCGCCGTCATGACCGACAGGAGGCTCAGCCGGGGCTTCGTGAGCTCGAGGTAGTCGGCGAAGCGCGCGGGCCTGGGGGCGGCCTCGTTCACGGCGGGGACGGGCCCTCGAGGGCGTCGCGGTGGGCGAGCCACGTGAGCCAGAACGCGGTCACGAGGGTGGCCGCGCCGACGAGCACGTGGCCGGTCGTGACGTCCACGGCCCGGGCGGTCCTGACAATCGCGCCGCCGAGCAGGATCTGCAGGGCGACCAGGCTGGCGAGGGCCGAGGCCCCGGAGCGCATCGCCAGCGGCGCCCCACGGTCCCGCCAGATGGCGACGGCGAACGCCGCGGCGCCGGCCGCGACCGCGCAGGCCATGGCGCGGTGCGCGAACTGGATGGCGACCGGGAAGCTCCAGGCGGCGGGAAGCAGGCCGTGGCCGGGCGCGGACCAGGGAAAAGTCGGTATCGCCAGGCCCGCGAAGCTGTGGCGCACGACGGCGCCGATGGCGAGCTGCGCGAAGAGCAGGGCGCAGCAGAGGACGCCCAGCCGCCTGACCCGGGCGCCGACGGGCACCGGCGTCGAGATCCAGCCCTTCGAGCAGGCGACGGCGAGGGCGACCAGCGAGCACGCGAAGGCCTGGGCCAGGCAGGCGTGCAGCATCGCCAGGATCCTGCCGAGGCTCAGCCCCAGGGACTCGACGGGGATGCGGTCGAGGAGCACGCGGAGCCCGCCGACGACCGCCTGGGCGAGCACGAGCGCGACCGCGCCGGCCGCGAGGCCGCGCAGCCACGCCCGAGCCTCGGTCCGCCAGAGCCAGACCGCGAGGGCGACGGTGACGGCCGTCATCATGCCCGCGCTCAGCCGGTGGGAGTGCTCGGCAAACATCGACAGGTTGGTGAGCCAGCCCTCGGGGTTGAGCGAGCCGTTCGACAGGGGCCAGTCGGGGAACGCCATCCCCGCGTTGATCGTCGTCGTGAACGCCCCGAGCGCCACGAGCACGAAGACCCACGCCGCGCCGAGCGCCGCGAACGCGGCGAGCGCCGGGCGGTGCGCGGCGGTTCTCCGGGAGGCGGGTTTCGTGGCCATGGGCGGGGGAATGCGCGGCAGAAGGGAACATCGTGCCCGCCTCAATGGCTTTGACAATTTTTTCCTCGGACGGATTGGTGTTGGCATGGGTACCATGGCCGGGCGCCGACTCCTCGCCTGCGCGGCTCTGGCCGCGCTGGCGGCCGGCGCGGGCTGCGGGAGGCCGGGAGGGGCCGGCGCGGCCGCCCCCGAGGCGGCCCCCGGCGAGAGGCGCTATCCCCTTTCCGGGGAGGTCCTCTCCGTCGACGCGAAGAAGGGCGTCCTCGTCGTGCGCCACAACGCCGTCCCGGGCTACATGCCCGCGATGACGATGGAGTTCCCGGTCTCGGCCGGCGACGCCGCCGCCGCGCGCCCGGGCGAGCGGATCCGCGCGGAGCTCGTCGTGGGGCGGGGCGGGGCGCTCCGGCTCGAGCGGATCTGGCCCAACGACGCGGTGTCCCTGGACACGATCGACGCGGGCGCGCGCATGCTCCGCCAGGACACGCTGGCGAAGGGCGGCGCGGCGTACCGGGAGGTCGGCGAGCGGGTCCCGGAGTTCGTGCTCTACGACCAGAACGGCCGCGTCGTCAGCAGTGCGCGCTTCCGCGGCAAGCAGGTGATGCTCAACTTCATCTACTCGCGGTGCCCGGTGGCCAACATGTGCCCGCTGTCGACGTCGAAGATGATGGCCGCGCAGAGGCTCGCCCGGGAGTCGGGCGTCGCGAACGTCGAGTTCGTATCGATCACGCTCGACCCGGCCTACGACACGCCGGGCGTGCTCCGGCAGTACGCCGACGAGCGGGGCATCGACACCGGCAACTTCTCGTTCCTGACCGGCCCGGAGGCGGCGATCAAGGACCTGCTGACGCAGTTCGGGGTGATCGCGGAGTTCCGGGGAGACATCCTCAACCACACGCTGGCGACGCTCCTCATCGACGAGAAGGGCCGGATCGCGTGGCGGGCCGACGGGAGCGCCTGGGAGCCGCGGGAGTTCGTGGCCCGCATGCACAAGTGACGCCGCGCCCGGAGACACCGAGGCTCGGACCCGTCGCGTGGCGCCAGATCGGTGCCATCACCGCGGCCGCGCTCGTGCTCTACGGCGTCGTCCGGGAGCTGCCGACGGGCACCAACCTGAGCCACATGGACTTCCGGGTGCAGGGGGCGAACACGATCGAGTTCTGCGACCCGGCCAACCCCCAGTTCCTGCCCGTCGTCGCGGTGCGCTCGCCGGTGACCCTCGCCCTGTCGGCCTCGGCGCCGCCGCGCGCCGGCGACGAGGTGCGGGCGACGCTCGTCATGACCACCTTCAGCGGCAAGCCTATCGCGCCGGAGGACCTCCAGGTCGTCCAGACCCGGCGGATCCACCTGCTGATCGTCGACCCGTCGCTCGACGACTACCAGCACGTGCATCCGGTGCCGGGGCGCCGCCGCGGCCAGTGGGCGTTCAGCTTCCGGCCGAGGTTCGGCGGCCTCTACCGGATCTTCGCCGACTTCACGCCCGTGGCGACGAACCGCGGCCTCTACGCGGAGGCCGAAATGCAGGTCGGCGGGCCGCCGAGCCCGGCGGCCGCCGGCTCCCAGGCCCTCTCGTGGACCGCGGAGCGCGATGGCTACCGCTTCGCGCTCTCGCCCGGCGCCTCCCCGATGCGGGCGGGCGCGCCCGCGGACCTGACGCTGACGATCACGGGCCCCGGCCCGGTGCCGCTGGAGACGGTCATGGGGGCCTACGCCCACCTGGTGGCCTTCGACGCCGCGCGCAGCGGGTTCGCGCACATCCATCCGCGCGAGGCCGGCGCGGCCGGGCGGCCCGATCCCCTGAGGCCCGCCTTCGCGTTCCGGCTCACGATCCCGCGCCCGGGCCGCTATGTCATCTGGAGCGAGGTGAACCTGGCGGGCACGCTCGCGTTCGCCCCGTTCTGGTTCGACGTCGCCCCGTGACTTAGAACTTGAGGTGCTTGACGGTCAGGCCCTTGTTGATGAGCTGGTTCAGGGAGTCGATGCCGATCGTCAGGTGCATGCCGACGAACCGCTCCTCGACCTTCATGTCGCTCTCGATCGTCTTGACGCCCTCGGGGACCATCGGCTGGTCCGAGACGAGGAGCAGGGCGCCCGTCGGGATCTCGTTGGCGAAGCCGACGATGAAGATGGTCGCCGTCTCCATGTCGACGGCCATGACGCGGATCCGCCTGAGGTACCTCTTGAAGTCCTCGTGGTGCTCCCAGACCCGCCGGTTGGTCGTGTACACCGTGCCGGTCCAGTAGTCGAGCGCGTGGTCCCGGATCGTCGTCGAGATCGCCTTCTGGAGCGCGAAGGCCGGAAGCGCCGGGACCTCGGGCGGGAAGTAGTCGTTGCTCGTGCCCTCCCCGCGGATGGCCGCGATCGGCAGGATCAGGTCGCCGACCTCCGCGCGGTGCTTGATCCCCCCGCACTTGCCGAGGAACAGCGCCGCCTTGGGCCTGATCGCGCTCAGCAGGTCCATGACCGTCGCCGCGTTGGCGCTTCCCATGCCGAAGTTGATGATCGTGATCCTGCCGGCCGTGGCGGTCGGCATGGGCTTCTCGCGGCCGTGGACCTGCACCTTCTGGGCCCGGGCGAACAGGTCGACGTACCTCTGGAAGTTGGTGAGCAGGATGTACTCGCCGAACTTCTCCAGCGCCAGCCCGGTGTAGCGCGGGAGCCAGTTCTCAACGATCTCGCGGCGTGTCTTCAGGGCGCACATAGGGGCGCGCCGACCCGGCGCCGCGCGCGTGCGCCTTGCGGGCCGCCGGGCTCCTCGCGCCCGTCGCGGCCCCCGCACCTCGTCAGTGCTGTGGAGTGGATCGGCAAAATGGGACGCCCCAAGTAGACAGACACATCCGCGCGCAGCGCAAGCCGTTTGGTCGCGCCGCGCGGGCGGCCGGGCCGTCAGGGCGCCGGGGTCGGCCGGCGCATGCTCTCCACGAACAGGCGCTCCAGCCGGGGTATGTCGATCGCGCGGACCACGGTCACGACGGGCTCGCCCAGGCCCGGGGCGAAACCCGGGAGCCAGCTCAGCGTGGCCCCGTAGCCGGCGCCGTGGTCGATGTCGACGTCCATCGCGAGCCGGTCGCTGCGCCGGACGAGGGTCGGGTCGAGCCACACGGCGGCCGCGGTCTCGTCCCACATCGGGAAGCCGGGGTCGCCGTAGCGCGCGAAGTACCGCGACGCGGGCGTGTCGGCGCCGCCCGCCTCGCGGGCGAGCGCCGGCGTTATCCGTGTGCCGACCGTCGCGTCAGTCGGCACGGCCGTGATCCGGCGCCAGGCGGCGTGCAGCATGATCCTTGCGGCCTCGGGGTCCCAGCGGAAGTTGAACTCGACGCGGGGGCTGTTGACGTACTGCAGCGAGAACTCGTCCCGTGCCGACGAGTCCGGGTTGAAGGCCCCCGCCATGACCACCAGCTCCTTGGCGTTGGCCGCGAAGGCCTCGTCCAGCTTGGCCGCCAGCGCGATGTTGGTGAACGGCCCCAGGGCGAGGATCGTTATCTCGCCGGGGGCCTCGCGCACCTTCCTCGCGAGGAAGACGGCGGCCGGCTCGGCGAGCGGCCGGGTCGTCGGGGCGCCCTCGGCGAGCGGCGGGACAACGTCGGCAGCATGGTAGCGGGGCCGGTTGACGGTGTTGTAATCGGGCCAGTCCCGCATCCACGCGCCCTTGTAGGGAAGCCGGCCGTAGAGCGCCTCCCAGCGCCGGGTCTCCTCCTCGGAGTTGAGTAGGGGGTATGTCGCGCCCGGCACGACGGGGATGTCCGTGCGGCCGACGAGCTCGAGCAGCCGCAGCGCGTGGGCGACGCTCTCCTTCTGCCAGCCGTCGCCGCTTTCGATCGTGATGCCCACGACCTCGACGCCGGGGTCCTGGATCACCAGGAGGATCGGCCGGAGGTTCGTTCCGCCGAACGCGTCCTGGTCGATGATGACCTTGCGCCGGGGCGCCGGCGAGGCGAGGGTGCCGGAGGCGAGCAGGAGCGCGGCGGCGGCGGCGCGCGCGGCCGACGGGATCGATGGGGATGGCATGGGAAAGGTGCTCGGGCGCTCGTTCAGCGGCGGGCGCGGCCCTCCCGCCGGGCCCCGGGGCGCGGGCTAGGAGGCCCGGGCCGCGGCGCCCGTGTACCGGGACGACTGCTCGTCGGCGTGGTAGCTCGAGCGCACGAGCGGGCCGCTCTCGACGACGCCGAAGCCGACGGACAGCCCGAACTCCCTCCAGTGCCGGAACTCCTCCGGGGTGACCCAGCGGTCGACCGGGCGGTGCTCGCGGGTCGGCTGGAGGTACTGGCCGATCGTGAGGATGTCGAGCCCGTCGCCCGCCAGGTCGCGCAGCGTCCGCTCGATCTCGTCGCGGCACTCGCCGAGCCCGAGCATCAGGCCCGTCTTCACGGTGAAGCCGCGGCCCTTTGCGTGGCGCAGCACGGCGCGCGAGCGCTCGTAGCGGGCCCGGATCCGGACCGGCTTCTGGAGCCGCTCGACCGTCTCCACGTTGTGGTTGAAGATGTCGGGGCGCGCGTCGAGCACGGTGTCGACGTCGGCGGTGCGCCCGTTGAAGTCCGGGACCAGCACCTCGATCGCCGTCGCCGGGCTCCGGTGGCGCACCGCGCGGATCGTCGCCGCCCAGGCGGCGGCGCCGCCGTCGGCGAGCTCGTCGCGGGCGACGCTCGTCAGGACGCAGTGCCTGAGGCCCATCGCGGCGACGGCCTCGGCGACCCGGGCCGGCTCGCCGAGGTCGAGCCCCGCCGGGCGCCCGGTCTGCACCGCGCAGAAGGTGCAGGCCCGGGTGCAGACGTTGCCGAGGATCATCACCGTCGCCGTCCCCCGCGACCAGCATTCGCCGAGGTTCGGGCACTGGGCGCTCTGGCAGACGGTGTGCAGCCGCAGGCCGTCCACGAGGCCCTTCACGGCGGCGTAGCCGGGGCCGCCGGGGAGCTTCGCCCGGAGCCAGTCGGGTTTGCGCGTCGTGTCCATGGGAAGGGCCGGGTGATCCGGATCGATACCGCAGAAATGGATACGATCGCCGGCGAATCACAAGCAAGGAAGCCGCGGAAGTTTCCGTTTGCCCAAGGCCCCGCCGTGCGGCAGGTTAACCCGCTCCGATGAGCGAGATCCCTGCCGAGATCACCCACGACCAGCACGCCGTTCGCCGGCGCAAGCTCGCCGAGATGCGGGCCGCGGGCGTGGACCCCTTCAGGACCGACTTTGAGCCGACCCATTTCTCGGGCGAGGCGCTCGCGGCGTACGTGGAGGGGAAGGACAACGAGGTCCCGGTGGCGGTCGCCGGCCGGCTCGTCACGATCCGGGACATGGGCAAGAGCCAGTTCGCGAAGATCCTGGACCAGCAGGGCGAGATCCAGCTCTACGCGAGGAAGGACGTCCTCGGCGACGCCGCCTACGCGGAGTTCGGGAAGCTCGACCTGGGCGACATCATCGGGGCAAGGGGGACGCTGTTCCGGACGAAGAGCGGCGAAGTCACCGTCCGGGTGGCCTCGTTCGCGCTCCTCGCGAAGGCGCTCCGGCCGCTCCCCGAGAAGTGGCACGGGCTCGCCGACCCGGAGCAGGTGTACCGCCAGCGTTACCTCGACATGGTCGTCAACCGGGAGTCGCGCCGCAGGCTGCTGCTGCGCTCGCGGGTCGTCTCGGCGATACGCCACTTCCTGGAGGCGAGGCAGTTCATCGAGGTCGAGACGCCCGTCTTCCAGACCGTCGCGGGCGGGGCCGCGGCCAAGCCGTTCTCGACCCACCACAACGCGCTTGGCGTGGACTTCTTCCTGCGCATCTCGCTGGAGCTGTACCTGAAGCGGATGCTCGTGGCGGGCGTCGACCGCGTCTTCGAGATCGGGCGCATCTTCCGCAACGAGGGCATCTCGCGGAAGCACAACCCCGAGTTCACGATGCTCGAGGTCTACCAGGCCTACAGCAGCCACCGGGGCATGATGACCCTCGCCCGGGACATGATCACGACCGTGTGCCGGGAGGTGCTCGGCACCGACAAGGTCCCGCACCCGGCGAGCGGCCAGACGATTGACTTCGGCGGCCCGTGGCGCGAGGTGGCCTACAAGGACCTGGTGCGCGCCGAGACGGGCGACCCGGACTGGTTCGGCCGGTCCAGGGACGAACACGCGGCGGCGGCGGAGCGCCTGGGGCTCAAGGTCGAGGCGGGGTGGGAGGACTTCGAGGTCACCAACGAGGTGTTCTCCAAGCGGATCGAGCCCGCGCTCGTCCAGCCGACCTTCGTCCTGAACCTGCCCCGGGAGCTCAACCCGCTCGCGAAGATCAGCCGCGAGGACCCCGCGACGCTCGACGTCTTCGAGCTGTGCATCGGCGGCATGGAGATCGCGCCGGCGTATTCCGAGCAGAACGACCCCGACGTCCAGCGCGAGATGTTCGAGCGGCAGGCAGGGGGCGAGCCCCAGAGCATCGACCACGACTTCCTCTTCGCCCTCGAGCACGGCATGCCGCCCGCCGGCGGCATGGGCGTGGGGATCGACCGGCTCTGCATGCTCCTGACGGGGGCCGAGAGCATCCGGGATGTGATCCTCTTCCCGCAGCTTCGCCCCGCGGAGGCGCGGCCGGCCGGAGGCGCGTAGTCGCCGTGCCCTGGTACCTCCACCTCGCCTGGCGTCAGCTCTTCCCGACGGGGCGCTGGTTCCCCTTCTTCACCCTGATCTCGGCCCTTGGCGTGGCGCTCGGGGTCGCCCTGCTCGTCATCGTCATGAGCGTCATGGGCGGCTTCGCGCACGAGATACGGCACATGATCGTGGACACCGAGGGGGAGGTGCAGATCGTCGCCCGGGGCTGGATCGCGGACTACCCGGCGGTGATCCGCAAGGTCGAGTCGGTTCGCGGCGTGGCCGCGGCGACGCCCTACGCGCGCGACGCGGTGATGATCAAGTTCGGCGACAAGAGCGCCTTCCCGATGCTGCGCGGCCTCGACCTGGCGAGCGTCGGGCGGGTCACCCAGCTGGCCAGCTACGTGCGCGTGGGCTCCCTGGACGACCTGGACGACGACTCCATCATCCTGAGCGCCCAGCTAGCGGCCAGCATCGGCGCCGGCGTCGGGGACACGGTCGAGGTCTACTCGCCGCTCATCATCAACAAGCTGAGCGCAGACGAGGTGTTCCTTCCCCGGCAGGTCCGGGTCGTGGGAATCCTTGAGATTGGCCACCAGCAGCTCGACA
>Ga0335078_10005125_pt1 | contig 19377 bp, 18 predicted proteins | sample Lox_Sample_32_FD_206711 | JGI IMG/M metagenome (GOLD analysis project Ga0335078, IMG submission 206711) | Soil microbial communities from Loxahatchee National Wildlife Refuge, Florida, United States - Lox_Sample_3.2 | ecosystem: Environmental > Terrestrial > Soil > Wetlands | place: USA... | reverse complement strand
TGATCCACCGCCGGGACCTCGCCCCGCTCGCCAACCTGGAGCTGTACTCGGTTGCCCCGAGCGTCACCCCCGAGCTGTACCGCCTGCTCGGCGCCAACGCCGCGCGCCACGCCAGGGGCGGCACCCCGGACGCGGCGCGCAACCCGTACAGCGACGAGGCCATCGAGGCCAGGTACCACACCACCGTGATCGCCTTGATGGAGCTGGAACGCGCCTGGGTCAAACCCGGTGCGGTGCCAGAGGAACTGTCCCAGGAAGGCTTGCGATGACCGGCGAGCCGGGGGCGGGCGGCGTGGGCGGGGTCCGCGCGCTGTCCGGGCTCGGCGTCGGCGAGCTGACGCTCGAGGCGGTCCGTCGCGGCGAGCTCGGCGTCTCGGACCTGCGGATCCATCCCGAGACCCTGGAACGGCAGGCGGACATCGCGGCCGCGCACGCCAACCCGCAGCTCGCGGAGAACCTGCGCCGTGCGGCCGAGCTGACCCGCCTCCCCGACGAGGAGGTCCTGGCGATCTACGACGCGCTGCGCCCCGGGCGTTCCACGCCCGAGCGGCTGGCCGAGCTCGCCAGCGATCTCGAGGAGCGCGGGCTGCCGCGCTGCGCTGCGCTGCTCGCGGAGGCGGCGGAGGTATACGCCCGCCGAGGACTCTGCGCATGACGGGCTTATCGGGTGCCGATCATCGCGGGGGTGGATGTCGGCAACGCGACCACCGAGGTCGCGGTGCTGGCCGACGGCCGGCTGCTCGGCACCGGCCGGCTGCCCACGAGGGGACGTAAGGGGTCGGCCGAGTCGCTGCGCGGCGCCGCCGCGCTGGTCCGCCGACTCGAGCGGCGCCACGGCTGGCGAGTGGACGAGGCCAGGATCGCGCCGCTGCGGGCGGTGGACACGACCACGCTGACCGTCCCCGTGATGCCGCCGTCGACCGGCCGGCTGCGGCTGCTCGCCGCCGGCGTGGCGACCCCCGGCGGCAGCGGGAGCTGCGTGGGAGTCCCGCTGTGGCTTGGCAGACCGGCGCCGACCGGGCGGCCGACGGCGCGCCCCCTCGTGGCGGTGGTCCCGCCGGGGCTCGGTTACGCCCGGGCCGCCGAGCTGCTGCGCGGCCTGGCTCGGACCGGCACGCCGATCGAGGCGGTGCTCGTGGCGGGCGACGAGGGGGTGCTGATCGCCAACCGCGTCGACGCCCGCGTGCCCGTGATCGACCAGGTCGACGTGTCCGCAGTGGCGGCGTGCCCGCTCGTCGCGGTCGAGGTCAGGGCGCCGGGGCAGCCGCTGACGCTGCTCACCGATCCGGTCGCGCTCGCCGCGGCGTTCGCGCTCGGCGACGCCGAGACGGCCGACGCTTTGACCTTGTGCCGGTCGCTGGTGGACTACTCGAACGCCGTGATCGGCCTAGCCGAAGCCGGGCCGGGCACCCACCCACCCGGCAGCCCAGGCACCCACCCACCCGGCAGCCCAGGCTCCCGCCCACCCGCGGAGCCATGGGTCGAGGCGCGTGGGCAGCGAATCCCGCTGCGAGAAGCCTGCGCCCTGCTGCCGGACTGGCCCGTCGGCACGGTCAACGCGTACGGCACCGGCACCACGCCACCCTCCGCTCCCCCGGTTGCCGGGGTGGATGACGTGTTCGCCGTGGATCTGGCCGCCGTGGCGGACGTGGCGACGGCGCGGCGGGGCAGCCTGGGCCGGGCGATCGTGGCCGCGTCGCTGGACCGCATGGAGGCCGGAGCCGACCACGCGGATCAGCTCGCGGAGCTGCTCGGCTGCCCGGTGAGCATCGCCGGAACCGAGCCAGCCGCCGCGCGCCGCGGGGCGCTCACCACTCCAGGCGCCCGGCCGGACGCTGTCGTGGTAGACCTCGGCGCGGGCACGATCGACGTCATCGCCCCGGACCACGAGGTCGTGGCGGCGGGCGCGGGCGATCTCCTCACCGCGGCAATCGCCGAGACGCTCGGCGCATCCCGCGCCGCGGCGGAGTGGGTCAAGCGGGGCCCGTGCCTGCGCGTGGACGGCGGCCAGCGGTTCGAGGCCGAGGACGGCACCCATGGGTTCCTCAGTCGTTCTGCCCCGCCCTCGGCGGCGGGAACGCTCGCGGTGATGGGCCCGGCCGGGCTGCTGTCCTTCGACCGCGGCCGCAGCCCAGCGGAGTGGCGGGCGGTCCGGCTGCGGCTCAAGCAGGCCGTGCTCGCGGTGAACCTGCGCCGCGCCCTGGCCGGGCACGAGGCGCGCCCAGGACAGATCCTGATCGTCGGCGGCCCCGCCGCGGACGACGAGCTGCTCGGGGTGCTGCTCCGCTCGCTCCCGGACGGTGTGGCGGCCGGCCGGGGCAACGTCGGCGGCACGCTGCCCGGCTCATCGGCCGGCCACCGGCACGCGGCCGCGCTCGGCCTGGCCCTGGCGCTGGCCGGCCGGCCGGGCGAGGGCAGTTAGGACAGGACGCGGCGGCGGAAGTTGCGCAGCCCGATGGCCAGGAACACCGCACCGAAGCCCAGCACCACCGGGTAGATGACGTACAGGGGCAGGTGCGGCGCCTCGGTGAACGCGGCCCGCATCCCCTCGTTCACGTAGATCAGCGGGTTGATCAGCACCAGCGTCTGCAGCCAGTGCCAGCCGCCCACTTCCACCGGCGCGAGCCTGGTCCACGAGTAGTACGTGCCGCCCAGGAACGTGATCGGCAGGATGATGAAGCCGAACATCAGGCCGATGTTGCGCGGCTCGAAGCTGGTGCCCAGGACCAGCCCCAGGCCGGCCATGGCGATGCAGGCCAGCGGCACGAACGTCAGGATGATCCACCAGTGCAGGGACAGGTGGGCGTGCACCCCGGGCGCGTGCACCACCGACGCCATCGGCAGCACGATGATGGCCGAGATCACCCCCTGGGCCGCGCCGGACAGCACCTTGGCCACCGCCACCAGCCAGATCGGGCACGGTGCCTGCACCCGGTCCTCGATCTCCCGGGTGAAGCCGAACTCCTGGGCCATGGCCAGCGCGATCGACTGCACCCCCTGGAACATCACCGAGATGCCGACCACCCCGGGGACCAGGATGGTGGCGAACGCCGACTCGGCCACCGGGCCGTGCCCGCCGATGCCCTGCCCGATCTTGGGGAACACGAACAGGAACACGAAGCACAGCAGGAACGGCTGGATGATCGTGCGCAGCACGAACTCCCAGGCGTGCTTGCGCAGCACGACCAGGTCGCGCAGTAGGAGCGCGCCCAGCGCGATCCAGCTGGCCGCGGCCACCGACCGGGTCGGCCCGCCGCCGATCCGCTGGACCGGCGCCGGGGTCAGTGCGGTCGCCATCAGTCCCGCAGCTCCTTCCCGGTCAGGTTGATGAACACGGTTTCCAGGGTGGGCTCGGCGATGGACAGGTCGACCAGGTCGAACCCGCCGCGCTCGGCCGCCAGCACCAGCCGCGGCACCAGCCGGTCGCCGCCCTGCATGTGCAGCTCCAGCCCGCCGTCGGTCAGCCGGGTCCGGGTCACCCCGGCCACCTCGCGGCTGAGCAGCTCCGCCAGCTGGCCGGCATCCCCGGTGGTCTTCACCGTGACCACGGTGTCCGCGCCCACCGACTGCTTCAGCCCGGCCGGGGTGTCCAGGGCCAGGATCCGGCCGTGGTCCATGATGGCCACCCGGTCGCACAGCTGGTCGGCTTCTTCCATGTAGTGCGTGGTGAGCAGGATCGTCTGGCCGGCCCGGTGCAGCTCGCCGAGCAGATCCCACAGCGCCAGCCGGCTCTGCGGGTCCAGCCCGGCGGTGGGCTCGTCCAGGAACAGCACGGACGGCCGGTGGAAGATGGCCCGCGCCACCATCAGCCGCTGGGCCATCCCGCCGGACAGCGCGTAGACCGACGCCTTGGCCCACTTGGACAGCTGGAACTGGGCCAGCAGCTCATCGGCGGTACGCCGGGACGCCTTGGCGCCCATGCCGAACAGCCGCCCGTGGAAGTACAGGTTCTCCCACACGGTGAGCTGCCGGTCCAGCGTGTTCTGCTGCGAGACGATCCCGCTGAGCTGCTTGGCCAGCGCGGGATGCGCGGCCACGTCGATGCCGGCCAGGAACGCCCGCCCGGACGTCGGCACCACCCGGGTGGTCAGCATGCCCGCCGTGGTCGTCTTGCCGGCCCCGTTCGGGCCGAGCAGCCCGAAGATCTCCCCAGCTGAGACGTCCAGGTTCAGCCGGTCCACCGCGGCGAAGTCGGTGCCGGGATAGACCTTGGTCAGGTCTTCGGTGTGGATGACCGCGCCGTCCTGGCCGCCGGGATGGCCGGTGCTGTCCGCGGTCGCGGGTGCGCTGCTCATGGCCCGCACATCCTAGCCGCCGGGCGATACGGCACCCTGGTAGGGACCGGCCGCCCGGCTGGGGGAGAGGACCGGTGCATGGCCCGGGTAATGATCACTGGCTCGGCGGATGGGCTCGGCCTGCTGGCGGCCCGGCTGCTGGCCGGGGACGGGCACGAGGTCACCCTGCACGCGCGCAACGCCGGCCGCGGGAAAGAGGCGAAGGCCGCGCTGCCCGGGGCGGCGCACGTGGTGACCGGGGACCTGGCCAGCATCGGCGGGATGCGCGAGGTGGCCCTGGCGGCCAATCAGCTGGGCCGGTTCGACGCCGTGATCCACAACGCGGGGGTCGGCTACCGGGAGCCGGAGCGGATCCAGACGGTGGACGGGCTCAGCCACGTGTTCGCTGTCAACGTGCTCGCGCCGTACCTGCTCACGGCGCTGATGACCCGCCCGGGTCGGCTCGTCTACCTCAGCTCCGGCATGCACCGGGCCGGGAACCCTGACGTGGCCGACCCGCAGTGGGTCGGGCGGCCGTGGAACGGCGCGCAGGCCTACTCGGACTCCAAGCTGTTCGACGTGGTGCTGGCGTTCGCGGTGGCCCGCCGCTGGCCCGGGGTGCTGAGCAACGCGCTGGAGCCGGGCTGGGTGGCCACCCGGATGGGCGGCCCGGACGCGCCCGGCGACATGTCCCAGGCGCCGGTCACCCAGGCCTGGCTGGCCGTCAGCGACGACCCGGCGGCCACCGTGACCGGCCAGTACTTCTATCACCAGCGGCCGCGCCAGTTCCACCCGGCGGCCAGCCGCCCCAGCGTGCAGGACCAGCTGCTGGCCAGCTGCGCCGAGATCACCGGCGCCGGGCTGCCCAAGGAGACGTGATGGAGCTAGAGCCGTACCGCGGTGAGCTGGTGGCGTACTGCTACCGGATGCTCGGCTCCTGCCACGAGGCCGAGGACCTGGTGCAGGAGACGATGCTCCGGGCGTGGCGGGCCCGCGACCGGTACGACCACACCCAGGCATCGGTGCGGACCTGGCTGTACCGGATCGCCACCAACGCCTGCCTGACCGCGCTGGCCGGGCGGGCGCGGCGGCCGCTGCCGTCCGGCCTGGGCGCGCCGGGCGATGACCCCGCGGCGCCGCTCACCCCGGCCTCCGACATCCCGTGGCTGCAGCCGTTTCCCGATGCCCGGTTCGACCCGGGAATGCGGGCCGACATGCGGCTGGCCCTGATCGCCGCCCTGCAGCTGCTGCCGCCCCGGCAGCGGGCCGTGCTGGTCCTCCGTGAGGTGCTGGAGTTCAGCGCGGCCGAGGTGGCCACTCAGCTGGGCACCACGGTCCCGGCCGTGAACAGTGCGCTGCAGCGGGCCCGCGCCGCCCTGGCCGGGGTGGCCGACATGACCGAGGTGGCCGAGCCCGGCGATCCCGCGGCGCGCGCGGTCATCGACCGGTACGTGCACGCGTTCGAGGCCGCCGACGTGCCCGCGCTGGTCCGGCTGCTGACCGACGACGCGGTGCTGGAGATGCCGCCGGTGCCGCTGTGGTACCGGGGCCGCGATCATTACGGCGCGTTCATCGGCCGCGTGTTCGAGATGCGCGGCCTGGGCTGGGCCATGCGGCGGCTCACCGCCAACGGCCAGCCCGCGCTGGCCGCCTACGCGCCCGGCCCGGGTGGCCAGCACTGGCTGCACACGCTGCAGGTCTTCACCATCACCGGCGGCCAGGTCGCGGTCAACGTGGTGTTCGCCGACCCCGACGTGTTCCGCGTCTTCGGCCTGCCCGACCGCCTCCCGGCCGGCGATTTCGTGCCCACGCGATGAGCCGGGCCGGTGCCGCCGGTATGTACCGGTGGGCATCGACCATAGGGAGGCTCACCATGAGCGTGATCGTTATCGAGTTCATCACCCTGGACGGGTTCGTGTCCGACCCCGACGGGTCGGACGGCACGCCGGACGGCGGCTGGGCTTTCCGGCACGGCCCGGAGGCCGTCGCCGGGGATAAGTTCCAGCTCGGCGCGGTGCTCGACCAGGGCGTCATGCTGCTCGGCCGTAAGACCTGGGAGCTGTTCGCCCGGATCTGGCCGGGCCGCGACACCCCGTTCGCCGCGCGGATGAACGCGGTGCCGAAGCTGGTCGCCAGCCGCACCCTGACCGACACCGCCGCGTTCCCGAACTCCGGGGTCATCGACGGTGACCCGGTCGCCGCCATCCGCGCCGAACCCCGCGACGTGATCATCACCGGCAGCCTGAGCCTGGTCCACGCGCTGCAGGCCGGGAATCTCGTCGACGAGTACCGGCTGCTGACGTTCCCCACCATCCTGGGCCGCGGCGAGCGCCTGTTCCCGGGCGGCCACCCACCCGTCTACCTGGAGTGCCGCTCAGCCACCCAGGCCGGCCCGGCCGTGCTGTCCCGGTACGTCGGGGCGCCGCGATGACGGCCCGCTTCCTGGCCGTGTACGAGACGCCCGACGACCCCGCGGCGTTTGACCGGCACTACCGTGAGGTGCACATCCCGCTGCTGCGCCAGCTGCCCGGGCTGCGCCGGTTCAGCATCAGCCGGGACGTGACTGCCCTGCACGGCGCGCCGTTCTACCTGATCGCCGAGCTGGACTGGGACACCATGGACGACCTGCGCGCCGCGTTCGCCACCCCCGGGGGCCAGGCCACCGCGGCCGACGCAGCCCGCCTCCAGGACCTCGCCCCCGTCCGCCGAATGATCTTCACGGCCGACGAACCAGGCTAGCTGCGCTGGTCAGCGGGCTGTCGGCCATTTACGCTGGTTCCATGTCAGCGAGTCATACGCGCGCATTGGCCCCACCTGAGGGGTTACGGCCCGCTCAGCTGGGCATCGTGCTCGTTGGCCGGGTTGTTGCCGGGCATGCGAGCGCGACATTTGCCGATCTGGCCCAGCGCGGGTTCCTCGGTCTCGACGAGGCCGGCGGCGCCGCAGGCGCGGACTGGATGCTGACTGACCTGCGGGCACAGCAGGCGCCCCAGCTGCTGGCGTTTGAGGCCACCCTGCTGGATGGCTTGTTCGGCCAGGAGCGGGTGGTGCGCTTGTCAGCGGCCGGGCCGGGCCTGCGCCCGGTTCTCGGCCGGTTCCGCGCACAGCTGGGCCGGGACGCCGTGCAGCGTGGCTGGCTGCGCCGGTGGCGGCGGGGCCAGCGCACGCCGCGCGGCGAGCAGTTGCTGCGGGAGATCCAGGGTTTCCGGCGGGAGTTGCGGGCGCTGGCTAACGCAGGCGATTCACCGGCACTGGGCGGGTTGGCGCCGTATGCCATGGTGTTCGGGCTCATGCCCGCGGCCGCGAGCGTGGCAGGCACACTCCATCCCGGTGCGGCCGGGAACCGCAGCACCGAGATCGCATGGTCACAGGCTGACCGTTTCGCCCGGAGCTGGCTCGAAGCCTGCCCGGGCTTGCCTGCCGGTGCTGGCCGCCATGGTCATGACTCGGGTCATACCGGGTACGGCGGCGGATACGAGAGTCATGCTGGGGGACATCACGGTGGGTTCGGTGGGCACAGCGGTTTCTGACACCCCACTACAGCGGATCTTCACCCATGAAACCGCGGCTGGGAAGTCCTGCGCTCACTGACCACATCAGCCACGCCAGCCACACCAGGCGCCTACGGCTGCCTGGCCGGTTCGGGGCCGGGGCGCAGGCCGCGCAGTACCACCTGGAGGGCCAGGCGGCCGAGGGGGGAGGAGTCGCGGGGGCGGCCGATCGTGGTGCCGCGCTGTGCGGAGAACAGCACCGCGTACAACACGATCACGGCCAGCGCCTCGGCGGGCTCGTCGGCCCGGATCTCGCCGCGCCGCTGCCCGTCCGCGATGACCTGTGCGGTGGCCGGCACCGGTGGCAGCACCACGCCATCGAGGTAGTCGGTGAGCAGGCCCGGATGGCTGAGCACGTGACGCATCATGGCCCCGCGCAGCGGGCGGGACGAGGTTACCTGCCCGGCCGCCCGGCCCATCGCCAGAAACGCGTCCCACAGCACCTGCTCGGTGCCGTGGCCCGCGTCCAGACCCTCCGCCGCGGCCACCGCGTAGGCCCGGCACACGGCGGCGGCCGCGTCCAGCAGCACGTCCTCCTTGGCCGGGAAGTAGTGGAAGAACGTGCCCCAGCTCACCCCGGCCGCGGTCACGATGTCCTCCACCCGGGCCGCGTCAAGACCGGCCTTCTCGAACTCGGCCATGGCCGCGTGGTACAGCCGCTGCCGGGTTTCCGCGGCCCGGCGCTGCCGCGGCGCGCGCGGCGGCTGATAAGCAGGCCCGGTCATTTAACCGTTTCCTTCCGCGGCCGCTGCTTCGGTACAGTCCACCTGCACGATGTTAGATGCAATACCGATTCGCATCAACTTTGTGGAGGAGCGGCCGGATGATGCGGCGCTGGCAGGCATGGCTGGCCCGGGGGACCGGCCGGCTCCGGGCATCTGGCTCGGTCCGGCTGCGGGTCGTCCACCTGCTGTGGGAGGTCAGCCCAGGGCTGGCGGTGACGCTCGGCCTGTTCGTGCTGGCCGATGGCATCCTGCCCAACCTGGCCTGGATCGCGCTGGGCAGCTCGACCGGGCACATCCCGGCCGCGGTCGCGGACGGGCTCGGTTCCGCCGCGGGCCGGGCACTGCTGCTGTCCCTGGCCGTCGGTGCGGCCGCGTACGGGCTGTCCCTGATGCGCGCCCCGGCGCAGGACCTGCTGGAAGCGCACTGCTCGGCGGTGATGTCCTCAGGGCTGCAGCGCCGGCTGGCCCGGGCCGTGTGCGGGCCGGCCGGCATCGAGCACCTGGAGGACCCGGCCGTGCTGGACCGGCTGGCCGCCGCCACCGGCGAGCTGACCACCACCCGGCCGGCGGACGCGCCGCTGGCCCTGGCCGGGGTGCTCGGCGACCGGCTCGGCGGGCTGGGCGCCTGCCTGGTGCTGGCCACCTTCCGCTGGTGGCTGGGCCTGCTGTTCCTGGCCGGCTGGCTGGCCGTCCGGCCGCCGCTGCGCCGCCTGCTGGCCGAGCGGGCCACCCTGATCCGCCGGGCCACCCCCGCGCTCCGGCACAGCTGGTACTACCTGGGCTGCGCCTGGCGGCCGCAGTTCGCCAAGGAGATGCGGGTGTTCGGCCTGGGCGACTGGATCCTCGGCCGGCACCGCGAGCGGTGGACGGAAGGGATGGCCCCGTCCTGGGCGTCGGTCCGCCGGCTCAACCGCCGGGTGCTGGCGTTCGGCGGGCTGATCGGGCTGCTGTACGCGGCCGGTGCGGGCGCGCTCGGCCTGGCCGCGTACCGGCACCAGATCGGCCTGGGCACGCTGGCCGTGATGCTGCCCATGATGGCGATGACCATGCAGGTCGGCGGGGTCAGCGCGGGCGACGTGGGGCTGGAGCAGATGCTCGCCGCCGTGCCTGACCTGGACGGCATCGTCGATTCGCTGACCGCCCCGGCGGCCGGTGGCGGCGGCCTGCCCGCGGCGGGCAAGCCTGGCGCGGGGATCCGGCTGGAGTCGGTCAGCTACCGCTACCCGCACGGCGACCACAACGTACTGGACGGCCTGGACCTCGAACTGCTCGCGGGCCAGTCGCTGGCCCTGGTCGGCCTGAACGGGGCGGGCAAGACCACGCTGGTCACCCTGCTGGCCCGGCTGCGCGAGCCGACCGCCGGGCGGCTGCTGGTGGACGGCACCGATGTGCGCGACCTGGACATCCGCGGCTGGCAGCGCCAGGTCGCGGTGATCTACCAGGATTTCACCCGCTATCCGTTCACCGCCGCGCAGAACGTGGCCCTGCCCGATCTGGGCCGCGACATCGACCAGGCCGCGCTGGCGGCGGCCGCCCGGCAGTCCGGCGCGGACGCGGTGGTGGCCGGCCTGCCCGGCGGCTGGCAGACCCGGCTGGGCAGCGGCTACCACGACGGCGTGGACCTGTCCGGCGGGCAGTGGCAGCGCATCGCGCTGGCCCGGGCGCTGTACGCGGTGGCCCGGGGGGCCCGGGTGCTGGTCCTCGACGAGCCCACCGCGCAGCTGGACATCCGCGCCGAGGCCGCGTTCTACGACCGCTTCCTGGAGCTCACCGCCGGGGTCACCACGCTGGTTATCTCGCACCGGTTCGCCACCGTCCGCCGGGCCGACCGGATCGCGGTGCTGGACGGCGGCCGGATCACCGAACTGGGCAGCCACGACGGCCTGGTCGCCGCGGGCGGCAGCTACGCCGAGATGTTCACCCTGCAGGCGGCCCGGTTCGCCGCGGCCAGCCCGGAAGCGGGTCCCCGTGGCTGAGCAGCAGCGGACGGGGCGGCGGCGGGCACCGCGGATGATCCGGCGGGCCGGGGTGCTGTTCGGCACCGCGTGGCGGGCCGACCCGGGCCTGCTCACCGTGTGCATCCTGGCCACGCTGGGCTACGTGCTGCTCAGCCTGGCCTACCCGCTCGGGTTCCGGGCCATCGTGAACGGCGCGACCATGCACCGGGCCGGGGTGATCGGGTTCGGGGTACTGCTCACCGCGCTCTCCCTGCCCGGCTCCTGGGTGCTGCGGCTGGCCGGCGCCAACCTGGGCAGCAAGCTGACCGACAAGGTCAGCCTCCGGCTGGGCCTGCAGATCGGCGGCCTGGTCAACGCGGCCCCGTTCCTGGAGCACTTCGAGCGGCCCGAGCACCTGGCCGAGATCGACACGCTGCGCGAGCGGCGCCGCACGCTGGCCGCCGCGCCCGCACAGAGCCTCGGGCTGATCCGCTCCGGGCTGCTGTTCGCCGGTGCGGCCGTGCTGCTCGCGCTGATCTGGCCGCCGCTGCTGGTGGTGCCGCTGCTGGCGGCCGCGCCCGGCCTGGCCGACCGGCGCGCCGGGCAGATCGAGAAGCGCCGGGACGATGAGCTGGCCGATTCCCGGCGGCTGCTCGGTGAGCTGTTCTCGCTGGCCGCCACGGCCGGGCCGGCCCGGGAGCTGCGCACGTTCGGGGTGACCGGCGCGCTGCTGGCCGAGCACACCCGGCTGGGCGACGAGATCAACCGGCAGGCGCTGCGCGCCGCGCGCCGGGCCGCGGCCTGGCAGGCGGCGGGCTGGCTGCTGTACGCGCTGGGCTTCGCGGGCGCGGCCGTGGTGCTGGTGCTGCGGGCCGCGCACGGCCACACCTCACCCGGCGAGGTGGTCGAGGCGGTCAGCCTGCTGCGCCGGGCCCAGCGCCAGGTGTCCGGGGCCACCACCAACGCCGGCTCGTTCGCCACCGCCAGCACCACCGCGGACCGGCTGCTGTGGCTGGAGGACTACGTGGCGGCCGCGCAGGCCACCGGCGACCAGCCGGTCCCGGGCCGGCTGCGCGACGGCATCCGGCTGGAGCAGGTCAGCTTCAGCTACCCGGGCCAGGCGGCCGAGGCCGTGGCCGGTATCGACCTGGAGCTGCCCGCCGGCCGGACCGTGGCGCTGGTCGGCGAGAACGGCGCGGGCAAGTCCACGCTGGTCAAGCTGCTGACCGGGATGTACCGGCCGGACCAGGGCCGGATCACGGTGGACGGCGCCGACCTGGCCGGCTTCGGGCCGGCCGGGTGGCGGGCCGCGACCACCGGCGCGTTCCAGGACTTCGTCCAGTTCCAGATGACCCTGGGCGACGGCGTCGGGGCCGGTGACCTGCCGCGCATCGGGGACCGGGCGGCGGTGCGCGCCGCGGTCCGCCAGGCCGGCGGCGCCGCCCTGGTGGAGGAGCTGCCGGACGGCCTGGACACGCTGCTCGGCCCGTGGATCGGCGGCCGCTCGCTGTCGTCCGGGCAGTGGCAGCGGCTGGCCCTGGCCCGCGGCCTGATGCGGCAGGCCCCGCTGCTGGTGGTGCTGGACGAGCCGACGGCCAGCCTGGACGCGCCCAGCGAGGCGGCGCTGTTCGCCCGGTACGCCGAAGCCGCGCAGCGGCTCGGCGCGGCCCACGGCACCATCACCGTGCTGGTCTCACACCGGTTTTCCAGCGTGCACATGGCCGACCAGATCGTCGTCATGGACGGCGGCCGGGTGGCCGAGTCCGGCCGCCACCCGGATCTGCTGGCCCGGGGTGGGCTGTACGCCGAGCTGTTCAGCCTCCAGGCCCAGGGCTACCTGGGGGAGAGGGAGCACGAGTAGTGGCGTTAAGCTCCGGGGCCCCCGTGCCATTGACCGCGGTGCGCGGCACCTGGGGCGGGACCGCGGCCGGGGCGGGCTGGTCGTCGTAGTAGAACTGCTTGCCGCGCAGCAGCGAGACCATCGCGCCGATAAAGGACATGCACGCCGCCGCGGTGAACACGATGACCAGCCCGTGGTGGAACGCGCTGCCGATCAGGACGGGGAAGAAGTGCCGCCCAGTCAGCGCGGCCACGTTGTGGGCGGGCAGCGTGCTGAGCACCCCCGACGATTTGAGCAGGTGCTGCACCGGGTTGTAGCCGAGCAGGGCGGCGAACACCGTGCTCACCGGGGGCAGGTGGCTGACCTGGACGGCGACGGACCTCGGCACGCCCTGGGCGGTCAGCCCATGGATCAGCGCAGGCGGCAGCCGGCTGGCCAGTCCGGCGATCATCAGCGAGAAGAAGATGCCGATGGACAGCGACATGCCGGCGTTCTGGAACGTGGACCGCATGCCGGACGCGCTGCCCCGGTGCCGGGCGGGCACGCTGCTCATGATGGCCGACGTGTTGGGCGAGGCGAACAGGCCCGAGCCCACCCCGTTGAAGAAGATGATCGTCGCGAACAGCCAGTACGGGAAGTCCAGCGGCAGCGCGATCAGGCCGATGAACGCGCAGGTGGCCACCAGCAGGCCCGCGGTGGCGAACGGCCGCGGGCCGTACTTGTCCGACAGGGTCCCGGAGATCGGCCCGGCGATCAGGAACCCGGCGGTCAGCGGCAGCATGTAGATACCCGCCCACAGCGGCGTGTCCACGAAGTTGTAGCCGTGCAGCGGCAGCCAGATGCCGGCCAGCCACAGCACCAGCATGAACTGCAGCCCGCCGCGGGCGATGGAGCCGAGCAGGCTGGCGATGTTGCCGGCCGCGAACGCCCGGATCCTGAACAGCCGGAGCTGGAACATGGGCTCGGCGATGTGCAGTTCTATCAGGCAGAACGCGACCAGCATGGCGGCCCCGCCGAACAGGCCGGTGAGCACCCACGGGTTGGTCCACCCGGTCGGGTGGCCGCCGTAGGGCTGGATGCCGTAGGTGATCGCGACCAGCAGCGCGGTGGCGCCGATGCCGAACGTGACGTTGCCCAGCCAGTCGATCCGGGCCCGCTTGGTGGTGGCGATCTCCCGCAGGCTGACGTAGGACCAGATCGTGCCGACGACGCCGATCGGCACGTTGATCCAGAACACCAGCCGCCAGTCCACCGCGGCCAGCAGCCCGCCCAGCAGCAGCCCGACGAACTGGCCGGAGATCCCGGCGATCTGGTTCACGCCGAGCGCCATGCCGCGCTTGCCGGCCGGGAACGCGTCGGTCAGGATGGCGGCCGAGTTGGACATCAGCATCGACCCGCCGAGCGCCTGGACCAGCCGCCAGCCGATCAGCCACATCGCGCCGCTGCTGCCGTAGAACGGGTCCAGCGACAGCGCGATCGAGGCCAGCGTGAATACCACGAAGCCCAGGTTGTAGATGCGCACCCGGCCGTACATGTCGCCCAGCCGGCCCAGGGTGACCACGGCCACCGCGGTGACCAGCAGGTAACCGATGATCATCCACAGCAGGTAGCTGACGTTGCCGGGCGCGAGCGGGTCCAGGTGGATGCCGCGGAAGATGGCCGGCATGGCGATGATCACGATGGACGCGTCGATGGTGGCCATCGTCATGCTGAGCGTGGTGTTGGACAGCGCGATCCACTTGTACCGCCCGCCGTCGCCCGCGCTGGAGGAGTGCCCGTTCAGCGTGGTACCGGCGCCCTGGGCGCCACTGCGATCAGCGAGTCTCGACACGTTAATCGATGTTAGCGCGAACCAGTTGCTTGATCGCAACTACTTACCGCAGAAAATTAGCCGGGCTAATAATTAGCCCGGCTAAGCGGCACCGCGGGCCAGGGCGGCGACCCGGCTCAGCACCGCGCCGTTGCTTACTCGCAGCCCATCGTGCTGGTACTCGTTGGTCACCCAGGGCCGCAGCCCGCGGATGGCCCGGGCGGTGGGCAGCGACAGCTCGGCGGGCACGTACATGTCCTCGAAGTAGACCGCGGCCGCGGCCGGCACCGCGTTGGCCGCCAGCCGGCCCGGGTCATACAGCGGCGGCCAGTCCTCCCGCGCGGCCAGTTCCTCGGCCGCGTCGCGCAGCGGGCGCAGCACCGGGTCGGTGCCGAACATCCAGGGGTAGATCATCTCGCCGGTGAACAGCAGCGGGATGTCCCCGTCCACGGCCGCGGCCGGGTCGAACTCCGGGAACTCGGCCTGGATCCGGTCCGCGGCCCAGCGGGTCGCCGACCGCTGCGCGTAGCACGCCTCGTGCAGCAGGGCATACAGCGGCGCCGGGGCGAACGACAGCTCGGCCGCCACCTGGGCCAGGAAGCTGTCCGTCAGCACCCCGCCGGCGAACGCGTCCTCCAGCAGGTAGTGCAGCGTGTCGCTGCCGGTGCTGGCGCCCAGCTGACGGCCCAGGCACTGGAACGCGGGCACGGTCAGCCGACCGCCGTCCGGCATGACCACTTCGTGGCTGGCCAGGTAGCGGGCGATGTCACGGGCCCGGTCGGCGTCCCGCGGGTACCGCGCGTAGTGCCGCTGGTTGCGCTCGGCCACGATCGGATAGGTGAGCCGGTAGACGTCGTCGGCGGTGGCGGCCAGCCCGGGCAGCCCACCGGTGATGAACGCCTCCCGGACGCCGTCCGGGGCCAGTGACAGGTAGCTGACCGTGCAGAACCCGCCGAAGCTCTGCCCCAGCACGCTCCACGGTTCATCGCCGGCCAGTTCGCGGCGGATCAGCTCGGCGTCGCGGACGATGGAGTCGGCGCGGAAGTGCGCCAGGTACCCCGCCTGGGCCTGCGGGGTGACCAGCCGGGCCAGCGTGTGCCGGCTGGCCGGGGTGGACCGGCCGGTGCCGCGCTGGTCCAGCAGCAGCACCCGGAAGTCGTCAAGCGCCCGGTCCAGCCAGGAGTCGCGGCCGGACGGGCGGAGCGCGCCGAACCCCGGGCCGCCCTGCAGGTACAGCAGCCACGGCTTCGGCTCCGGCCCTCGTGCCGGACCGGGCGCGGCGCCGGCCGCGGCCACCTCCCGGGCGAACACCTCGATCTGCTCGCCGTCCGGCTGGCCGTGATCCAGTGGCACGGTGAACGTGTGCTCGGTGACGATGGTGCCGGCCTGCCGGTACACCGGGCCGGAGGGCTGGTAAGCGGCCATGCCCGGTAACGTACGTGACCCGCCCGCGGTCAGTGGACGCGGGTGCCCCGGCTGAAGTCGCCGCGGAAGGTCCTGGCCATAGAGGCCAGCACCTTGGGGTCCGCGGTGACCAGCCCCAGCTCGCGGTTGCGGTGCAGGGATGTGCTGGAAAAATTCTCTGATCCGATGAACGCCAGCGCGTGGTTCGTGCCGTAGTCGGCCTCGACCACCTTGCCGTGGATGTAGAACCCGCTGGGCGAGCTGTAGTAGCTGATCTTCACTCCGGCCTTGGCCAGCCGGGCGAACGCGCTGTCGTACTCGCCATCGGCGTTCTCGCCGCACACCTTGACGCTCACCCCGCGCTGGGCCGCCTTGATCAGGGCGTCCTCGATCGTGGTGTCGCCCATCTCCTCGCTGTAGATGAGCAGGGTCTTCTTCGCGCCGTCGATCAGCCCGAGCAGCGTCCCCTGCGCGCTGGTCGGCGACCAGACCAGGTCACGGCCGTCGCTGGGCTGGATGGACCGGTGCGCGAAGTCGGCGCTGAACACCGCGGTGATGGCCTTCAGATCGGCGTGCTTGGTGTCCTCGATCAGGAAGTCCCGGCTGGTCGCGTAGTACCGGCTGGTCAGGTTGGCCGTCATGATCAGCGCGGTCTTGCCGTCGATGACGATGGTCTTCTGGTGGGTGTACTCGAAGGCTGGCGAGGACCATGTCATCCGCACGCCATGGGCGGCCAGGTAGTGGTACGCGCCGGCGTTGGTGCTGCGCTCCTGCCGGTCCAGGATGACTTTGACCCGCACCCCGCGCCGGGCCGCCGCGGCCAGGTCGTGCTCGGCGGTGGTGTCGCTGAACTCGTACATGGTGATGTCGATGTAGTGCCGGGCGCGGCCGAGCAGCCGGTAGACGGGGGAGAACCCGGCGCCTGGTTCGGTGAACAGCGGCCCGGACTGGGCGGACGCCTTGACCTTGCCGCCGCCGGCGGCGGGCGCGTTCAGCGTTAACGGCTTGCAGCCGGCCAGCGCGAGGGCCGCGGCGGCCAGGACCAGAACACGGGAGCGGATCACGGCAGGCATCAGTACCCGTACGGCGGGATCTAAGCGCGCCCCGTGGTCTGAAAATCAGCGCTCCGAGTTGGAGAAGATGCGCAGGAAGAACAGGAACACGTTGAGCGCGTCGAGGAAGATCGACGCGGCGATGAGCGGCGCCGAGTCGAGCCCCTTGGAGCGGCGCAGCCGCTGGAAGTCGAACATGGTCAGCCCGGCGAAGATGACCAGGCCGAGGATCGAGTAGATCAGGTCGCCGTGCGGGATGTGCACGAAGATCAGCACGATGCCGAACAGGATGAGCGCGATCAGGGCGAAGAAGCTGATCCGGCCGACCATCGACAGGTCGCGCCGGGTCGCGTACCCGGCCGCGCCGAAGCCCGCGATGAACAGCGCGGTGGCCCCGCCGGCCTGCCACAGCGCCTGCGGGTCCATGGCGGCGTAGTAGCTGAGTGTCGGGGCCAGGCCCAGCCCGAGCAGGACGCCGACCGCCAGCAGCAGCCCCACAGTCAGCCCGGGGGACCGGCGGACGGTGAAGTTCATCGCGATCAGGCAGACGAACGCGACGATGTAGCTGATGATGGCCCAGCCGCCGGACAGGTTCCGGCCCGCGTAGGCGCCGAGTGCGAACAGGCCGGTGGTGACGGCGACGTACCCCATGGTCTGGCCGAACAGCGTCCGGGTCTGGTCCGGGCTGGCCGCGCCCGCCCCGGGGTAGGCGTAGGTCTCGCTCATGCTCTGATCGTAGAGGCGCGAGCCAGTGACCCCAGACGGTGCTGGCCAGGCATTCTGGATCTTCCGGTAAAAACCTCATAAAATAGTGAGGGTGAGCGAACGTTCGCTCACACCCTGACCTGGGGTGATATTCCTCGATGTCCTGCCTGGAGGTCTGATGCGAGTCCCTGCCCACCGTGCCTTGCTGGCCGCCGTGTCGGCCGTGGCCGCCACCGTGTTCGTCAGCGGGGCCGCGGCCGCGTCGTTAGCCCCGGCGTCCCCGGCGGGCGCCGGACAGGCCGCGGCCGGCACCGGCGCCCCGGCCGACTACGTGTTCGTGCACGACCCGAGCATGGCCAAGGAGGGCGGCACCTACTACCTGTTCTCCACCGGCGACCCGGCCGGGACCATCGGCAACGGCAACATCCAGATCCGGACCTCGACCAACCTGCGGCACTGGACCTACACCGGCACGGTGTTCGCGGACAAGCCCGCCTGGATCACCGCCGCGCTCGGCGACATCCCGAACCTGTGGGCCCCGGACATCTCCTACTTCGGCGGCCTGTGGCACCTGTACTACGCGGGCTCCAGCTTCGGCTCGAACAACTCGGTGATCGGCCTGGCCACCACGCCCACCCTCGACCCGCACAGCCCGCGCTACCACTGGACCGACGACGGCCAGGTGTTCCGGTCCAGCACCACCGATGACTACAACGCGATCGACCCGTCCCTGGTCGCCGCCCCGTCCGGGGACAAGTACCTGGTCTTCGGGTCGTACTGGAGCGGGATCAAGCTCTTCCAGATCGACCCGGCCACCGGCAAGCCGTCCACCGCGTCCCCGGTCATCTACTCGCTGGCCCAGCGGCCCGCGCCGGACGCGGAGGAAGGCGCCGGAATCACCTACCACGACGGCTACTACTACCTGTTCGTGTCGTGGGACCAGTGCTGCGCGGGGATCAGCAGCACCTACCGGATCATGGTCGGGCGCTCCCAGTCGGTCACCGGGCCCTACCTGGACCCGGCCGGCACGGACATGATGAACAACGGCGGCATGGAGCTGCAGGGCAGCGACGAGGGGATGATCGGCCCCGGCTCGTCGTCCATCTTCACCAACGGCGGCCAGGCCTACCTCGTGTACCACTACTACGACGCGTTCGACAACGGCGACCCGTGGGTTCAGGTCCGCCCGCTGGTCTGGACGCCGTCCGGCTGGCCGGTGACGGGTGCGCCACTGGTCCCGGTGCCGGACAGCCCGGTCCCGCTGGGCGGCTGAGCCGCCGGGCTAGCGGCGGCCAACGCGGCCAGCGCGTCCTCGGTGAGGTCGCGCTCGGCCGCGTCGACCACTTCCAGGTCGGCGCGGGCGTGCAGTTCGGCCGCGGTGACCAGCAGCCCGACCACGGGTGATGGCGCGGCCGCCCGGGCCTCGGCCAGGCTGCGCAGCTCGGCCAGCAGGTAGGCCCGCTGCCGCCGTAGGACGGCGGCCAGCAGGTCCGCGTCGCCGGCCTGGGCGGCCGCCATCACCTTAAGGAAGAAGTCGTCCCGGTAGCCGCGGCTGCGCGGGCTGGGCCCGGTCAGCCAGCGGCTGAGCTCGTCGCGGCCGGCCGGGGTGATCTCGTACACCAGCCGGTCCGGCTTGACCGGCTGCGGATGGCGCTCCGACTCGACCAGCCCATCCCGTGAGAGCCGGTCCAGGATCTGGTAGAGGTGCCCGATGTTCAGCCCGCCCCACTGGTCGCCGACCGCCTGCTCGAAGCTGCCCTTCAGCTCATAGCCATGCGCGGGCTTGGCCTCCAGAAGCGCCAGCACGGCGTGGTGCAGTGGCATGGCACCGTTCCCTTCCCCCTGGTTGGAGTGACGAGCGGCGTAACGATGTGATCTCACCTTACATTGTGACAATGTAAGGCCCTTGCATTGCCACGATGTAAGGGACCAGAGTAGTACCGTGCGCAGACTCACCTGGTCGCAGCTCCGGTTCCGGTCCGGCCGGGCGCTGGCCCTGCTGGCCGGGATGCTGGTCGCGGCGACCGCGTTCACCGTGCTGACGGCGGCGGCCCGGACGGCGCAGATCCGCACCATCGG
>Ga0335078_10005124_pt1 | contig 19377 bp, 15 predicted proteins | sample Lox_Sample_32_FD_206711 | JGI IMG/M metagenome (GOLD analysis project Ga0335078, IMG submission 206711) | Soil microbial communities from Loxahatchee National Wildlife Refuge, Florida, United States - Lox_Sample_3.2 | ecosystem: Environmental > Terrestrial > Soil > Wetlands | place: USA... | reverse complement strand
GGGCTGTCCTTCGCCGTGCTTCGATGGTTGGAACGTGCTCGCCCTGCATCGTGAACCCGACGCGGACCGGGCACGATGATATGAAAGGCGCGGAACAGCTTGGAGGGCGGCGTAAGATTAAGATAGAGATGAGGCCAACGGCGTCTTTCCTGACGCGTTCTGATTGAATGGTGAATCTGGCCCCCACCCGGCCGACAGGAATAGGGGCCGCAATCGGGACGTTCGGCAACGTATAGACAACCGGCACAAGGCACAACCCGCAGGCCCACACCACGGGCTTGCGCTACTCGCCGTAATTCCAATTCCACACTCCAACTTGACATGTGGGACGCGACGCTCGACCAACGGAACCTTCACGCCACCACGACCTTTTTCAGTAAGCGTGCGGGATTGCCGGCCACAACGGCGTGGTCGGCAACGTCATGCGTGACCACACTGCCCGCCCCGACGATGGCTTCTTCACCGATGGTCACGCCGCAGAGGATCGTCACGCTGGTGCCAATCGAGGCACCGCGTTTTACCAGCGTTGGAACGACCTGCCAGTCGGCTTCCGTCTGCAATTCGCCGTTGCTGGTGGCATGCGGATACTTGTCGTTAATAAATGATACGTTGTGACCGATGAACACGTCGTCTTCGATGGTGACACCCTCGCAAATGAACGTGTGGCTCGACACTTTCACGTTGTGACCAATGCGGGCGTTTTTTTGGATTTCTACGAAAGTCCCGATCTTGGTGTTGTCGCCAATCGTACAACCGTAGAGGTTGACGAAAGCATGGATCGACACATTCTGGCCCAGCTTGACGTTGGGGGCGATTCGGCAGTATTCCATGAGCGTACCCAGTCCTTAGTGCTGAACCGTAATCCGTGTCACGTGGACCGAGTGACCAGGTCGTTGAGTGCGAGCGAGAAGTGTCCCGGCCTCCGGTCGCTCTCGGAGGTCACGAACAAGGTTCTGGCCTCCGCAGCCGCAGCCCACAATCCCAATTCCCAGTTCAGCGATTTGGCGTTTACTCACATTCTTTGCACTTCACGCCACGTATTTTAGCGCAACTTTGGCTCCACAGCTCGGCTTTGGTCCGGTCCTTGGTTTTCGATGTTCTCGATTCTGGGCAAAAGACCGACATTCGACATTCAGGATTGCCTGTGGCCGACGAAGCTGCTAGCAATGTTGACAGTTGCGCGCCAGTTTCGTGCCCTCACCGCCCATTCTGGTAGAGGGGGAGTAGCGAGGCCAAGTGCTTTGACTTCCCGTTGTCGTCCCGTTCGAGTTCCGATCAATTACCGGCACATCATCTAACGCGTTGAGTCGTCGAGTTGGCTGCGCCCGATTAGATTACGCCTTTGTGTCAGTTTTTCCGGCCTTCAGTGCCATGAGTCCTTGGCAGCCATGTCGCCCGGCGCAACAGATGTATGATCGGATACGCAGCGTTATCGGTTGGCAGTGTTCTCCGGAAAAGCTATGCGCAACCTCTGAGAAGCCCTGGCAGCGTTACAGCGACAGGCTTCTCCAGCGTCATGCTGCGGAGGACTGAGCCTCATGATGATGTCATGATCATGACGGTGATGTGTTGTTTCGAGCAGGCGTCGGGTATCCATGGTCCCTTTCTGATGGAACGCTGGCCAAAGCACTGGAGGCGCACGAAACAGGAGAGGATCACTCTTCTCTAAAACACCCGAATTGAACATGGGCGCGGGAAATCCCGAACGCGCGGCATGACGTCGGGCATAACGACTGAACAAGAGCCTCGAACTTGCGAGTGAGAAAGGCGGTCATTACAGCGGCAGGAGAGAACCAGCGTGCGCTTCCACTGCAGACTCTAATTCACGACGGAACTGAGAAATCCGTTCTTGGCATTCTGATCGAGCAGGTCCTCACCGTGAATGTTGGGGAAGTCTGTGTTGTCGTCTGGCCACGTGACGAGACACCCCTACGCCCAGGCCGCCGGCAGGCACGCGGGGACGGTGCGGTTCGTCCCGCAGGAGCAGCCGCGAGGATACGGCCACGCCATCTACTGCGCGCGCGAGTTCGTCGGCGGCGAGCCCTTCCTGCACATGGTCGGGGACCACTTGTACATTTGTGCATCCAAGTCCTGCGTGCGGCGCCTGGTAGAGCTTGCCGAGACCGAGACGTGCTCCGCGTCCGGGGTCCAGCCCACGCGGGAAAGCCTGCTGCCCCGGTTTGGCGCCGTAGCGGGACGCCGCATGCCCGGGCAGCCCGGGCTATATCGGGTGGAGACCGTGATCGAGAAGTCTACCCCAACGGAAGCCGAACAGCGTCTCATGATTCCGGGAATCCGGGCCGGCTACTACCTTTGTTTCTTCGGCATCCACGTTCTCACGCCTACGGTGATGGACCTGCTCGGGCACATGCTGGCCAATGAGTCGGCCGGCTCCATCACGCTCTCTGCCGCTCTCGCGGAACTTGCCCGGCAGGAGCAGTATCTCGCGCTGGAAGATACCGGCCGGCGGTATGATCTCGGGGCGCGCTACGGCTTGCTGATTGCACAGTTGGCCCTAGCGCTGAACGGCCGGGACCGACAGAGCCAACGCCGCCTCGCGATTCACCTTGCAAATGTTCTGCACGGTGGCATAATTGCAAGGTTGTGATCCCGCGACTGACACAGAACGGCTTCGTGAGGCGCTGCGTGCCTTCCCGGCTGTTGCCCTGCTCGGGCCCCGTCAGGTAGGCAAAACGACCCTGGCCACGCTGCTCGCTGACGAGGAGGGCGACCGCGCCCTGTATCTCGACCTGGAGCTCCCGTCGGATCGCGCCAACCTGGCCGATCCGGAGCTTTACTTCGCCAGCCACGAGGACAAGCTGGTCATTTTGGACGAGATCCATCGCACCCCCGGCATCTTCCAGATCCTGCGTGGCGTCATTGACCTCCGGCGGCGGGAGGGGAATCAAGGTCGGCGAATTCCTTGTCCTCGGCCCGGCCTCGATGGACCTGTTACAGCAGTCTGCCGAAACGCTGGCTGGCCACATTGCTTATCTTGAGCTCACACCGTTCTCTGCCGCCGAGGTGTTCAAGAACGATGCCTCGGCCGTAGACCGGCTATGGGTCCGAGGCGGATTCCCTGACAGCTTTCTGGCTAGCAGCGAGACGGCCAGTTTCGAATGGCGGCGTGCCTTCATTCGAACGTACCTGGAGCGCGACATTCCGATGCTGGGGCCCCGCGTCCCGGCCGAGACACTGCATCGTTTTTGGCAGATGCTGGCGCATGCGCAGGGCCAGTTGTTTCATGCCGCGCGGCTGGCCGCTGGCCTGGGGGTCAGCAGCCAAAGTGTAGCGCGCTACCTGGATGTTCTCGTGGACTTGCTGTGCGCCGTTTGCAACCCTGGGCTGGGAATCTCAAGAAACGGCTGGTGCGCTCCCCAAGGTGTACGTGCGCGACAGCAGCCTAGTGCATACGCTGCTCGGCATTCGCGGCCAGGAGGAGTTGCTCGGTCATCCGGTCGTCGGGCCAAGCTGGGAGGGCTTCGTTATCGAGAACGTGCTGTCGCAGGCGGCGCCACATACCACTGCGTGGTTCTACCGCAGCTCGGCCGGCGCGGAGATTGATCTGCTCTTGGAGTTCGCGACCGGCCATCGGCACGCAGTGGAAATCAAACGCTCGGTAAGCGATCCGCGGCCGAGCAAGGGATTCCGTCTGGCTTGCGACGATTTGAAGATGCGGGGGCGGTGCGTCATCTACCCGGGGCGAGAGCGGTATCAACTCGATCCCCGTACCGAGGCCGTCCCGTTCACTGAGGTCGCGCGACCGGATTTCCGGTGGCCGCCCGGCTCACCCTGATTCCCCGATCTTGGCTCTACGCCCGACTCTTTTCGAGGGCCGCCACCTTCAAGAGTGCTTCCTGAAGGGACGTACCCTTGTAGTTTGCCCCCCAGACCTCGGCGTCGAAGGCTTTCCGCTTGAATTCACCGACCAGCCCGAAGAAGACCAGGCGTCTCGTGCCCCAGAATTCGTGGACGAGGCTAGAGCGCAGCTGATAGGTCGGCACGAGATAAAGAAAGCCGTGGAGTCGCTTCTCAGATTCGATAGCCTCACGAATCTTCTGGTACTTTGACGGGCTCTTGAGCGTCCGCTCGTATTCAACCGCAAAGTCGATATATTCTCCCTCAAAGCTTACTCTGGCGATTCCGTCGTAAACCTTGGCGTACGCGCTTTCCGACGACAGATTCAAGACGCGGATAAAGCACTCTGGAATCCAGCTCCAGATAGTTCCGGTCCTGAGCAGTACGAGCCGGATGTTGTTTACTTCCAATGCGTGAGGAACCTGCGCCTCGTGGGCGTCTTTCTCACGGTCGAGGTTCGCGCCCAGATAGTAAACCCCAAGCTGCTCGAGAGCCTGAATCCCGCCCCGGCTAATCGAGTAAAGGGCGTCGCCGTTCAAGAATGGCAACACCTGCTTGCGGACTAGACCGTTGCGAACAAGCCTTCGAATCCGCCAATTGAAGACCCGGCGGTTGAACTCCTGGTGATCGATCCACGCGAATTCAAACAGTTGGGAGTGGGTGATGTATCGCGAGTCTGCAACAAAACTGAGAATGGCCTTGTCCTGACGGTTGTTCAAAGCAACTGAGCCCTTCTGGTATCGCATCGCCGTTTTCCTCGGTCTGATCCTATCCAGAAACAACTCTTCGCGCAAACGACAGCGAACCGCCAAACCGGGCTACCCGCTGGGCGAAAACTCAGGACTTGGCGGAGGTCGGTTGGCTGCTGTCCAAGGAGTTGCGCTAGCCTTGAGCGTGAGTGCGTACCATCAGGTGCCTCACGAAAGCAATGTTCTTAAGTACCAATTACTTAGAACGAGCACAAACCTTCGGCATGGTTCCAGTTCGGCGTCTTCTTCGAGGGTTTTTCACAGGAATTTCAAAATCTTCCTTTATGCCACAAGGCGGCATGCTCTGTCAAATGGGCGCGAACGCAAACGCAAAATCCATCCAAGTTGTTGGTTATAGGAAGCTTAAGTGCCCAGCATCGGCCGAGCGCGGGAAGGAGAAAAAAAGTTCTCTGTCCAAGAAATGTTCACTACAATTCCGACAGAAGTGGCCGATTCAACCGCCGCCGGGTGACGCGATATCCGCTGATGCCGCCGGTCTGCTCGGAGACCCAGATCAGTGTAATCTACGAATCAATCAAATCAATCACTTAAGTCGAGTCAGGCATTCGTCGGCCTGGGCCACAACAGCCAGCCCAAGGCTTGGCGCGATAAAAGCTCCGTGTGGTCGCCCACGCCGTACAGAATCTAACTTCTTTATAATCAATCAGAGTTAGTCAAGTCTCGCTGTCATTTGACAAGATCAATGTTTACACGACAGGATTGCTTCGGACGGGGCTGGGTCGATGGCATGGAAACGAACACAGCGTGGCGTCTTGACGATTGCCAACGACGCCGATCCAGTGTGTTGTAGCAAGGAGACTTTTGGAATTTCGGCAACGGGACGATAGCAAGGTGTCCCGAGAGCAGGCGTGAAGGTAGGCCCGACGGGAGCCGATCTGCCGGGATGCCATCATCTTGTGGTTAGGGCTTTTGAATCCTCGGGAAAGCGCTGATGAGAAAGGAGGTACTTCGAGAATGTCAGAAAGGGACGCAGTGAAGAACCAAGGAAACGGGGTTGAAAGTAGCACGCCAAGGTTGAGGCACATGGCCCAGCGTGGAAACGAAATCAACCGAGAATGGCTGGGGTTGAGAGAACTCTGCCGCTACGCGGCGCTGTCTGAGAGAACCCTTCGTTCCTGGATCTATTCCCCGGTCGATCCGCTGCCTGCTGCTAAAGTTTGCGGAAAGGTTCTGGTTCGGAAGTCAGACTTTGATGCATACCTTGACCGGTACCCGGTGAAGAGGTTGGAAGAAATCGACGTGGATGCGATCGTGCGAGAGGTTCTCAGCTCGGAAGGAGGAGAAGGTGGGCGTTAAGGTCAAGCATTACAAAAAGACGTGGTACGTGTTCATCAACCACAATGGGCGGCGGAAAGCAAAAAAAGTGGGCTCCAAGCTCGCTGCGGAGCAGGTGAGGCACGAGATCGAAGCCCAATTGACCCTCGGCAATCTCGGCTTTTTGAAGGAACAAGGCCAGCGGCCTCCCACTTTTCGAGAGTACGCAGACGCCTGGCTGGAGGACTATGCCGACCGGCAACTCAAGCCCTCCACGGCAAATTTCTACCGGGAATACCTGCGCATGTACGTCCTCCCTGCCTTTGGCGACTCCCGCCTCGATCAGATTCGGCGCGATGCCGTGAAACGCTGGCTGGCGGAGTTGGCCGCGCGGGGACTGGCTCGCAACACCGTGCGCTTGGCGGTTTCGACGCTGCGCGTCATCCTCAACGCCGCGATTGAGGACAGCCTGCTCGCAATCAACCCGGCCCAGAAGCTCGGCCGGCTGGTGAAGGTCGAGAAACTCGCAGGTGAAGCGATCGCGTTGACCCCCGAAGAAGCCGACCGCTTCCTCCGAACGGCGAAAGAACACTGCTCTAAGCACTGTTCCCTCTTTCTGACCGCTCTCCGCGCCGGTCTTCGCGGAGGAGAACTGGTGGCGTTGCGCTGGGGCGACTTCCACTTCGGCGAGGATGCTCGCGACCCTAATCGTTACCTTCTCGTGCAGCGCAACTACGACCGCCACTCCGGCCGCTTCCTCACGCCCAAGAGCAAGAAACCGCGCCGCGTCGATCTCAGCCGCGAGCTTCGTCAGGTGCTGTTGGAATTAGGCGCGCAAAGGCAGGCAGAGGCCGTCGCCCGGGGCCAGCAGAGCATTGCCGATGATCTGGTCTTCCCGTCTGAGACTGGCACGGTGCTCGCGATCGACAACGTTATCCGGCGGCATCTGCATCCTCTGCTCCAACGCGCGGGAGTGCGCCGCATTCGCTTTCACGATCTGAGGCACACCTTCGGAAGCCTGCTGATCCGGGCCGGCGCACCGCTGACTTATGTCCGCGATCAGATGGGCCACTCGAGTATCCAAATTACGGTGGACACCTACGGCCACATGATCCCCGGGGCGGACATTATGTTCATGGATCGCCTCGACCAACAGGCGGACCTCGCGGTCCGAATCCGCAACCCAGGCGCAACCTGGGGCCAGACGGCTAGCGGGGGGACGACTCAAGTTATTGAAAGGATTGGGGTGAGCGACGGGATTCGAACCCGCGACGTCCAGATCCACAGTCTGGCGCTCTACCAAGCTGAGCTACGCTCACCACCGAAGAACCGCGGACCAAACTCTGTTCTCTACTTTATAACACCTTTCCACGACGCTGTCAATGGCGGTTAAGGGGGAGTTTCACCTCGTTACCTGGCGGCGTAAAGCCGCCTCTACATCAAAGGACAGAGAACGAACGTATGTTTTACGGCACCGTGACCGTATCCTTCGTCACCTCGCTCACCGGAATCTCCTGCAACTCGGTGGGCCGCTGGCAGCAGACGCAGTTGCCCGGCTCCACGGCGGCGATGTTGCAAATCTCGCAGTAGTAGCGCACCTTGAAGAGCTTTCCGTCCTTCAGCGTGAAGAGCTTCTCGACCTCGAACGCGCCATCGGGCTGGACGCTCCCCTCCAGGCGAACTGTCCGGTCTTCGAGGCGCTTGTCTTCGAGCGTATGCAGCAGGAAGGAGAGCTTCGACACCAGCCGGACCAGATTGCCGCCTGTGGCGAGAAACGGCCCGCCCGGCGCCGTTGCCAGAAGCTTGCCCTCCAGGACGGACGACACGTCCAGGCTGCCCCTGCCCAACGCCGGGGCCGCAAGGCAAATCAGAAATAAGAAGGCAGAAATCAGAATGGAACCAGCGAAGAACTGACGATTGACGACTGACGACTGACGATTGGAAGCCAAGAAGTGGATTCGCAGATTTCGCAGATCGCATAGATTCGCCATAAAAGCAGCACAATTCCCGTCGGTTGCTTTCTTATCATGAAGCTGTGAAATCTGCGGAGTCTGTGGATTCACTTCTTCTTGTCTTCCAATCGGCAATCGGCAATTCGTCAACTTATTGGGCCGACGTCTGGCCCACCAGGACCAGGGCCATCGGCTGGCTGCCCCCGCCCTGGCCCGCCAAGCTCATTTGCAATGCCCAGTAGCCCTGATCGCTTTGCGCGCCGGAAGGGAACTTGGCCCCGCTGCCGACGGGAATCAGGCTCAGCACGGCCGGATGAGCCGTGCCCGAAGCCTGCTTGCTCAGCTTCACCAGGTCCGCGAAGTCCAGCGCTTTATCGAGCGCCGAATCGGCTCCCACCGGGCTCAGCACCAGGAAGTCCGGATAAGGGTTGGCGCCCATGTGGTTGCCGTCCTGCGGCATGTGTACATAGCGCAACGTGTAGAAGCCGGCCTTGATGTTCTGGCCGCGAAAATCGCCGCTAGGATTGGGGTAGTGCAACAGGCCCACCAACTCACCCACACTCAACTGCGGGCATACGGTGTCGGAAGAGCCGCCCTGGCTTAGTGCGGCGCCCTTCACCAGCCAGACCTCGGCCACCGTAGCGCCCTTGTCGTTCACCAGGCGCGCGCCCTGCGGATCGAGCATGTCGAGCAACGCCTTCGGGACATCAGAGGCCGTCGGCGCGGCAACGGTGTCCGCCTTGTACGAACCCTGACCCCACGCGAGCGTGCCCGACAATAACAGAGAGGCGATAAGCAGAATTGCCGGCTGCCGATGGGCGTCCGACGACTTGGGAATGCCCTCGCCAACCGTCGGCTCCATCGGCGCCGGGACTCGTGGTTTCATAAGCACTCCTCAGAACCATCAAGCACGAACGACTGCTTGTAAGGGTGGGCGATTGCTGGTGGTGCGTAGCCAAGCAAAAAGCCGAGCGTCGCAACTGATCTTGACCTCGATGACCTCGGGGCCGCCAACCACACTTCGCAATCGGCAATCACCATTCGGCAATCGTCAATTGGAGAAGCTTCCCACGAACGCACTGCGCTCGTCGGCGCGATCCCACACCACCCCCAGACCCTGCCCGCTGAACGAATCCTGGAGCGTGTAGGCGGGCAGGGCGTGCGCCACCTGCGTGAGTGGAGGATAGAACACCTCTTCGTTGCCGCAAATGTGATCGCCCGCGCACAGGCTGCGAGTCTTGATGCTGGCCAGGTTGCCGGCCACGAGCGATGCGGACCCGTGCTGGCCGCCGTCATTCACGTCCAGGTTGATCGCCGATGTTTCCACGCGCACCACATTCTCGGTGAGGCGCCCCGCCCTTGACCGGGCAAAATCGGCCAAGGCCGCGCGCTGCCGGGCGTTGGCGTTCGTGTCCACAATCAGGATGGCCTTGGCCGGATAGGGGTCCTCAAAGCGGTCGCCCAGGGTCGCATTAGCCCTCACCACCGCCACCACCGAGAGCCCGTCCAAGGGCACGCCTTCCCAGCTTCCACTCGTGACTTTCCAGGCCAGAATCGCCTGCTGGCCTTCCAAGTTCATTTCCGAATTAGCGAAGCACGGGCCGGTGTAGACATCAGCGCCCCGCACCTCGATATAATCGCCTTGGATGGCCGCCGGCGCCGGTACCGCCAAGCCAGCCGCGAGAATCAAGGCCCCCACCACTGCCGCGAGAAAACTACGCATTGATTTTTCCTCCTTCTTCACAAACTTTAGCCCAACAATCTTATCCTACGCCTCGGAGAAGTTCAACTCAACTCCTATACTCATTTGGATTTCGGATGCCCGGCTGGGGATTCGAAATTCGAAATTCGAAATCTCAGACTCTCCTCCAGGCACTTTCTTTATCGTTATTACTTCTACCCTTTAGCGCTGGGAGCGCTTCGCCTGAAGGACTGGCCGCCGAATTTGTCGGATTCCAACCGGAACTTTCTACTTTGCTAAAACCGGAACTTCTCATATTGTGCGAAAGCCCCGTTCGGGTGATTGCTTGGCAGCGGGGTTGGGTGTATATTACGGGAAGGTTGAGGAGCCGAAACCGGGTTCCAGGACCAATCCGTGAAATCCTAATCAAGGGGTGAGATTATGTCTCGAACATTTCGCTTGCTTTTGATCTTGTTGATGGCCGCCTCCAGCGCGGTGGCTCAGGACCGGAAGCTCGTAGCCGTCCTGGATTTTGACTACGGCACGGTGCGGTCCGCGGTTCAAGCCTACTTTGGCACCGACCAGGATGTGGGGAAGGGCATCTCGTTGCTGCTGGAACAGAAACTCGTCAACGATGGCAAGTACAGGGTGATTGACCGCAACACCTTGGACAAGATTCTAAAGGAACAGAATTTCTCTAACAGTGACCGCGCCGACCCCGCCAGCGCCGCCAAAATCGGTCGCATCCTGGGGGTTAGCGCCCTCATCGTGGGCAGCATCACCCAGTTTGGCCGCGACGACAAGCATGTGGGTGTGGGCGGCGGCGGCTACGGGCTGGGAAGGTTTGGCGTCGGCTCAGTCGGGAAAAAGGACTCCAAGGCGGTAGTGGCTGTCACCGCCAAGCTGGTGGATGTGAACACCGCTGAAATCCTGGCCGTGGTGACGGGTACCGGGCAGTCACAACGTGGCGGATTCTCCGTCGGCGGCGGTGGCGGCGGCTGGAGTGGCGGTGGCGGCGGTGCGGTCGATATGGGCAGCAGCAATTTTTCCAACACTATCCTCGGCGAAGCGGTGCGTGCGGCGGTAGATAACACGGGCCAGCAACTTGACGACAAGGCCGCCTCGCTGCCCCAACCGGCCAAGGTCCCGGTGTCGGGCGTGGTCGCTGACGTTACCGGGAACACGTTGGTGCTAAATGTGGGCAGCAAGAACGGTGTGAAGGTCGGGGACCAACTCTCGATTTCCCGCAAGGTGAAAGATGTGAAGGACCCCACCACCGGCGCGGTCATCAAGACGATTGTGAACCAGTTGGGGACGGCTACGGTGACCGAAGTAGACGAGAGTTCGTCCACCGCGACTTACAACGGAACCACACCTCCACAGGTGGGGGACTTGGTCAAGAACCAGTAGCAGAGTCGTCGCGGCAATGGGCTTGAAGAAGAGGGAGGTGCCCCGTGGGCGAGGAACAACCCCTCCAACGCATTGGTGACTACGAGGTTCTCGGTGTCCTCGGCGCTGGCGGCATGGGAAAGGTGTACAAGGTACGGAACACCATCACCGACCGGGTGGAGGCGCTGAAGGTTGTTCTGCCCGATCTCGCCGGCCAGAAGGAAGTGGCGGAGCGCTTCCTGCGCGAGATCAAACTGCTGGCGAGCTTAAACCATCCTAACATTGCCTCGCTCCACACGGCCCTGACCGTGGGCAATCAGCTCGTGATGGTGATGGAGTTCGTGGAGGGCGTACCGCTCTCCGCGCTCTTGAAAGAGGGGCCGATTCCTCCGGCGCAGGCTGTTCAATATATCGACCAGGTGCTGGTAGCCTTGAGCTACGCGCATGGGCAGCACATCATCCACCGCGACATCAAACCTGCCAACATGATGCTGACCCCCCAGGGTCGGGTGAAGCTGATGGACTTCGGGATTGCGCGCTCCTCGGAGGACCACGGCTTAACCGCGACGGGCTCGTCGCTCGGCTCCCTCCCTTACATGTCACCCGAACAGATCACGGGCTCGTCGCTCGACGCCCGCGCCGATTTGTACTCGGTGGGCGTGTCGCTCTACGAGATGGTCACCGGGCGCCGGCCTTTCGAGGCCGACAGCCAGTACTCCATCATGGCGGCCCATTTGCAGAAGGCGCCGACGCCGCCCATCGAGATCCACGCTGGTTTACCGGCAACGCTGAATCAGATCATCCTGATGGCCTTGGCCAAAGACCCGAACGCACGCTTCCAATCCGCCGACGCCTTTCGCAACGCCCTGAAAACCGTCGCCGAGGGCCTGAAAGATGCCTCCGATCGAGTGTCGGAGGCGCCACCACCCATCCCGGGTGGGGCTACGGCGCTGCTTCAGGGTGGCGGTGCCGTTGCGTCCGTGACGGCCGGCCCAGTGGTGTCGTCCGTTCCGCCGCCTGTGGCGCCGCCTGGTCCGGCAGGAGCTGCATCTGTCTCGCAAGACAGTCCAACTCGCAGCGCCGTGGTGGCTGTCCCCGTGGCAGCGCCGCCGATGCAACTTGCCGGCCAAGCTTTTGTTCGATCGGCGGAGGCGCCCGCCGCTCAGCCGAGCGCGCTCTCCACACCTGGGGTCGCTTCCCGTCCTGCATCGCCGCCCGCGGCCGCAGCGGCGAGTTCAGCCCGCGAAGCAGCGGTGGCGAATCCATCGAGGAGCTCTCCCATGCCCGTCACTACGAAGCAAGGCGGTTATCGCGGCCTCTATATGACCCTCGGTGCGCTGGTGGTGGTCGCCGTCCTGGTGGCGGCCGGTCTCTACCTGCCACGTTGGGCCCGGGCGCGCGCCAGCGGGGGCACGTCCGGCAATTCGCGGCCGAGTTCCCAACCTGCCGCGAGCGGGACGCCGTCGAGTCCCGCCAGCACCGCTGAAACTCCATCGGCGGTGCCAGTAACCCCCGCGCCGGCAGCGGCCTCGGATTCGGCAGGCCCGGCGGGAGGCTCGCCAGCCGGCCACCCGCAGGCTCCGAATCCACCGTCGGCGGCGGGATCGAGTTTGGGTCCCACAACCAGTGGAGCGCCGTCGAGCCGTCCACTGAAGAAGGCAAGCCACGCCGGGAGAGCCGACCAACGGGCTGGCTCCGCGAACGCATCGGGCGCTGAGCCGTCGTTCCAAACCCCGGCGGACTCCCAATCCTCGTCGCCTCAAGCTGCCGGCAACGGGGACTTGCAGTCCGAGGCAGCCAATGCGGCTGAGATCGAAGACCTCGAATCGCAGATGGACCCGCTCTCCGCTCGGGCGCGAGCCGTCAAAGACAGCGTGGAAAACTTTCGGCGCCAGCAAGAAAAGCAGGGCCTGAATCTGCGCGGTGACATCTCCGCCGCGGAGGACCGCATGGCGACTTATATGGATAAAGCCCAGACCGCCTTGCAAAGCAAGAACGCAAAGGACGCGCGACGTTACATGGAAAAGGCTGAGGCCGACGTGGAGACGCTGGAAAGATTTCTCGGCCGACGGTAGCGCAGACGCCTGAACGGGCGAAGAACTAAACACGTCCGCGTGCCGGCGTGGGAGAGTCTTTCGCAATTCGCAGTTTCTCCTCCCGCCCACCGTTTACTTTGTTGCCGGAATGGTGACCTAATGCCTCCCTCCAATTCTCTTACCCCAACAGCTTTGGGCGTGATCGCGGCCTTGTGTGCTGCGGTGACCGCGCCTTGCGTGGCCGCTGCCGCGCCGCGCGGAATCTCCTTCGCGCAGTCGGCGGACGCGGTTGACGCCTACGATCTGGTCGAAATCACGGTCACGGTGGCTAGCCCGGACGCACCGAACCCCTTCACCGGCGCGGCGCTGGCCGGATGGTTCGAGCGAGCGGACGGAAGCCGCAGGTGGCCTGTCGAGGGATTCTGCGATGCCGAGGACGGCAGTGTCTATCGCATCCGGTTCATGCCGCCTTCGCCCGGTGAGTACCGCTACTCCGTGGTGTACAAGCAGGGCAGCTTCGAAAAGGCGTCCACAGGATCGTTTCGCGCCCGCGACGGTCACCGGCGCGGTCCGATTCGAGTGGATCCGCAATATCCCTGGCACTTCATCTGGGAAGGCACCGGCGAGCATTACTTCTTCAACGGCACCACTGCTTACTGGCTGATCGGATGGAAGGACGAACGGACCATCGATTACAGCATCGAGAGGCTGCACAAGCTGAAGATCAATCGTCTGCGGGTGACGATCGCCGGAAGGACGAATCTGTTCTATGGCGAGCCGGTGATGGTGGGGGACAACTTCACCGTCTACATCGCCCCTTGGCCGGCGCAAAACGCCGGCGATATCTACCATCCAGGATTCGATTACACGCGCTTCCAGGTGCCGTACTGGCAGAAGTTCGATCGTGCCCTGCGGTTCGCTCGCGACCGCGACATGACCGTGTCACTGGTTCTCGACATGAACGACGGCAGGGTGCATCCCGCCGCCGGCGGCGAAGACGAACACCGCTTCATTCACTACGCGGTGGACCGTTTCGGCGCCTTCTCCAACATCACCTGGGACCTGGGTGACGACCTGGAGCGTTTCCGCAGTGACGAGTGGACGCACGAGACGGGAACGCTGATTAAACAGTGGGACCCGTATCGCCATCTGGCCACCAGCCATCCCGTGGACAATATCCACCAGGACCGCACGTCAGACTGGTTCGATTTCACCTCGTTTCAGGAGTGGTCGCGCAGCCAGCACACTTTCATGCTGGACCAGCGCCGGAAGCAACAACAGACCGGCCGGATTATTCCGCAAACCAACGAAGAATACGGCTACGAGGATCACTACCCGCTTTGGGCACACGGCCTCGGCTCTGAGTCCGCCGACACGCTTCGGCGCACGGCATGGGATATTGTGATGGCGGGCGGGTACCAGACCGCCGGCGAAAGCGCGCGCCGGGGAACGAACATCTGGCCCGATTCCGGCGGCGGCTGGATGAACGGCCGCGGCGACGACACCATGACCATGTTCGCGGGTTACGGGCACATGGTGGATTTCATCACCGGTTTCGAGTGGTGGAAGACGGAGCCGCACGATGAATTGGTGGACAACGGCAACTACTGCCTCGCCCAGCCGGGGAAGATCTATGCCGTCTATCTGCCGAAAGCCGGCAAGGTGACGGTGAAGCTGGATCCGGGCCGTTACGCGGCGTTCTGGTTCGCGGCCCTCACGGGTGAGAGGATCGCGCTGCCTGACGTCGAAGGCCCGCTCTGGACTTCGCCCGAAGCACCGGATCGCAACGATTGGGCGTTGTTGCTCCTGCGACAATAAGGTTCGAAAATAGTGCCTGGCAAACCGTTCGACCGCCAAAGAACAAATCGCACCCGAGGAATCCGGTGAAACTTAAGAGCGTACCTTTCCGTACTCTTCTATGGGGAAGGAGAGGGAGGGTGAAATGTACTGCGGAAAGTGCGGCACACAAACTCAATTAGGCCAGAGCTTCTGCAATGTGTGTGGCGAGCCACTGGGCGCTGCGCCGACGTACCGTGTGGAAACCCGCCTGGAGCGCCACGTGAAGGTTCTGGGTATCCTCTGGCTGGCGATCTCGGCGCTCCGGCTGATCCCGGGACTCGCGATCCTTCGCTTCGGTGGTTATGCCATGCGGTTCGTTCCTTTTGGTTTCCGGGGATTCGTCGCGCCGTTCGCGGCTGTCGTTGGCGTGCTGCTGGCCGCGAGTGCCATCGCCGGGATTGCTGCCGGATGGGGATTGCTTGAGCGTCGCCCTTGGGCGCGCGTCCTGGCGCTGGTGATGGGGATCATCTCCCTGATCCATGTGCCTTTCGGCACGGCGCTGGGGATCTACACGCTGTGGGTATTGCTGCCCGGCGACTCCGAGCAGGAGTATCAACGGCTGTCGCGGGCGGCGTAAAGGATTAAACGCCGAGGCGCGGAGAAGAGAAAGCGCATCACCTGCGGAAACGTCTGTTCCCGATTCCTCCTTTTTCTCTGTGCCTCAGCGGTGGAAGACCCCCTGCAATTGCGCCACAACTTCTGAGCCTTTCCGAACCGCAGGGGGCCGAGCAGACCGGGTGGCGAATGGGCTCCAAAACTGGTCTTGACGAATCATCCCCCTCGCGATATGTTGACCGGCTCGGAGTCTACCCCAAGCACATCTGCTTCGGTTTATCCCATGCAGAAGACACTTTTATTTGACGAATCTCCCCCCTCGCGATATGTTGACAACCCTGGAGTCCATCCCAGGCACATCTGCTTCGGTTTATCCCATGCAGAAAAGACTCTTAGGAGGTTCCATGAACGCCAAGACCGTACTTGAATTCGCCGCCAACAACAACGTCAAGATGGTGGACATTCGCTTTACCGATCTGCCGGGGTTGTGGCATCACGTGTCCTATCCCATCCACGAGCTCGACGAAGGGTCGTTCGAAGACGGATTTGGAATGGACGGTTCCAGCATCCGCGGCTGGGCCGCGATTCACGAGAGCGATATGCTGCTGGTACCCGATCCCTCGTGGTACATGATCGACCCATTCCTTGACACACCCACGCTGGTGATGATTGGCGACATCGTCGATCCCGTGACCAAGCAGCACTACCTGAAGGACCCGCGCGATGTGGCCAAGAAGGCAGAGAATTATCTCGCCTACACCGGAATCGCCGACACCGCTTATTTCGGTGCGGAGGCGGAGTTCTTTATTTTTGACAATGTCCGCTTCGACCAGGCGCAGCAGCACGGCTATTACTTCATCGACGCCGAGGAAGGGCGCTGGAACTCAGGGCGCAAGGAGGATAACCTCGGCTACCGCCCCCGTTACAAGGAAGGCTACTTCCCGGTGCCGCCCACCGATCACTATCAGGACCTGCGCAGCGAGATGGTGCTGAAGATGGAGCAGGTGGGCCTGGACATCGAATGTCACCACCACGAAGTGGCCACCGGCGGCCAATGCGAAATCGACCAGCGCTTCCGGTCGCTAGTGAAGTCCGCCGACGGCATGATGCTTTACAAATACGTCATCCGCAACACCGCCTATCAATACGGCAAGACGGTGACTTTCATGCCTAAGCCCATCTACCAGGATAACGGTTCAGGCATGCACACGCACCAGAGCTTGTGGAAGGAAGGGAAGCCGCTCTTCGCCGGCGACCAGTATGCCGGCCTCAGCCAGATGGCTCTGTGGTATATCGGCGGGCTGCTGAAACACGCTCCGGCGCTCGCGGCCTTGATCGCGCCTACCACCAATTCCTACAAGCGGCTGGTACCGGGCTTCGAGGCTCCCGTCAATCTCGCATATTCGCGGCGAAACCGCAGCGCGGCGGTCCGCATCCCCATGTACTCAGCGAGTCCCAAGGCCAAGCGACTCGAGTTCCGTCCGCCGGACCCGTCGTGCAATCCGTACCTTGCCTTTGCCGCCATGATGATGGCCGGCCTGGACGGAGTGGAAGGGAAGTTCGATCCGGGCGAGCCACTCGACAAGGATATCTACGACCTCGGCGTCGAGGAGATGAAGGCGGTACCCTCGATGCCCGGGTCACTCGAGGAGTCCCTGCGCGCCCTCGAGAAAGACCACGACTTCCTGACCAAGGGGGACGTGTTCAGTGAAGAGTTGATCGAAACTTGGATCGATTACAAGATGAAGAACGAGGTCCAGGCGGTGAATACTCGGCCCCATCCTTACGAATTCGCGCTGTATTACGACATTTAGGAGGTTGCCAGTTGACGGTCGTTAGTATCGGCGAGCCGGGCCTGACGGTCGCCATTGGCAAGAGGACTTTGGCGATACACGGGGCGGGCACGAGCTCGCCCCGGTCGGCTGCGTGGTGCGCCTGGTGGCGGGCGCGACTACACCCACGGTAAGGTTCGGATACGTCAAATGGTACCCAAGGCTACTCGCTTCGTCTCAGCCTACGAATCCGCGCCCACGCCTTCCGTGCGGGCGACTTTCTTCGGTTCATCTCCCTCTACCCCGCCGCGATTACGCGTACCGGCTTTAACGAGCAACGGACAAAGGGCCACTGACCACCGACTGCTTGTATAATCCAGAAGATGCAACCTGAGTTTTCTCGAGTGCCTTTCCGGGACCCGGCCAAGGCGGAAAGCAATATCGAGCGCCTGACGCAGAAGCTGGCCTCCTCGATGATGGGTCCGCTGGCGTCGCTGCTCATCCCGTCACCCGATCCGGACGGGGCGCTGAACCTGCTGGACCGCTACGTCCAGGCGTGCCCGCCGGAGGTGCTAGGCGCCATCGCGCGGACGCCCACGGCGCTGACGTATCTGGTGGCGGTCTTCGGGTACAGCAGCTTTCTGGCGGAGACGCTTCTGGCAGAGCCGGCGCTGGCGGCGCAGTTCGCGCGCGATCGCAACTTTACCAAGCTCAAGTCGCAGGAGGATCTGCTCCAGGACTTCGCCCGCTTCACGACTACCAATCCCGACCCCTGGCTTTCGTCGCAGTTGGCGCGGTTCAAGCGACGGAACTACCTGCGCATTGCGCTCAAGGATTTGCTCGGCCTCTCCACGCTGGGGGAGACAACGCTCGAACTCTCGTCCCTGGCCGACGTGATCCTGGCTAATGCGCTGAGCTTCAGCGACCAGGAACTGAGCAAACGCTACGGGAGGCCACAGTTCCGTGACCCGCAGGGACGAATCGCGCGCAGCGGCTTCAGCGTCGTTTCGCTCGGCAAGCTGGGCGGCAACGAACTGAACTATAGCTCGGATATCGACCTGCTCTTTCTTTATTTCCGCGACGGTGAGACTTCCGGAGGCGCCGAGCGCAGCTCGATTATTGCCAACAAAGAGTACTTTGTGCGCCTGGCTCACGCGGTGACGCGGACGGTGACCCAGACCACGCCCCACGGGCAGGTCTTCCGGGTCGATCTGCGCTTGCGGCCCGAGGGCGAACAAGGCGACCTCGCGATTTCGCTGAAGTCGGCGCTCGAATACTACAAGCATCGCGCCCGCGAATGGGAATTGCAGATGTTGATCAAAGCACGCCATTCGGCCGGCGACGCCCGGCTCACCCGCGAGTTCCTGCGCGGCGTCGAGCCTTACGTCTACGGCGCCGCGACGGATTTTGCCGCTGTCGAAAGCGTGTTGTGGGCGCGCGAGAAGGTCTCTGCGAGGCTGCGTGACAGTCGCGGCTCCGCCATTGACGTGAAGCGCCACCGCGGCGGCATCCGCGACATCGAGTTTCTTACTCAATGCCTGCAGAGGCTCTATGGCCGCGACGATCCCTGGGTCCGCTCCGGTGGCACGCTGCACGCTTTGCGCAAGCTGAACGACAAGGGTCAACTCGGGGACCAAGAGTTTGCGGACCTGACCACGAGTTACGAGTTTCTCCGCCAGCTCGAGCACTGCGTTCAACTCGACCGCGGCCAGCAGACGCATCGGCTTCCCGCAGATGCAGCGGCGCTCGACCGCCTGGCACGTCGCGTGGGCCCGGATGGAACCTGCCGTGGCGCCCACCCCGGCGCAGCATTACTCGACCGGCTGCAAAAAACCTTCGACCGCGTGGACGAGATCTATCAGCGGGTCATCCACCCACGGGCTGGGGCGGCTTCCCGCGCCGCCTTTGGCCTCCAACCGCCGCCCGCTTTATCTGCAAACCAGGGCTCCTATTCCTATGAAGCGACGCTGAGCTTTCTCGAGGCACAGGCCCCGGAACTGGCGGTCGTCGTACGAGACGCCTCTCTTTCGGAGCGAGCCCGACCGGCCGCAGCCCGATTGTTTGCAGCCTTGCTGGGCACGTCGGAACGATTCGCCCGGGCGCGACAAGAGCCGCAGCAATTGAAACGGGTACTGGAAGTCATGGCGACGAGCGACTACCTGACTGAATTGCTCATACGTCATCCCGAGGACTTGCTGGCTTTCGACCCGGCGGGCTCGATGTTCTCCAGCCTCGCGGGCATCGTCAGGGAGGCGCGGCCCGCACCAGCGG
>Ga0335078_10005123_pt1 | contig 19378 bp, 12 predicted proteins | sample Lox_Sample_32_FD_206711 | JGI IMG/M metagenome (GOLD analysis project Ga0335078, IMG submission 206711) | Soil microbial communities from Loxahatchee National Wildlife Refuge, Florida, United States - Lox_Sample_3.2 | ecosystem: Environmental > Terrestrial > Soil > Wetlands | place: USA... | reverse complement strand
GCGGTGCTGTTACCGCAGCGGCTTGCGGTGCCAGGGGTGTGCGCTGCCCGTCGTCTCCGGGTGCCCTCGCCCCGTCACGCGTCCGCCCGTCCATGGCGGCTGGACTAGTCACCGCCACTAGTACCAAGCCTGGATTTGCGGAAGCCAAAAACCGGAAAACGGGAAAAAGAAGTCCGGAGACGCGGAAAAAATAGGCCGGAATCCGGGAAGATCACAGGTAGCATGCGGTCGTGCGAGAAGTTCTGACCGGCCTGGCGAAACGCCGACTTGTAGCTGTCGCGGCGGCGCGATTCGCCGAGGAGCCCGTACTGATACTCAACGGGCCGCGGACCGTGGGCAAGAGCACCCTGCTCAGTCAGCTAGCCGAACGGCTTGGCCGACCGGTGATCGACTGCGATGACCCCGCGACGAGGGCGGCGGTGCGTGCCGACCCTGGTCGTTTCGTCGAGTCGGCCGAGCCGGTGCTTATCGATGAGTACCAGCACGTCCCGGAGCTGCTTGACGCCATCAAGGCCCAGCTCAACCGGGATCTCCGGCCGGGCAGGTACGCCCTGGCCGGGTCGACCAGGTATGCCGCCGTTCCGGCGGCGGCCCAGGCCCTGACCGGGCGGGTGGACATCATCCCCGTGCTGCCGCTGTCACAGGGCGAGATCGACGGCGCCCGCGAGACCTTCGTGGCCAGGCTGCTCGAAGGTCATGGCATTGACGAGCCGTCGCAGAGCAGGCCGGCGACCCGGGATGAGTACGCCAGGCGAGCGGCGTCGGGAGGAATGCCTGTTGCCCTGCGGCGTCCACCTGGACCCTCGCGATCTCGCTGGTTCGCGAACTACATCGACCTGGTTGTCGATAAGGACGTAATGGAGATCTCGCGCATCAGGCAGCGCGAGATGCTGCCCAGGCTGCTCGGCGAGCTCGCCGCCCGGTCCGGGCAGGTGCTTAACATGTCCTCGGTCGGCGCGGGCATCGGACTGGACCGCTCGACTGCGGAGAACTACATCAAGCTCCTTGAGGCTGTATTCCTCATCTACCGCCTCCCCGCGTGGGGCACGACGCTCGGCTCCCGGATCGCCAGGCATCCCAAGGTGCACATGATCGATTCCGGTGTCATGGCCTGGCTGCTCAACCTCACTCCGCAGAAGATCACGCAGGCGGCACCCGCGACCCTCACCGAGTACGGGCACCTACTTGAAACCTTCACGGTCGGGGAGATCCTCAAGCAGGTCAGCTGGTCGGACGCGCCCGTGGCGGCCGGGTACTTCCGCACCGAATCGGGCGACGAGGCCGATCTCGTACTTGAACGCGATGACGGCCAGGTGATCGCCTTCGAGATCAAGGCGGGAAGCCGGGTGGGCGGTGAAGACCTCCGCGGGCTCCGCGTACTGAGGAACCGCCTCGGCCGCCGGCTGGAGGAAGCCATCGTGCTGTACACCGGCGAGTACGCGTACCGGCACGACGGCTGGATCTGGATCCTGCCGCTCAGCCGGGTCTGGAGTAGCGAACGCCGTCGGTCGTGAGGCCGATGCTTGACAGCCTTTCCTGATCCGTGTTACTCAGTACCGCGTAGTACGCGGTGCTGAGTAACAGGGGTGAGGCGTGCACGGCAAATTCGATGACCTCGGGCGGTTCGCCGACCCGTCGCTGCTGATCTTGACGAGCCTGGCGGACGGGGCCAAGCACGGTTACGCGATCATGACCGACGTCGCCGCCTTCAGCGGGGTGGCGATGGAGCCTGGCACCTTGTACGGTGCGCTGTCCCGGCTGGAGCGGCGGGGCTGGGTCCGGCCGCTGGACGGCGAGGAACGACGCAAGCCCTACGAGATCACCGCCACGGGCCAGGAGATCCTCAGCGAGCAGCTCGCGAGCATGCAGCGGATCGTCCGGGTCGGCTTCAAGCGGACCGGGCTGCCCCGCACCGCCAGCGCGTGGGGCAGCTGATGACGGCGCCACGGGAGGCGGGGCCCGTGCTGTCGCCCGCGGCCGCCGCGAGGCTGTCCCGCTTCCTTGTCCGCTGCCATCCAAGGCGCTGGCGGGAGCGGTACGCCGCCGAGGTGCTCGACGTGCTCGACCAGTGCCTGCCGACCGAGCACACCGTCCTGGACCTGTGGCTGAGCGCGGTCAGCGCGCAGCTCGACCCGGCCTGGCGGGGCCGGCCGTCGGCCTCCGCCGTGCGGGCCTGGATGGGCAGGCCCTTCGGCATGTTCGTGACGATCTCCGCCGTGATGCTGCTCCTGGTGGCCGGCCTCGTGGGCGGCGCGGCGTACTCGGATTACCTGGGTAACATCGGGCCCCCGATGCCGCTGAGCGACGGAACGTTCGGCATGGCGTTCTCCCCGGACGGGCGCCTGGTGGCCGCGATCAACCCCAACCTGGAGATCTGGAGCGTGGCCGACCCGGCCCGCCCCGTCCGGCTTGGCTACTCCGTGGGCGACCTGGCCGGCGCGCCCGGCGCGTTCGCACCGAACGGGTGGCTGCTCGTCACCTCCGGCGGGCCCGGGATCTTGTGGGACGTGTCCCACCCGACGCCCCGGCCGAAGGAGATCGCCACGCTGCCGCCCGACCACGCAGGCGGCGTGAACCAGTACGCGTTCTTCCCCGACGGGCGGATCTTGGCCGCCGCCAACGTGAACGGCACCATGACGCTGTGGGACACGGCCGACCCCTATCACCCCGCGCGCATCGCCACCCTGGCCGTCGCGGCCGCCAGCGGCGCCCCCGCCAGCGGCGGCCAGCTCACCGGCCTGACGGCGCTTGCGGTCACCCCGTCGCCCGCCGCTGGCGGGCCCGTCCTTGCCAGTGGCGACGCGAGCGGCGTGGTGACGCTTTGGGATGCCAGCGACCCGGCCCGGATATCACGGGTCGTCACGCTGCCCGCGCAGGGCAAGGCGCCGGTGTCCGCGCTGGCGTTCTCCCCCGACGGGGACATCCTCGCCAGCGCGGACGATGACGGCACCGTAGTGCTGCGGGACGTGTCCAACCCCGCCGCGCCGGCCATGCTCGCGGTGCTCCACCTGACCGCTCAGGGGCGCGCGGACTTCAACTGGCTCGGCTCCAACATCGAGATCGCCTTCTCCGCCGACGGGCGCACGCTGACCGCGGTCGCCGGAAACACCGCGGTGACCCGCTGGGACGTGGCCAGCCCGCGCGCGGCGACCCGGCTGTTCACGGTCACCGGCGACAGCCTCGGCAGCGGCGCCGTCGCCTTCGCCCCGGGCGGCACGGAGATAGCGGGCCCGCCCACGGCCGGCGACACCCTGGCCCTGTGGCAGCTACGGTGACGGCGTGGCACGACCGCGGGCTGACCCGCCGCCGCGGGCATCAGGATTATCCCAGGGGTTATTCCCAGGCGCGGAGCAGGTCGAACAGGCGTCGGTCGCCGTCGAGTTGCAGTGAGTCGACCGGGATACGGTCGTAAAAGGCGAGGACCAGCTCGGCGGCAGTGCCCCGGGCGGAGGCGAAGGCCACGTCCGTGCCCGCGCCGCCGCCGGCGGCGGAGAGCGTTGGGCCGGGCGCGGGCAGGCGGGTGGTCCGCGCGCCGTCGGCGGAGAGCCGCAGGCGCCAGGAGCGGCCCTCGGTGGCGTGGAAGTCGATGGCGGCGGCCTCGTGCGGCCAGGGAGCCGTCCAGGCGCAGCAGGTGGACAGGAACTCATCGACGCCGTCGAGTGCCACATCGTCCGGCAGGGGCTGCGCGGCGCCCAGGGTGATCTGGGCGTCGTAGGCGTGCACCGTGACCTCCTGGAGCTGGTGCCGTGCGACAGCACCGGAGGTCTGCGGCGACTCCGATGGACCCCACCACGTCCAGCAACCGCGATCCGGGCCGGCCTCGCGCAGCGTGTCAAGTAGCTGTTGCGTCGATGCGGCCGACCAGGCAAGCAGGGGTTCGCGTTCCCTGGGCGCAGTCCCGGCGCGCTCCGACGCGGACTCGGCCGGGGGAGCGGTCGCCGGGCCAGCCTTGACGGCCGCGGCCCAGAAGCGGTGCACACCGCCCAGATGTTGCACCAGGTCGAGCAGCGTCCACTCGGGGCATGTCGGCACCTTCAGCTCGAGGCCTGCCGCGGACATGACCGCGGCGTGGAAGGCGGTCAACCGCTCGTCGATCAGCCGCAGCAGGACAGCGAACTCCAGAGCCTCCTCCACACCGCTTATCTATCATCGGGCTCCGTCAACCGCGTAGCGATTTTCCCGGCAGCCGCAGCGGCACTACGACAGCGCGAGCGGCGGTACGCCAGGCGGGGTGAAGCCGAAGATCTCACCGTAGAAGGCAAGCTCCGCCTCAAGCGCGGCGATGACCGTCTCCGCCTTGCGGAAGCCGTGGGACTCGCCGGCGAAGGCGATGTACGCGTGCCTGATGCCGTGGGCGGCCAGGTCGGCGGCGATCGCCTCTGACTGCGACGGCGGGACCACCGGGTCGTCGAGCCCCTGGAGCAGCAGCACCGGGCAGGTCAGCTCGTTGACGTGGCCGACGGGCGCGCGCTCCACGTACAGTTCCTCCGCCTCGGGCAGCGGACCGATGAGGGCGTCGAGGTAGCGGGACTCGAAGTCGTGGGTGTCGACGGCGAACGGCCGCAGGTCCGAGACGCCGAAGTAGGACGTGGCCGCGGCGAAGACCGCCTCCTTGGCGCCGGTGAGCGCGGGGCCGGTCGTCACGGCGACCAGCGCGGTCCAGCCGCCGGCCGAGCCGCCCCGGATGCCGAGCCTGGCGCGGTCGGCCTCGCCCGCCTCCGCGAGCCCGAGTGCCGCCGCGTAGGCGTCCGCGACGTCGACGATGCCCCACTGGCCGTGCAGCCGGTTGCGGTACTCCCGGCCGTAGCCGGTGGAGCCGCCGTAGTTGACGTCGATGATGCCGATGCCGCGGCTGGTGAAGTAGGCCTTCTCCATGGAAAGCACGGGCATCGAGTGCGACGTGGGGCCGCCGTGCACGTGCACCAGGAACGGCGGGAGCTCGCCGGCCGGCGCGGTCGTCCCGGGATTGGCGGGCGGGTAGACGATGGCGTGCACCACGCCGCCGTTCTGCTCGCCCGACAGCTGTACCTGGCGCGCGTCCGGCAGGTAGGCAGGGTCGGGGGCGCCGGCCGCCTCCTTGCTCATCAGCTCGGCCACGCCGCCGGCCGCGCCGCCGACCGTGACGCGCAGCACGCTCCAGGAGATGCGCGGGCCGCCGCAGACCGCGGCGATCGTGGTGCCGGATACCGCGATCTCTCCCGTCGCCGTGCGGTAGCCGGGCAGGTCGATGTCGGTCAGCTCGCCTGAGCCCGGGTCGAGCACCGCCAGGTGCTGCTCGCCGAGGCCGTGCAGCACCGCGAGCCGGCCGTCGCCGAGCGGCTCGAACGGCCGCCCGCCGAGTTGCCAGAGCGGCACCGCGAACTCCTCGTCGAGCGGGTGCAGCGGCCGCGCCGTCCCGCCGGCGGCGGGCACCACGTACAGGTTCCACCAGCCCGTCGCGTCAGAGACCGCGTAGAGGCTCGCGTCGTCGCGCCAGACCGGGGCGAGCACCGACTCCTCGGGGCCGCCGATGATCAGCGTTGCGGCGGCGACCGTGACCGGGGCGCCACCGAGCGGGCAGACCCGCAGCTCGGTCCCGTCCCACGGCAGGTTCGGGTGGTTCCAGCTGATCCATGCCAGCCGCGTGCCGTCGGGCGACGGCGTGGGGAAAGCGAAGAACTGCGCACCGCAGACGAGCACCCGGATCGCGGCGGCGTCCTCCGCGGCCGAGCCGTCGAGCGGCACCGCGACGATCTCGCGGCGCACCGCCATGCCGCCACCGACGTGGAAGCCGGCAGGCGGCTCGGCCCCCCGCGGCGGCAGCGCGGTCTCGCGCACGCACCAGATCTCCCGGTCGTCGGGGGAGAGCACCAGGTCCGCGAAGCGGAAGCCGAGTCCGGCCGGCGTCAGCGGCACCGGCTCGATGCCCGCCTCCACGGCACCGCCCGTCGCGTAGAGCCGCTGGTCCGCGAAGTTCGCGAAGACCAGGTCGAACCCCCCGGCCAGCGACAACGAGGGCACGGCCAGGTAGGACTTGCCGCCGTACTCGTGCACCCGCGTCCTGGCGTTCCAGGGGGCAGGGAGCAGTTCCCTCGGCTCTGCGCCGGGGCCGGCGGACGCCACGATCGCCGTCCGGCCGCCGTCGGACGGCCGCCGCTCCTGCCACCACACCTCGCCGCCTGCGATGGACGGGTACGAGACCGCCGCCGCTCCCCTGGCCACGTCCGCAGCCGTGATCGGTGATGTCCAGGTTCCGTATGCGGCGCTCTTAGTCATGCACCCATCCAATATCACGCGGGCACCGCCGGTGCGCACCCACCCCTATCCTGGTCAGGTGGGAGAAGGACGTACATACGAGATCCGCACCTACGGGTGCCAGATGAACGTGCACGACTCCGAGCGCGTCGCCGGGCTGCTCGAGGACGCGGGCTACGTGCAGGCCGCCGACGGGCAGACGCCGGACCTGGTGGTGTTCAACACCTGCGCGGTCCGCGAGAACGCCGCCGACCGGCTGTACGGGAACCTCGGCCACCTGCTCCCCACCAAGAAGGCGAACGCGGGCATGCAGATCGCCGTCGGCGGCTGCCTGGCCCAGATGGAGCGGCAGAAGATCACCGAGCGCGCCCCCTGGGTGGACGTGGTCTACGGCACGCACAACATCGGCGCCCTGCCCAAGCTGCTCGAGCGCGCCCGCCAGCGTCAGCAGGCGCAGGCGGAGTTCGAGGAAACCCTCGCCGCGTTCCCGTCGCTGCTGCCCGCCCGCCGTCAGTCCGCGTACTCCGCGTGGGTATCCATCTCGGTCGGCTGCAACAACACCTGCACCTTCTGTATCGTCCCGTCGCTGCGCGGGCGCGAACGCGACCGTCGGCCCGGCGACATACTTGACGAGGTTCAGTCCCTCGTCGCCGACGGCGTCATCGAGGTCACCCTGCTCGGCCAGAACGTGAACTCCTACGGCGCCGAGTTCGGTGACAAGCTCGCGTTCGGCAAGCTGCTGCGCGCATGTGGTGAGATTTCTGGACTTGAGCGGGTTCGCTTCACCTCGCCGCACCCGCGGGACTTCACCGACGACGTGATCGAGGCGATGCGCGATACGCCGAACGTGATGCCGTCGCTGCACATGCCGTTGCAGTCCGGCTCGGACACGGTGCTGAAGGCGATGCGCCGCGCCTACCGCCGCGACCGCTACCTCGCCATACTCGACAACGTGCGCAGGCACATCCCGCACGCGGCGATCACCACGGACATCATCGTCGGCTTCCCCGGCGAGACGGAGGAGGACTTCGCCGCGACGCTCGACGTGGTGCGCCGTGCCCGGTTCTCCTCCGCGTTCACCTTCCAGTACTCCGTCCGCGCGGGCACTCCGGCCGCGACCATGCCGGAGCAGGTGCCGCGGCCGGTGGTGCAGGACCGCTACGACCGGCTCGTCGCGCTCGTCGAGCGGGTCGCGACCGAGGAGAACGCGCGGCAGGACGGCACCGTCGCCGAGGTCCTCGTCGCCGAGGGGGAGGGGCGCAAGGACGCGGTCACGCACCGCATGTCGGGCCGCGCCCGCGACAACCGCCTGGTGCACTTCGCACCGCACGACGCCACTGCGCGTCCCGGTGACATCGTTACCACCCGCGTCACGAGTACCGCGCCGCACTACCTGCGGGCGGACGACGCGCCGCTGAGCGTGCGCCGCACCCGGGCGGGCGACGCCTGGGAGGCCCGCAAGCACGCCGCGGAGCACGCCACCGGGCAGGCCACGGGGCAGGCCGCTGCGCAGGCCGCGCCCGCGCCGGTGCTGCTCGGCATGCCCGCTCGCCGCGGCTAGCCGTGCTGATCGCCATCGTGGGGCCGACCGCGGCAGGGAAGTCTGACCTTGCGGTCGAGCTGGCCCTCGCTCTAGACGGCGAGGTCATCAACGCCGACTCGATGCAGCTCTACCGTGGCATGGACATCGGCACGGCGAAGCTGACCAGCCAGGAGCGGCGAGGCGTGCCGCATCACCTGCTTGACGTCTGGGACGTCACCAAGGCCGCCAGCGTCGCCGAGTACAAGGACCTCGCCGAGGCGGTCATCGCCGACATCACCGCACGCGGCAAGGTCCCTGTCCTTGTCGGCGGCTCGGGCCTTTACGTCCGGGCCGCGCTCGGCGACCTGGATTTCCCCGGCACGGACCCGGCCATCCGCGAGCGGCTCGAGGCGGAGCTGTCCGAAGCCGGCCCGGCACCGCTCCACGCGCGGCTTGCCGCGGCGGACCCCGTCGCGGCGGCCGCCATCCTGCCAGGCAACGGCAGAAGGATCGTGCGCGCCCTTGAGGTCATCGAGCTGTCCGGGCGTCCGTTCAGCGCGACGATGCCCGGCTACGACGCGGTCCGCCCCGCGGTCCAGATCGGCGTTCAGCTGCCGCGCGCGGAGCTTTACCACCGGATCGAGGCCCGCGTCGACCGCATGTGGGCGGCGGGCATGGAGGCCGAGGTGCGGCAGCTGGCCGCACGCGGCCTGCGCGAGGGCAGGAACGCGAGCCGCGCGCTCGGCTACCAGCAGATGCTCCGCTTCCTCGACGGCGAACTGACCAGCGATCAGGCTCGCGACGAGACCGTGCGGGCCACCCGCCACTTCGCCCGCCGCCAGGAATCCTGGTTCCGGCGAGACCCGCGGGTCAGCTGGCTGGCGGCCGGCGAGGACCTGACGGCATGTGCGCTGAAGCTCTACTCTCAGTAGCTTTGCCACGTTAAGTGCGCAGGCCGGCACCGCTGGTTGATTAGTCCTTTCGGGTGGTTCGCCGCGCGGCGTGGCTCTCGTTGTCAGGGCCGTTGGGGCTGATCGGCATGGCCGTCGGAGACGGTATTCCGCGTGCCTGCCGCCCGCCGGGCGGCTAGTTAACCCGCTCGTAGCCTGCGCGGGCCATATGACCGCCAAACGGGCCCTCAGGCATTTTGTCGCTGTAACCCTGTCTGTGGGCGATTTCGCCTGGTAAGGCCCGGTGAGACGTCGCTGTACGACCACGTAGCCGGGCGCGGAACGGCGTAAGGGAATTCTTGAGCCCAGGCACCAGGCGTAACGGCAGCAGCAAGTTCGGCCCGTTCGGCGAGCCAGTTCACGGTCGCCGGGCGAAGCTCGGCCACGGCGCGCACGGAGGGCGGGACCACGAGTACACCGGGCGGCACGCGAGCCCCCGGCGCAAGACGGCCCGCACGCGGGCCGGCAAGGCCGTCCCCGTCGCGGCGGCAGCCGCAACGCTCGCGGCCGGGGCGGCCGCCTACACCCTGGTCGGCGGCGGCCAGCCGCAGGCGTCGCAGCTGAACGCGGCGATGATCCACCCTGGCGCGGCGAGCGCGTCGATCGCGGGCCGGGCGAACGCGGACGCGTCAACCACGATCAAGACCGCCGTCGCCGCCGGCCCCTTCGCCAGCCACGCCGCCACGCACACCGCCGCGGCCGCGCAGTCCGCGACGACGGCCAAGGCGCCGAGGCACGCGAGGACGGCCGCGGCGACCCCGACCCCGACCGCGAGCCAGCCGACCGCGACGGCGACCCAGCCGACCGCGAGCCAGCCGTCCGCGAGCACGCTGAGCTGCGACCTGAACTACTCCATGCTCCCGCAGAACGTGACCGCGATCGTCAGCTTCCTGCTCGCGCACGGCTACAGTGACAACGCAGCGGCCGGCATAGCGGGGAACATCTACCAGGAGTCCAAGGGCAACCCCGAGTCGGTCGGCACGGGCGGCGGCGGCCTTATCGGCTGGACCCCGCTGCGGTCCGGCCTCGTCACCGGCGACCCGGCCGCCGACCTGCAGACTCAGCTCGCGGCGCTGCTTGACTACAACCAGGGCTGGTCGTCCTACCTGCCGGCACTCAACGAGGCCGCCTCTCCGGCCTCCGCCGCGTCCATCTACGTCACCGACTTCGAACGGGCAGGCATCCCGGCCGCGGCGACCCGTGAGGCGTCCGCCGCCAACGTGGCCAGCGCCTGCGGCATCTAGCCGGCATAATTCAAGGGGCCCGGTGGCCGTGGCCGGCTGGTGGCCGTGGCCGGCTGGTGGCCGTGGCCGGCTGGTGGCCGTGGCCGGCTGGTGGCCGTGGCCGGCTGGTGGCAGCAGCCGGTCCGCGACCGCCCGGCCGGGGTTCCCGTCGCCGGCCGTCTGCCTCATGCGGCGTTCCGTAAGGGAACACCGAGGCCTGTGAGAGCTGTGAGCTGCCTGGTGCTCGCCGCATCCGCGCCGACAGGACAATTTCATGTAGATTTGTGGTGTTGTGAAGGTTTTTAGGCGTTATCACACTAATAACTCTTCATGATCTTGAACTCGGGCCGCGGTGCTGTTGCCTTTTGAGGCCGGTGCGTTTCAAGGTGTTCGCCGCGATGGGCCGGAGCTGCGGCGCCGTTGCCCCTGGGGCCGATGGGGCTCAGGGTGTTCGCCGCGTGACGTTGATAGGCACCATTTCCTCGCGCCGTCCTCGCGCCGTCCCCGCCGCCTTTGAAATAACCAGGCTAGCCGTCTAGCCGGTAGGCGCGGCGTGCGTTGTCCGCGCCGATAAGGCGGGTGATGCGCACCGCGTCGGGGTAGCTCATGTCGTCGGCGGAAAGTCGCGCCGCGAGGAACTCCGACAGTGCCCGGCGGAACAGCAGCGTGCCGAGGTAGTAAAGCTCGGGCAGCCCGAAGGCGTCGGAAGAGAACAGGAACTTGCGCATCGGCACCAGCTCAAGCGCCTCGCCTAGCAGTGCCGTCGCCCGCGCGCCGACGTTGTGCGTGGCAAGCCCGAGGTCGGCGTATACCAGTGGGAAGACCTGCGCCAGGTAGCCGGCCTCACGGTGATACGGGTAGTTGTGCAAGAGCATCACAGGCACCCCGGTCGGCTCGAGCGCCCGCAGCAGCCCGGAAAGCAGCAGCGGGTTGCACCTGTGCAGGTCGATGTCCCGGTCGCCGTACCCGACGTGAAACTGGACCGGCAGGCCGAGGTCGGCACCGCACCAGATAAAGAACCGGTGCAGTACCTCGTCGGCGAGCCGCGGCGGCGCCGCCCCGACTTGGCCTCCGCTGGCGCTGCCCCCGCTGGCGCTGCCTCCGCTGGCGCTGCCTCCGCTGGCGCTGCCCCCGCTGGCGCCGGCCCTGCCGATCCCGTCGGCCCGCTCGGCACCGCCGAGCCATCGCGAGACGGCGGCGACGACCTCCCCGTCGGCCGGCCGCCGCCCGTCCAGTTCGAGCCCGACCCGGTACGCCGCGATCGACTTGACGCCGACCACCGTAGTCCCGAACGAGGGCGTGGCAACCCGCTCAGCCAGCGCCTTCCGGTAGGCGCCTGGAAACTCCGCCGCGCACGCCCCGTCGCGCGCCAGCGACTCCGCGACCTGCTCAAGGCGGACGATCTCGTAGGCCGTCGCCCCGGCGATGCCCGCCGTCTCCGCGGGAGACGTCAGGCCGGCCGGTGCGTACCCGGTGTCCACGCAGAGCGCGTCAAGCCCGCATGCGCCGAGAAACCGCCGGCTCACCTCGACCGCGCCGAGTTCGGCGCGCCGCTCGGCGTAGGACCCGGCACTGGCGTGCGCCGGCAGGCCGAGCAGCGGCGGGCACCAGCGCCGGAATGCCAGTCCGGCCAGGGAGTCGAAGGGCAGCCCGTTGGCCGTGGCGTCGCCGTCGGCCTCGTTGAGCAGCCCCGCCAGGTCCCCTCCGGCCCGTAGAAGGCCATGGCAGTGATGGTCGATGAGCTGCTGCGCGGCGACGAAGGGGAGCATGGACGGCAGCACCTGTTCCGAGGACACGCCTTCCATGCTAGAGCGCGGCTGTTTCTCGGTGATATTCACGTGGTGACTGCCCATTTAAGTGACGATGTTCTATCACCGATTAAGAAGCTCAGTGCAGCGCTTCAAGAATCCCTTGTGGCTCCCCATTCCCGCTAACCGCATTTCACCACCTCATTGATTACAGAACGTGAGCATATTAGAACTATTTGTTATTTTTTTGCCCGCAAGGTCTGGGTATTTCGTCCACCGGTCGTTACCATCGAATCAAGAGCCCAGGCGATTAAGAGATTGAGCCGCACGACGCGCGTCAAGATCTGTCACGGAAAGTATTTTTAAAGGAACCCGGAGTAACGATGATCGACCCGCGAAGTGCCCAGCCTGGCTCTTACCGCACGTCCGGACATGGCGCCGAGACCGGGAGGCAAACCCAGGTAGCGGCATTGTCCGGGAGAGCCAGCGCCCGGCCAGGCCGGCAGGGCGCGGCAAGCCCGGCGGGCTGGTCCCCGCCGCCGGCCGGGGAAGCGGCCCCCCCGGTCCGGCACAGGGGGCCAGCCCGCTCGGATGGGAGCTTCGGCGTGCCAGAGGCGCGCTGGATGTCACTGACCCGGCTGGGCCCGCGGCACATTCCCGTGGTCGGTCCGACCGAGGCGCTGCACGGCCGTCCGGGCGGCCCAGGCGTGGCCGTGCCGCGCGGCGCGGCGCCCGGGCTGCTCGGTCACCGGCGCAAGTCCGGCTGGCAGCTCGCGAACCAGGTGTGGCAGGACGCCGGAGTCGACTGGGAGGCCGCCTCCGCGCCGCATCGGCCCGACCCGTACGAGCCCAACGGGTACGAGCCCGAGCCGAACACGCCCAGGCTGTCCGCCCTGTACGAGCAGCGCCTTCCTGAGCCCACCGCGTACGGGCCCGACCCGTACGAGCCCGGTCCCTACGAGCCCGACCCGGACGAGCCCGACTGCTACGAGCCGGATCCCGATGAACCCGGCACGCACCCGGACCTCTTCCCGGCCGATTTCTCCACCGATGACGAGACCGCGGCCGCGCGATCCGCGGCGGACGGGATCCTGGTCGGCACGTCACGGGACTTCCTCTTCCCGGACGACGGGGAGGTGGCCAGCCAGCCTGTGGCGGACGGAACCCCGGCCGGCAGGGGCCCGGACCTCTCCTTCGCCGGCGACCGACCCGGTGCCGCTGCGCCCGCGGCAGGCGGAACCCTGGCCGACACGAACGGGACCCGCCCCGACCTGCCTGTCCTCCGGGAACCTGCCGACTCCCGTTTCGGCATCGGGCCGTGGCCGGTCCAGCAGCCAGCCGCGGTGACGCAACCCCAGCCCGTCCTCGCGGACGAGGCGGCGGGCCACGGTCGGCCGGCGGACCACGACGAGCGGGCCGACCACGGCAAGCCGGGCGCGGGCTACCCGCCCGAGGAGCCCGCGACATGGGCCGGCCTGCCCCGCCGGATACGGCTGGAGGACCGTGGCCAATCCGAGTCATGGCGACCCGCCCCCGTGCCCGCGCCGCGCGCCCCCGCGCCGCGCGCCCCCGCACCCGCACCGCCCGCGCCTGCACCGCGCCCGCCCGCGCCCGCACCGCGCCCGCCCGCGCCCGCACCGCAGCGGTCCGCGCCCGCACTGCGGTTCGCGGCGACGGCGCAGCGGCCCCCGGCCGCCGTGTCGCGGAGCGAGGTCCCGCCGCCACGCGACTTCACGCCATCAGCCGCACTCACGCCGCCAAGCGACATCAGGCCGCCACGCGACTTCACGCCGCCGAGGGCGCTCGCGCCGCGCAGCCCGGCCTTGCCGCCAAGCGCGTTCGCGGCGCCTGGCGCCTTCGGCGCGCCGCCCGCGTACGCTTCGCCCCGGCTGACCGCCCCGCTCGGCGCCCCGCTCGGCGCCCAGCCGCTGAACACCGCGCCGCCGCTGGATACCGCCCAGCCGCTGAGTGCTCCGCTTGCGGCCGCCGCGCCGCCGCTCGGCGGGCCCGACGAGCTGTTTCGCGCGTGGCAGGGGTCGGTGCGCCAGGCCACCGCACGGCCCACCACCTGGCCCGCCTCCCGGCCGTCAAGCGCCGCCGCGCGCCGCCGCTCCTGGCAGGTGGCGCGGATCGGCGTGCCCGCCGCGGTGATCGTCACCGTGGGAGCGGGCGCGCTGATGATGCTGACCGGCCGGGCCAACGAGATGCTCGCGCAGCGGGCGAGCACCGGCCCGCTTTCCTCGGCCGCTCCCGGTGTCTCCGCCAGCCTCGGCATCGCGAGCCTGGGCGCTGGTGCCACGCTGACCGGGTACCCGGGCGAGCACGGCGCGGCCGCTGTGGCCGCGCTCTGGTCGGCCGGCGATACCCTCATGGCCGTCGGCTACGCGAACGGCCACCCGGCAGTCTGGCGGCACGCCGCCGGCGGCGCGTGGTCCCTGGTGTCCGCCACCATGTTCGGCGGGCTGGCCGGGCATCTCACCTCGGTCGCCCACGGTCCCGCGGGGTGGATCGCGGTTGGCTCCGCGATCGAGGGCGGGTCGGCGGAGCCGGTGGCCTTCTGGTCGCCCGACGGCGTGACCTGGTCCCCGCTGCTCGCGCTGACCGCGCTTGCCCGCACGGACACGCAGTTCCTCGGCGTCGCGTCCGGTCCCGGCGGTTACGTGGTGGTAGGCAGGCAGGGCACGGGGGCCTCGGCGTACGCCGCTTTCTGGTCGTCGGCCAACCTGCTCGAGTGGGCAAGCGATGCTAACAGCGGCAACACCGGCACGGTGGCCGCGGCCGTCGTCGCGGTCGGCAACGGCTTCGTCGCGGTCGGCGCGGCGGCGCACTGCCACACGATCTGGACGTCAGCGGACGGCCGGCAGTGGACCGAGCACGACCTTCCCGTGCCGTCGGGTGCGACAACCGCGACGCTGCAGTCCGTCGCGGCGGGCACCGGCGGCCGCTTCGTAGCGGCGGGCTTCGCCGCCGCGGGCGCGGTCAACGTCCCCCTGGTGGTGACCTCGGCCGGGGCGGGCGCCCCGCTGACCCAGGTCGTCCTCGGCGCCAACGGCGCCACGGCCACCGTCACCGGCGTGACCGCCACAAGCGGCGGGTTCGTCGCGGTCGGGCTGGCAGGCCCGGCCGGCGAGCGGCACGCCGTCGAGTGGACCTCGCCGGACGGCCTCACCTGGTCGGCCGCCACCCCGCTCGCCTCGGCGGGCACCAGCGAGATCACGGCCCTCACCACCAGCGGCGCCCTGGCCGCCGGCACGGCGCAACGAAGCGCCGGCCCGACCGTGCTGACCATTCCCGCCCGCTAACCCCGGCCGCCGCTAACCTCGGGCATCCGGTAACCCGGTCAGCCGAGCGGGACCCTGTTGATCGAGGCGTCGAGCACCTCGGCGGTATGCGCCGTCCGCAGCGTGACGCCCCTGGCGGCGAGCTCGGACGCGATCTGCAGCGTGCACCCCGGATTGGCGGAGATGAGCAGTGACGCGCCGCAGGCGGACACCGAGTCGGCCTTTCGTGACCCGAGTTCCCGCGCGGCGTCCGGCTGGAGCAGGTTGTATACGCCCGCCGAGCCGCAGCACACCCCAGTGTCCCGCAGTTCCACCAGCTCAAGCCCGGGGATGCCGCGCAGCAGCGCGCGCGGCGCGGCGGTGATCCGCTGCGCGTGCCCTAGGTGGCAGGCGTCGTGGTAGGCCGCCCTGACCTCCACCGGGTGCCGCTCCGCGGCCGGCCCGAGCGCATCAAGGAACTCCGCGAGGTCCCGTACCTTTGCCGACAGTGCCGCCGCCCGCGCAGGCCAGTCCGACGCAGGCCAGTCCGACGCAGGCCAGTCCGACGCAGACAAGTCCGACGCAGGCCACTCCGGCGAGTCGGCGAACAGCCGCTTGTACTCCTTCATCGCCGAGCCGCACCCGGCCGAGTTGACGACGATCGCGTCGACGCCGGCCGACTCGAACGTCTCAATGGTCCGCTGCGCGAACCTGATGGCCTCCGCGGCCCGCCCGGAGTGCCCCGACAGCGCGCCGCAGCAGCCCTGCGCGCGCGGGATGATCACGTCGCACCCCTCGGCGGCGAGTACCCGCGCGGTCGCCGCGTTAACCCGGGGGTAGAACACCGACTGCACGCACCCGGTCAGCATGCCGACGACGGCCCGCCGCGCGCCGCGCGCGGCCACCCGCTCGGGGAACCGCCCGGGCGGCATCGGCCGCGTCGCGGGCGGCGCGAGCCGCAGCGCCTGCTCAGCCGCGGGGGAGACGCGCCCGAGCAGGCCCGTTCTGGAGATCAGCCGATCCGCCCCGGTCCGCTGCAGGACCCGCAGCGGCGCGGTCGCTGCCCGCAGCCGCCTCGGGTAGGGGAAAAGCGCGAAGATCGATTCCCTGGTCACCCGGTCGCGGACGGAACGCGGTGCCGTCGCCGCGCGGTGCCCGCCGGCCGCCCCGGCCGCACCGGCCGCCCCGGCGGCGGCAGCGCCATCGGCGCCGTCGACGGCACTCGACGCGCCGCCGTGCCCGCCGTCCCCGCCGTGCCCGCCGTGCCCGCCGTCCCCGGCGTCAGCGGCGAACGGGTTGCCCCCGTCTTCCGTCCACTCCCGCGCCGCCGCGATGATCTGGTCATATTGCACGCCGGACGGGCAAGCGGTCATGCACGCCATGCAGCCGAGGCAGCGGTCGAAGTGCTCGCCCGCCGCCGGCGTAAGCGGCGCCCCGTCGAGCAGCTGGCTCACCAGGTAGATCCGCCCGCGCGGCGAGTCCATCTCCTCGCCCCACAGTGCGTACGTCGGGCACGCGGGCAGGCAGAACCCGCAGTGCACGCAGTCCTTGACCACCGAACGGATGCGTTCCTCCGCCCCGCCCGCCCCGTGTCCCCGGTCGGCCGGCCGGCCCGTCACAGGCGCGCCCGCTACCTCGTCACTCATTCAGCATCCCTCACAGCACGTTGGGCGACAACAAGCGGCGCCGGCCTCAGTCCGGCCGCTGGCGGGCATCCGTCAGATCCCGTCGGGGAACCGGCCCGGCGCCATCCGGTGCCCGGGGTCGAACTGATCCTTCACGGCCCGCATGAGCGCCAGGCCGGGTACCGCACCGTTCATCCCGCCACGGCCGGTGAGCTCGCGGCGCACCGAGGGGGGCGCGGCGAGCACCACGACCCCGCATCGCTCCCCGGCGACCGCCTCGCGCAGCCCCGCGGCGAACTCCGCAGCCGCACCGCCCGCGACCGCCTCGGCATCCGCCGTCCCGAGACCCGTCGTCCCGGGCCCCGCCGTCCCGAGACCCGCCGTCGCGGTCTCCGCCACCCAGGGCACCAGCGCGTACAGCACGCCCGCGCCGGCCGAGCCGGCGACTACCGGAGACACGCCAGACTTGCCGGCCGCCGCCTCGATCGCGTCGAGCACACGGCCGAGCGCGGACACCCAGCAGGACACGCGGACCAGCGTCTCGCCGGGCCCGGCCTGCGGCGCGCCCGGCCACCAGTCCGGCGGGCCGTCGGACACCTCGCCGTTGCCGAGCAGGCCGGCCATCCGCGCCGACCGCGCCGCGACCCCGTCGACGGATCCCTCGAGCAGCACGCCGACCCGGATCGGCCCGCCGAGCGCCGGCCTGCTCAGCTCCACCGCGGAGGAGACGAGCGGCGAGTTCGCCGCCGCCGCGACCGCGTCGCACGCGACGGAGACGGCGACGTACTCCGCGGTGACGTACGCCCGGGCGGCGGGCAGCGGGTGCAGCCGGAACGTCGCCTCGGTGATCAGCCCCAGGGTCCCGGTCGACCCGGCGAATAGCTTGCCGAGGTCGTAGCCGGCCACGTTCTTGACGACCTTGCCGCCCGACTTCGCCACGGTGCCGTCCGCGCGCACGACGGTGATGCCGATCAGCAGGTCGCGCGGCGTACCGTAACGCAGCCGCCGCGGCCCGGCGAGCCCGGACGCGACCACCCCGCCGACGGTCGCCCCGGCCGGGACGTCGAGCGCGATCTCCTGCCCCGCCTGCGCGAGCACGGCGGCGACGTCGCCCATCCGCACCCCGGCCTGCACCCGCGCGACCAGGTCCCCGGAGGCGTGCTCGATCACCTCGGCCATCCGCGACATGTCGATGACCAGGTCGCAGCGGGACGGCGGGGTGCCCCAGGAGAGCCGCGACCCGCTCCCGCGCACCACCACGGCCAGCTCGTGCCCCGCAGCCACCCGCATAACGGCGGCGGCTTCCTCCGTCGACCCCGGCGCCGCGACGAATGTCGGCCCGGTCGTCGGCTCGCCTGCGCCGCCGGTCCCTGTCAGCGGCGCCTCGTGCGCGATCGAAGACGCATCGTGCGCAGCAGGACCGGAGAAGCCGGCCGGGCCGCCGCCAACATCGGCGCATGCGGCGGCAAGCGCCTTTCTGATCACTTCAGGGTCAGCTATCACACCAGCCTCCGCCCCGCGTACTCGTAGTCGGCCCACCGCGGGTAACACCGGCCTCACGCGTCGCACTGGCGACGGCCGCCGCCGTACGCGCGGCGGTGGCCAGGAAAGCGGTGGCCGGGAAAGAGGAAGCCGCCTCCGTTGGGGATCTCATTAGAAGATCTCCGGGCCGTCGGCCGATGCGGGGCGCGGACCGCGGCGGTGACCGGGGACCTCACCGCACAGCCGCGGGGTGGGGAAGACCTTGCCCGGGTTGCACAGCGAGGCGGGGTCGAAGGCGCACCGCACCAGCTGCATGGTGTCCAGGTCCGCGGCGCTGAACATCTTGGGCATATACCGTGACTTGTCCACCCCGACGCCGTGCTCGCCGGTGATCGAACCGCCGTACTCGATGCACGTGTCGAGGATGGCACCGGACACCACTTCCGCCCGCTCCGCCTCGCCTGGCACGGCGTCGTTGTAGAGCACCAGCGGGTGCAGGTTCCCGTCGCCGGCGTGGAACACGTTCGCGACCCGGATGCCCGTTTCCGCCGACAGCTTGGCGATGCGGGCGAGCACGTCGCCGAGCGCGGTGCGCGGCACCACGCCGTCCTGCACGATATAGGCGGGGGAGAGGCGGCCGACCGCGGCGAACGCGGACTTGCGGCCGGCCCAGATGCCGGCCCGCTGCGCCGGGTCGTCGGCCGCCCGGATCTCGCGGGCCCCGGCAGTCTCGCAGATCGCCCGAACGGTGGCGAGCTCCGCCTCGACCTCGGCGGCGGGCCCGTCAAGCTCGACGAGCAGAACGGCCGACGCGCCCTCCGGGTAACCGCAGTGCACGGCGGCCTCGGCCGCCTCGATGGACAGCGCGTCCATCATCTCGATCGCGGCGGGCACGATGCCGGCCGCGATGATGTCGGTGACCGCGCGCCCGCCCGCCTCCAGGGAGTCGTACGCGGCGAGCACCAGGTGCACCGTCTCGGCGACCGGGGTCAGCTTGACGACGACCTTGGTGACGATGCCGAGCGTGCCCTCCGAGCCGGTGAACGCGCCGAGCAGGTCGTAGCCGCTTGGCGCGCCTGTCCCGTCGCCGAGCCAGGTCAGCTCGCCCGCGGGGGTGACGATCTCCAGGCCGAGCACGTGGTTGACGGTGAACCCGTGCTTGAGGCAGTGCGCGCCGCCGGAGTTCTCCGCCACGTTACCGCCCACCGAGCAGACCACCTGCGAGGACGGGTCGGGCGCGTAGAACAGGCCGTACGGCGCGGCGGCCTGCGTCACCGACAGGTTGGTCACGCCCGGCTCCACCACCGCGCGCCGCGACACCGGGTCGATCTCGA
>Ga0335078_10005122_pt1 | contig 19379 bp, 14 predicted proteins | sample Lox_Sample_32_FD_206711 | JGI IMG/M metagenome (GOLD analysis project Ga0335078, IMG submission 206711) | Soil microbial communities from Loxahatchee National Wildlife Refuge, Florida, United States - Lox_Sample_3.2 | ecosystem: Environmental > Terrestrial > Soil > Wetlands | place: USA... | reverse complement strand
AGCTGCGCAGGCTTGAGTGCCTGATTTACCGCGGTACCGGAGATCAAGTTGGTTCAGCGCAGTCCAGCTAGTAGAATTGGGGCGCTTGCGGAGCTTGGCGCGCCGGGAGGACGGTCTGCGCGTCAACCTGCAGCCGGACTATTTTGCTGCAGCTGCGGACGCGCGCATTGCGCCTGCGCTCAGACTCTTTAGGGTTCGAAACGGAAGTGAATGGTGATCGTAACGTGCGCGGGAACCGGCTGACCACTCCGCATGGCTGGTTCGTACTTGTATTCCTTCAACGATTCCACCGCGGGCGCGCGCAGGGACGGAGGCCCGGAGATCACGCTGATGAAATGCACCTCGCCCGACGTACCGACGACGGCATCGATAACCACGTTTCCTCTTTCGAAATCGTGCAGCGCTTCCAGCGAAGCCACCGCTTGCACCGAATGAATCAATTTCGGCGGGATGGTAGCGCTGTCTTTCCCGGAAGGCGCTTCTGAATTCACTGCAGGTTTCGCCGCCGGCGGAAGAGACGAGGCCTTTGCCGCAGTCGTTGCGCGAGGCGCCTTTTTCTTCGTTGCCAACGGCTCAACCGGCGCACCCGGCGAGGCTGCCTCCACCGGTGCCGCACCGGCATCCGCAGAGGGCGTCGCAGTGGCATCGGACGCCGGCGCGCTTTTCGCGGGCATTCCTGCCGAGGTCACCGGAGCATCGCTCGCCACTCTCATATTGTCGTATGCTGCAGGTTTCTTGAGCCTTCCTCCCGCCGATTTCCAAGGCAGCCAATGCTTGAACCAAGCCGTGCCAACCCCCAGCACCACCAGCAGAATCGCCAGCATAAGCACGGCCCGATTAAATTCGGGGGTGAAGCCGCCGCGCGGCAAGCGCCATCGCTTCGACCTCGGCAATGAATTGATAAAATCGCTAACCGCCTGCGGCGTCTCCATTTGCTCAGCCGCTTCCGATCGCGCGGGATCCGCAGCGCGTTTAGTTGGCGCAACCGCACGCGCCGCATCCAGCCCGCTTTCGAGAATCGCTTCCGTACTCAACGGGTCGCCCGGCTCAGCGGTCACAGAACCCGCGTAGACTTCGCCTCTCAGCTGGGCCACGGCACTTGCCTCCGCGTTCGTGTCCGGCGTCTCCGTCAAGACCGGTTTCCCGCGCAGCTCTTCCACTTCCCGCTTGAACATTTGCACTTCGCTTGCATCGGGCGCAGTTGGCAAAATCCACGGTTGGTCGGCGGTGGCCTCCGCAGTGATCACCAGCGCGGCCGTTTCCGCATCCTGGGTGTTCTTCGGCAGCAAAGCCGTCGCCGCTGAAAACTCCGTGCCCCAGAATCGCGGCGCAGCCTCGACAAACTCGATCTCCAGATAGCAGCTGGTCGGTTTGTAGGCGCGCTTCCGGAGGATCTGGACGATCACTTCGCGCTTGGTTTCCACGTTGGCAAGAACCAGCAGCTGCCCGGCGGTCACCGCGGCAGACAATCGAATCACCCCCCCAGTTTCCGCCACCAGGACCGAAGCAGTCTCTTCATGGAAAAGCTGGCGTCCCGGCTCATTCTTCTCCGGCGAAATACCGGTCGCACGCACCGGCACTTCGCGCGAGATCATGTTGGGTTTCAAAAGCGGGACAGGCGTCGTAGGAGCTGCTTCCGTTTCTTTCGGTTCCTCCGGATCGCCCGGTGTCTGCTCGACGTGAGGCTGCGCCTGCGTGACGGTTTCTGTGGAAGCCGCCTCGTTAGCCTTCGCTGTCGTTTCCTCCGCTGGGACGGGGACCTCGAGAGTCCGCTGTTCTGCAATGTTCGTGGCGCTGGGAGCTTCGACTGCTTTCGGTTGTTCGAGCGCTGCCGGCGGCGTGGGAACGACAGCCTCTCGTTCCGGCCGTGCCTCGTCCCGGACACCGACGACAAACCCTAAAAGCAACAGGGCATAGAGCGCGCGAGAGGCTTCCCTCCCGGGCAACCCACTTTGCGCGACGACGTGTTTGGCCGAAGCGCGTTGGGAGATCAGGCTGAGCAAGCGCCCCTCGCCGTCTTCCAGGTCCTCGGCCTTAAAACGGCACACCCCGTCAGACGAGGGCTCCACCTGAAGCTCGGCGTCCTCGGCGAGTTGGTCCAGAGGCAGGTCACCCGCTTTGCGCACGGCCGCCAAGAGCAGCTTTCCCAGCAGCACCGGAGGACCGCTTTCCGGGACGACATTTTTTTCAAGAGAGCCGAAGAAGAAGTAGCGCCCGGCAGGAAAGTCGAGCACGGACGCGGTGATTTGCAGAACCTGGCGTTGCACCCAGTTGACAATCTGCTCGACTCCATAGATTCCCATCTCGGCAATTGCAGAACCAAAGCGTTGGCCCGTCTCGACGAGCGTCGACGCCTCCTCAAACTGGCTCTGGGTCAGGGCACCGGCGGAAAGCATCACTTCGCCGAGCCCATCCTGCCTGTCGCTGCTCGTCGCAAACACCAGTTCCCCGGCATCGAAAAAGAGCGCCTTTTCCACCCGTCCAAAGACGAGTTGCAACTTGCCGGTCAGGCGCCGGGAGTAAATCCGATGCACGAGGGCGAGGAGGGTGTGGTGACTATCGATTTCACCGGAATCGGGTGGCTGTTCGGCGGGCGAAAACCAGTTGCATGGACTGGTGCCCGCGGCCTTGTTCTGTTGCGCGTCCAATAGCTGAACAGACCCGCCACTTTGCCCGGCCACCGTGGGATACGGGCCACGATCTTGCTTTTCGCTGGTGATGGTTGCTGCCTCTGCAGCCAGAATACTCGAACAGCATCGGGCTGAGAAAAGGCTTTGCTCAATAACATATTAATCGTTGCGAGCAAATCAGCCACTAGCACCATTCCAAAGGACAATGCAAATCCCTACGAATCCGGGCGCCAGGCTTTCGCTGCACCTCGTCGGGATAGTCGACTAATTGGGAGCGGGCGTCTTGCGGAGCGTCGGGGCGTTAGCGCCAGGAAACCATCTGGCGAAATGACGAGGATTGTGCCTCTACACTACAGCACCCGAACCCCCGCGGTGGATTTTCAGTGGTACATGGGCACGGGCTTGCCCTCGATTTGCAGGATGGCCTCGTGGGCGGGTGCGGTGAGCCGTACGCGATGGGAGATTTCTTCGAGCGTCGGCAGCGCTTCTTTGGCGTCCGGGCCGATGTTGCCGAGAGCATAGATCGCGCTGTCGAAGACGTAGTTCGGGCCCGGATCGGTTTTCAGGCGTTCGATCAATGCGGAGACTGCAGTGCGGCCGCCGGGACCGATCGCTCCGACGGCGTCCGCTGCGCCGGCGCGCACGTAAGGAACGGAATCGCTGAGAGCGCGGGTGAGCTCGGGAACGGCGCCCACGGATTTTGGGCCGATGGATTTTAGCGCCAACGCGGCCTGGCAACGAACGCGCGGGGACGCGGAATCGGCGAGCAGCTTTGCCAGTTCCGGCACCGATCGGACGGCGGATGGGCCAATCTGTGCTAGCGCATTGGCGGCAGCGCCGCGAGTTTCGGGATCGCCGTCCGCGAGCGCCGCCATCAGCGATTCCACCGCGGGAGCCGCGCTCGCGCCGAAGCTTCCGATGGCGCGGAGCAGGTCCGGCCGATCCTTGCCGGCAGCGGATTTGAGGCGCTCGACGTAGAAAGAAAGCGCGCGGCCGCGATAGATCGCAGTATCCGGAGGTACGGCGGACTTTGGAGCGGATGCTTCCTCGGTGGGCAATGTCGGCGCCTGCAGTACGCGCTCCAGATCCACTTCCTGAATTCCAAAATTGTATCCAGCGGAGCGCGGATCTTTTCCGTTACAGACAAACGTCAGCGTGTGGCGGCCTTTGGTGAGCTGGAACATGCCGAGGGCGCGGTCCCTCGAGACGTAAACTTCAGGAAGATAGTTGTAGAAGACCTCGGGGCCGGGGAATGGAATCTCGGAAGTCGCCGCCTGGCGCGTATCGAGATTCGTGGGCTGGCCGTCGAAGAGCGCGTAATAGTCGCCGTAGTCCGGGGCCTGCGCCAGCATGGCGATCATTTCGTATTGGCCAGCTTCGGCGATATCGATGGGAATGTTGATTTTTGCTCCAGCGCCTTTGGCTTCGAAAAACAAGAGATCTTTCGACCAATCTACTTCGCGTTGTACGGACGCTGTTCCGTTTTCGGCGGTTACATCAGCCAGCGAATCCTCAACCGCCACTTGCGTGGCATTTCCAAAAGGCAGCCTCGCGGCGCCGTAGGGCACTTCGGGCAAATCTTCCTGCACGCCCTTTTGGTACCAGAACGCCACACTCGAAAAATAGTCTGGGCGCTCCTCAAACGCGGAGCGCACCGAGCCGTCTTCGTTGGCGGTCCAACCGGCGTGCTCGATTTCCGCGCGCAGCGACGTTTTGAAAGCGACCGGGTCAGGGACGTGCCAGCGGTAAGCGCTCAGTCGCGAGCCGCGCCGCTCGCCCTCCGCCATGGGCGTCCCGGCCCAGGGGCCGTCGGAGTCGCGCAAGCCCCAGGCATCGTTGAAGTAGTCCTCGGAACCGGTGCCGTAAATCTGCGGCTGCTTTGCGCCGTCGATATAGAAAAGATCGTCGCCTTCGCCGAACCAGGAAAGTTGCGTTTGCACCACCCCCATCACTGTCCCGACGTAGTGGCCCGTTCCTTTGATGTTGAGGAATTCATAGTGGCGCCCGGCACGCGCCGGCCGCTCCTGCCGGTAATAAGCGTGAAAGTAAGCGATGTCCTCGGGCAGCGAAGCGTACTTTCTATAGTCCACGTGGTAGTAAAACATCGGAACGATGCGGTCGCCCTCGTTAGTGACGGTGATGCGGCAGGACTTGCGAAACGGCATCGGCCAATAGCTGTTGCGCGCGCGGCCGAGCGAGCTGTCGTGGATCATGACCGAATTGAGGTTGCGCTCGGAGCCGTGGGCCACGCCGAAAAAATCGCCGAACGGCGTGTCCACGCTGGGCGTTTTGTGGCCGTCGTAATAAACGCGCAGGCGCAGCAAGCGCGGCCAGCCAAACTCGTTATTCGCGATGGTCGCCCAGATGTGGGTAATCATTCCGGCGCCGGACACGTCGGCCATGACCAGCGTCTCACCGGGCAGAATGCGCTTGCTGTCATCGTTGCTGGCGACGTAGCGATTTTGGCTGGAGGCGCGATGGCTCGAGTAACTCTTGAGCCGCGCGAGGCCGAGGCCATCCAGGAAATCTTCCTGCGCACCCTGCGCGTGGCATGTTGTTGCGGCGGCGAGCAAAAGTAGCCCGCCGCGAAATAGTTTCATCAAAGCCCTCATGAAGTCCTGGCTCCTCGAAAGCCTACAACCTACCATTCGAGGAGGCCTCTGCTCTAGCTAAATGGACCGCGCCGGGCAGTGGCCACTTCCGGAAACTGGCCTGTCCTCACCTCTAACCAACCCCGCTGTGTCTAAGCGCTGTATGACGAATACTCGGCATTGTCCGGAGCCAGAATATCTCGTCAGCTTTGTAGGCAAGATTGCGGAATAATTGGATTCGACATGATGGATCTCAAATGGACACCGGCTCGTCTTCGCACAGCCGGGGGTGCATAATAATTCTGCCCTGCGCCTTAGCAAGGTTCTGGTAAATCGGCTCACCGGCAAAGTGGGTACTTAGCGGCTCATTGATCCGTGCCGGCGGTCTTCAATAGCGGAGCCAGGACGCGATCCAACTCTTCGTCGGTGAGCGAATTCGGCCTAACCTCGCGAAACAGCGCCCAATGCTCGGCATGCTCCACGGTCTGCCCAGGCTGTACATCCGTCATCGGTCCAAGCGTTTCGATTTCCAGGAACTCATTGTTCGTAAACGTCTCAAAGGAACATCCGAAATCAGGATACGGCTTTCGGGGCGTGGCCTTGGTGCGCTTCAAGAAGGCTTCGCCGTTCAGCAGGTATATTCCCCAGGTGTCCGGATTGAACAGGCCGAGTTTCTGCGCATCGGCGTTATTGGGATCCTGCCGCAGCGTCAGATATTTTTTGGTGAACTTCCAGCGCGGGTCGGCCAGGTTGGTGTACGCCCACATCACCAGCGGATTTGTAGCTTCCAGATTGATGGGGTGTTTGCCTCGCGGCGGAAAGCCGCTGACCGCTACGCCTCCGGGCGCCATCATGGTCAGCGCCCAAGCGGAAAACTGCAGGGGAAACAGCCCGCGGTTGGTGATGCGGTGAATCACCATCATCTGCGCGCCCGATTCCGCCATGCGTAATTCAATCTCCTTCTGCAGCTTGGTCAAGGGTTCGATCGGTTCGCGAGCGATCACGCCGGTGGATGTAATCTGAATCTCGACGGGCACATTATCCGGTGCCCACGTGGCCACAGAATCTTCAGGTGCCTTCCAAACCCGGTCGCCTCCGCGCAATTGAAATTTCTCTTCTCCCGTTTTCCCCAGCTGGTCAGAGAATTCCTTGAACAAATTCTGGCCGCCCAAGAAGGCGAATCGCATGATTCTTGGTCCGACATCCCCGGTCACGATGGCTTCGATTTCTCCGTTGGTGATGCGGTAGCAGTTCTTCCAACCCTGGTATTCGGCCTTCTCCACACGAACCGCGGCAGCGCTAGGCAGGGCGCAACACCCAGCCAACATCCACATCAGGATGTTCCGCAAGAAGTAAGCCCCCTGCGGCCTCTTCAAAGACAAGTAAGCGGCTTTCATAGGTTGCAGCCCCCCGTTTGGCTCGCCCCAGCCGTGTTGATACCGACCAGGAATTTGTACGTGGGATTCTACATGCTTAGTCGCAAACGCCGAACATGCTAAGTGCCCGGGCAATTCACTGCCGTGAAAGGCGCATCTGGCGACCGATTCCTGGCAAACGTTGCCGGCTTAACTGGTCGATGCAACACTTTGCTGCAGTTTACTCGCGGGGGTTTGAACCTGACGACGAGAACATGCGCGTGTCCCACGAGACCATTTACTGCAGCCTGGATCAGTCTACTTCAGATGGTGTCGCATGTACCCGGTTTACCGAGAAGTTGGTCCCAGCGCCCCAATTTCTTGCCAACGCGACTATACTAAGCCCCTAGGTGGCTTCACGACGTACTCTGGAGCACAGAATGAAGATCGAAATCGTTCACTGCCCGACCTGACAGAACAACAATGCCAAGGTCACGAGTCTCGTGACCCTCGTCAAAAAGCGTCTAGGCCTTGAAGTCGTCACTACCCCTGGCAAGACCGGTCAGTTCGATGTAATCGCGGACGGCCAGAGGATTGCCGAGCGCGGTGGGAATTGGTTCACACGGAGCTTTGGAGCCGGCTACCCGGATCTTGATAGCGTGGTCGAGCAACTAGTGAAACTCCGTGCGCGTGACCCAGCGCGCTAGCCAACACGTCTCGCATTCGGGCGACGCCTTGGGCCGCATGGTCTTTGGGGGCTGACGCAAAGCAGACGCTGTGAGGAGAAAAGCACAGGAGACCTGAAAGCCTACGCCGCCCAGTCCTGCCACAGCAATCCCGGCACTCTGGCAAACTCGCGGGTATTGGCGGTGACTAGGGTGAGCTTATGGTGCAGCGCTTGCCCCGCGATCAATATGTCGTAAGCTCCGATGGTCCGGCCGGACCGTTCGAGCCGGCTGCGGATTTCGCCGGCGTGCCGGGCGTCCTCCCCGGCGAATTCCAGTAGCCGCGCCGGGCCATCGAGAAACTTCTGCAAACGCAGCGTATTCGCCTGTTTCTGGACGCTCTTGGCCACGCCGTACCAGAGCTCATAGACAGAAACCGAGGGAATCCACACTGGCTCACGGGCCTCGACGGCTTTGGCAAATCGGGCGCGAACCAGCGGGGAGGAACCGTTGATGAGCGCGATGCAAACGTTGGTATCGAGCAGATACGCCATCAGGCAATCAGCGGAAAATCTTGCGACGCGGCGCTTTCGGCTGCTTGCGTCCGGCTTTAAACAGCGGGTCGGCGCCGATTTTGTCCATCGCCGCGAACCATTCGCTGGGGTCGGTTACCATCGGCTGAAGCAAGACACCGCCGGGCACGCGCCGGACGCGGACGCGGTCACCCGCAAAGCGGAATTCCTTGGGCAGCCGCACGGCTTGGCTGCGCCCGTTACGAAAAACTTTGGCGATGTCGGTTTTTGCCATTGGCAGCTCCACACGATATATACCATAAATCTATATCGTAGGCAACCAGGAACATTGCCTCGGCTTTCTGACCAGCGCAAGGCATGACTCGTTACCAGCTTGTGTCTCAGGCTCTGCAGGCGTTTTCTACATATGACGTTTTCGACATATGAAGGCACATCGCGCAGGACAGTCCGGCGGCTGCCGACCGTGTGGAAGAAGCGATTTATCTTGCCTGCGAACGCCTCGCCTAAAACTCCTCCGGCCACTTTCGCGCCGCGTGCATTACGGCAAGAATCTCAACCTCTGCTCCGGCGACGCGGTAAGCCACGATAAAGGGAGTTCCTTGGACAACAAGCTCCCGGGTTCCGACGACACGGCCTTCCCGGCCGGCCAGCGGGTGCTTCGCCAGTATTTCTGTGCTATTCCAGATTCTATCGGCGGTCCGAGCCGCTGCTCGGCGATTGTCGGCCGCAATGTAGTCATAAGCGCTGACGAGTTGTTCCCTGGCGGGAGTGGTCCAGCGCACGCGCATCGCAAGGTGCTACTTGGCTCGCCGCATTCTCGCGATCAGCGGTTTCATTGCGGCCTGCGGCACGAAGTCCCCGGCTTCCGCCGCGCGCAGCCCCTTCTCGATTAGCTTGATGTGATATTCGTTGAGCTCCAGGTATCGTTCCACTGCTTCGTTCAACAGATACGTCCGGTCGCGGTCCAGGGTCTCAGCAAGCGCGTCCAGCGTTTCCACTTTTTCTGCCGGCATCCGGAAACTGATCGTTTTCAGTTCACGCATAATACGCCATCATACGCCGTAATAACGCGAACGAAAAGCAGAAACCCCGGTCGCGACGGGCGCGGTGCGGGCCCCTTTGGTTTGAAGGTGCGCGTTTTGTCTTTCTTCTAACTTCTAACCTCTGCCTTATTCCCACTTCCAGTCCGCGAACTGCTCGCGCAAGGCGATTTTCTTGAACTTGCCCACCGATGTGCGCGGAATCGCCTCCATAAATACAAACGCGTCCGGCAACTGCCACTTCGCAAACGATTGACCCAGAAATTCGCGCAGCTCTTCCGGCGTCGCCTTGGCCCCTTCTTTCAGCACCACCGCCGCCAGCGGCCGCTCCTGCCACTTCGGGTGCGGCACGCCCACCACCGCCGCTTCTTTCACCGCCGGATGCCCCATCAACGTATTTTCAATGTCCACCGAGCTGATCCATTCGCCGCCCGACTTCACCAAGTCTTTCGCCCGGTCGACAATTTTCACGAACCCTTCGTCATCCAGCGTGGCCACGTCTCCCGTCTTGAACCAGCCATCTTCCGTCCAACGATGCGCCTGCTCCGGCGAGTTGTAGTAGCGCGCCGCCACCCACGGCCCGCGCACTTCCAGTTCCCCTGGCGTCTCGCCATCGCGCGGCGCTTCCACCGGCTCGCCGTCGGGGCCCGGCCTCCTCACGCGCAGCTCCACGAACGGCGTCGGCCAGCCTTGCTTGGAGCGCACCTCATACTGCTGGTCCGTGGTCCAATCGCGCATGTGCCGCTTCAGCTTGCCGACCGTCGCCAGTGGCGTCGTTTCCGTCATGCCCCACAGGTGCAGGATGTGCAGATTGTGCTTGTCGAGGGCACGCATCAGGCGCTCGGGAGGAGCCGTGCCGCCCACGACCAGCTGCACCGGCCAGTCAAATTTCCAGCGACCCGGATTTTTCTCCAGCGCATACAGAACGCCCAGCCACACCGTGGGCACCCCGCACGCAATCGTGACGTGCTCCTGCCCGATCAAGTCCAGCACGCTTTCCGCGTCCACGTTGGGTCCCGGCAGAATCAGCCGCGCCCCGGCCATCGCGCACGAGTACGGCAAGCCCCACGCATTGGCATGAAACATGGGCGCCACCGGAAGGACCGTCTCGTGGTGGCTGACGCCAAACGAATCCACGCCCATCTCCGCAAAGGAGTGCAGCACCAGCGCGCGGTGCGAATAGATGACGCCCTTCGAGTTTCCTGTGGTGCCCGACGTGTAGCACATCGCGGCGCCGTCGTTTTCGTCCAGCTTCGGATACTGAAAATCGTCGCTCGCGCCCGCCAGCAGCTCTTCGTAGTTCAAAAATCCCGGCGGGATTTCCCCGCCGCCATACGGCACGGCAATCATGCGTTCGAATGGCGAGTCCCCCGGACAGACTTTCTGAAACGTCGGCAGCAACACGTCATCAATCAGCAGGAAGCGGTCCTCCGCGTGTTTCACGATGGCCGCGATTTCGTGCGGGTGCAGCCGCAGATTCAGGGTGTGCAGAATGCCGCCCGCGCACGGCACTCCGAAAAACGCCTCGAGATGCCCCGCGTGATTCCACATCATCGAAGCGACACGATCGCCGGGACGCAAGCCCAGTTTCGTCAGCGCATGCGCCAAACGCCGCGCCCGCTTGTAAAAATCGCCGTAGGTTGTTCGAACAATCGTGCGATCCGGCCGCCGCGAAACGATTTCCACGCGATGAAACAGCTTGCCTGACCGCTCCAGAATCACCGGCAGCGTCAGGAGAAAATCCATCATCGTTCCGCGCATAGCAAAGCCTGCCTTATCAAACGAACGCTACTTGTTTTCGGAAAGAGCGTCGTCGCCGTTGCGGCCCTCAGCCGGATGGATGCGACCTAATCCTTTCCGGCGAGTCGCAACAATTTGGCGGCATCCTATCACTAAAACCGTTCACGCAAGGGCTGCGCCGCTTCGCGCCGGCCCATACAGGCGGGGCCGCAAAAAGAGGGTTGCGCCGCGCACCCAGAGCGCTCCCCGGCAATACGGAACCTTTCTGGTTGCAAAAGCGGTTAATTTTCGAGAGGATGCCTCTGACCGCTGAAGTACCGTTTAGCGCCTGCGGTAGCTTGGGTCCCCCCGACTGCCCGTGAACGATAACTGTCCTTCAGCGCGCTCCGCGACTTGCTTTTGGGTTCCGGACAGAAGGAGTGGGCAGGTGAAGAAGCTCTACGTGGGTAATCTTCCGTTTTCCGCGACGGAAGAACAACTCCAGGAATGGTTCGCGCAAATCGGTGTGACTCCCTCGGGTGTCAATCTGATTCGGGACCGCTTTACGGGTCAGTCGCGCGGCTTTGCCTTCGTCGAAGTGAACAGCGACGAGGACGCCGAACGCGCGATTAACTCTCTCAACGGCCAGAACTTCGGCGGCCGCAACCTGGTCGTCAACGAAGCGCGGCCGCAGGCAGAACGTGGCGGCGGTGGCGGGCGCGGCGGTGGTTACGGCGGTGGGCGCGGCGGCGGTGGCGGGCGCGGCGGTGGTGGCGGGCGCGGCGGTGATCGTGGAGACCGCGGGGATCGCGGCGACCGCGGCAATCGCTGGTAACTGTTTTTTTCAATTTGGTGAGCGGCGTCACAAGAATCCACGGCGTCGCTGGACCCCCTCCCCGGATAGCCTCTGCGTTAGCTCTGCGCCAATTTTGCGAGTTTCCCTGCAACGATAGCGAGGTAACTCCGTCTACCAGAGGAGAGTGGCGCGTCTTGGGCGGGCCCGAGGAGCGTCCTGAACGGCGCGCGGCACAGAGAGCACCGGCAGAAGATTCGGGATTAATGGCGCCGGCCCGCGCTGGCGCAAATGCGCAATTGCTTGTAGTATCGCGGCAACCTAGCCGGTCTGCCCTCCCCGTGTGCACCGGTGTTGCGTGTGCAATCGTGGACAACGAAGCCGCGAAACAAATAACCCGGTAACGTGTTTGAAACAACAGGCAAGGAAAATGCTGTACCGGGCGGAATGTGAAGTATTGTGAGCCCCTGGCGGACCGGCTTCTTGGACGCGGTGCAAGGGCTACAAGGTGAGGCGAGCGATGGCTGACAATTCGCAAATGAACCTTATGGGCCCAGCTTGCATCCAACCGGAAGAAGAAGACGTAGAACAAAACACGATGACGACGTGGCACAAACGCGATTGGCAGCAATATTACGAACTGGCGCGCCGGCCCTGGCGACGCCATCGGCCGCCCCGTCCGGTGTATCCGACGGGACTGAACCGCGTGCTGCCTGCGGCAGGTTACAGTCTTTCTGAATTGGATGACGCGGGCGTGGATCTCGATCTTGCCGAGCGGCTCGGCCTTCCTGTGGATGCCGGGCGCATCGGCGCGTACGGTCCGAACGTGACAGTGCTGCGCGATTTCGTGCGGTCTTCGAAGCAGCCGCGGTAGCGCCTGTGGCGCAGTGAATAGTGAATAGTGCGGTCGGCAGGTTGAGACGCTGCGTGATCCGTGTCCCGTGAAAGCTGTGAGTAGTGCGGAAGAGACGGCGCACTGACCGCTAGCAGCCGCGGTAGTTCAAACGTCGTATGACCCGGTGCGCAAAGAAATGGGGCAGATCATACCGGCCCTAAATTATCGCGGCGCGGATGGCAAGCCGACATCGAAGCTCCCCCACAGGGGCCACTCACTCAGTTAATCTTTCTAGTCTTTTTGTCGATGCTCGCTAGTGCCTTCTTAGCTTCCCTGCTCAACCATTTGTTTCTGTCCGCTAGAAAAGGTTGTAGATATGGCCGCGCCCTTGCGCTGCCCAATTCCCCAGCGCAGTGATCGCGTGTCCACGAACACCCTCATCTCCTAGCAGAGCGATGAGAACATCAAGTATGCGCGGGTCTTTGAGTTTACCTAACGCACAAACTATCATTTCTCGAGCCGCGCCATACCGGGGATTTGAGGCGATTTCGAGCAAATCGTCGACGACGGACTTGTCCGCAACCGTCTCCAAAGCGTTGCCAATAGCCCATTTATAGCTCGTGTCGAATCCGGGCGCACTATGGAACTCTTTGATGAGTGGGATTGCAGCCGTGGGCTTGGCGGCAGGGTCCGTAAGTGAGCGGACAATGACCTCCTTGACGCGCAGATTGTCCAATTTAGGCAGCCATTTGAGTAGAATTGGGACCGCCTGGGCTGGAATCCGTTTGTGAGCAAGTTCCTGCAGACTTGCAACTATGATTCCCGCCCGCGTCAAGTCATCAACGATCGGCTGCGACGCTCCTCGAAACTCCTCTCGGAGGTCTTGCGAAGCTCTGACCTCTCCGCTTAGAAAGTATACGCTCCCGAAGGGCTTGAAAATTACGATGCCCGGTCCCGAACGCGGGATGGCCCAGCGGTTTCTGGGGCTGCCCTTGATGAAACATTTGGAGGGTTCATCTCGTTTATCTAAATAACGGCATTTTCATCGGGAGAGCCATGCAGACAATCTGGCAGGACATCAAATATGGCGGCCGCATGCTGTTGCGGAGCCCGGCGTTCACGATCGTCGCGGTGGTTACGCTGGCGCTGGGAATTGGCGTGAACACGGCGGTTTTCGGAGTGATTAATGCGTTCATGATTCGGCCCCTTCCGGGCACCGACAATTCCAGGCTGCTGGCGATTGCGGACCGCCGAGGAGGCGAGCCGGAACTGCGCCGAGTTTCCTATCCGGACTTCATTGATTACAAGACGCACGCCGACGCGTTCTCGGATATAACGGCTTACTCGAACGGGCTGGTGGGACTGAACGCCGACCATCGCACGGAACGCCTGCTGATTCAGTACACGGCGGGGAATCTTTTCTCGGTGCTGGGCCTGCAGCCGGCAGCCGGGCGTTTGTTTTATCCCGGCGAAGGCGAGTCCGTCGGCTCGGCGCAGCTGGTGGTGCTGGGGTACGACTATTGGCAACGGCGGTTCGAGGGCCGTGCGTCGGTGGTGGGCAAACCGGTGATCGTGAACGGCCAGCCGTGCACGATTATTGGCGTGGCTCCGAAGGAACTCATCGGCCCGTATACGCCGGTGGTAACCGACGCCTACCTGACGCTGGGCCTGGCGGCACAGCACGAATATCCTGGTCTTTTCACAGAGCGCGGTTCGCGAAATCTGAGCCTGCTGGGCAAGCCCAAGCCTGGCGTGTCCGTATCCCAGGCGCGGACCTCGCTGCGAGTGGTGGCAGCGCAACTGGAACAGCAATATCCGGATACAAACAAGTCCGTGATTCCTGAAGTGGTGCCGGAAAACCTGGCGCGCCCGGAGCCGGACTCTGCCAGAACAAATCCTGTGGCCGCCGGAGCATTCCTGGGGATGGTGGGACTCATCCTGCTGATCACGTGCGTCAACGTGGCGAACCTGGTTCTGGTGCGCGCCTCGACGCGCTTCAAGGAAATGGCCATTCGCACCTCGCTGGGCGCGGGCCGCGGGCGCATCTTTCGCCAGTTGCTGACGGAAAGCGTGCTGCTCAGTTTGCTGGGCGGGTTGGCGGGCGCGCTGCTGGGCTGGTGGTTCAGCTCGCTGATCGGTGCCATCCAATTCCCGATGGCGATTCCCATTCGCCTGAATCTGGGGTTTGACTGGCGGGTCTTTGGATTCATTGCTTTGATTGTCTTCCTGAGCGGACTGGCGGTGGGGCTGGTGCCGGCGTGGCGGGCGTCGCGCATGAATCTGAACGCCATTCTGCGGGAAGGCGGCCGGTCGGGTGGTGCGGGCTCAACGCACCAGCGCATGCGCAGCGTGCTCGTGGCGGCGCAAGTGGCGGGCACGCTGGTGGTGCTCATCATCGCTGGGTTGTTCGTGCGCAGCCTGCAGTCCACGCAGAATGTGGACCTGGGTTTCAACGCGGAAGGGGTTCTGGACCTGGGCATGGATCCTTCGCAGATCGGGTACGACGAAGCGCGTGGCGCGAATTTTTTCCGCACGGTGAAAGAGCGCGTGGAAGCCACGCCCGGCGTGGCAGCGGCCACGTATGGTGCGTGGTCACCGATGGGCTATTACAATGCGGCCTCGCACGTGTGGAAGGAGGGGCAGAAAAATCTGCCCATCAACGAGACGCCCGTCGTGGGCTTCAATTGCGTGGACGAAGATTATTTCCGCACGCTGCAAATTCCGATTCTGCGCGGGCGCGCCTTCACCAAACAGGATGACGCCTCTACGCTGCGCGTCGCAGTAGTGAACGAAACCATGGCCAAGCGGCTGTGGCCGGGCGAGGATCCCATTGGGCATCATTTCTCGTACCGCAAGGCGGAGGACGCGCCGGTGGAAGTTATCGGTGTGGCGCGTAATGGGCGCTACTTTGAGGCCATGGAAGAGGCGCAGGAGTTTTTCTATGTTCCGCTGGCACAGAAATATTCCGCCATGCGCGTGCTGCACGTGCGCGCCAGCGTGCCGCCGCTGACGCTCGCCGGGCCCATTCAAACCGCAGTGCACGAGCTGGAGCCGAATCTGCCCGTATACGACGTTGAACTGTTCCGGCAGTCGCTCGAAGGGCCCAACGGTTTCTTCCTTCCGCGAATGGGCGCGATGTTCGCGGCGATCTTCGGTTTTCTCGGCTTGGTGCTCGCGCTGGTTGGCGTGTACGGCATCGTGTCGTACGCGGTGACGCTGCGCACGCAGGAGATTGGCGTGCGCATGGCGCTGGGCGCGCAAGGGCGCAACGTGCTGCTGATGATTCTTCGTCAGGGAATGACGCTGACTGGCTGCGGCCTGCTGGCCGGATTGGTGTTGGCGTTTGGCGTGACACGCTTTCTGAAGAGCCTGCTGTTCCAGATCAGCGCGTTCGATTCGGTTACCTACATTTCGGTTTCGCTGCTGCTGCTCGCGGTGACGCTGCTGGCGTGCTTCGTCCCGGCGCGGCGAGCGACGCGCGTTGATCCGGTCATAGCGCTGCGGTACGAATAATTGCGCTTTGGCTTGCGGTGCGGCGCAGAGGTACAATCGCGCACGGCCTGGCCAGGAGCGCGCCATCCATGAAACGCATTGCCAGTGTTGCAGCTGTCGCCGTTATCATTGTGTTCGTGTTGGCCGCCGGGTCCAACGGCGGGGGCCAAGCCGTGCCCAAGGCGGCGACGCCCGATTACTCGATCGAAGCGATTCGCTACGCGACCGCAGAAGATGAAGTGGCCGGGCTGGTGATGGGCGCGCCGAAAGGCGAAAAAATCAACATCGCCATGGTGGTGTGGCTCGTGCGCGGCGGCGGGCACAACATACTTTTCGACAGCGGCTACCACCGCGATACCTTCCTCAAATATTTTCCAGCCACCGGGTACATTCGTCCTGACGAAGCGGTCAAACTCGCGGGCGTGCAACCGGGAGAGATCACCGATATCGTCATCAGCCACGCGCATTGGGACCATCTCGGCGGAATTGATCTTTTCCCGAAAGCCAAGGTGTGGATTCAAAAGGAGGAGTATCGCTACTACACCGGGGACGCGTGGCAGCCGGGCGGCAATCACGGCGGCATTGATCCGGAGGATGTGCAGGCGCTGGTGCGCGTCAACACGGATGGCCGGCTGCATCTTGTGGATGGCGACAACGTGGAGATTTTTCCCGGGATTCGCGCGTACACGGGCGGGCATCACACGTACGCCGCGCAGTACCTTCGCGTGGAAGGGAATCCCACGTTCGTGCTGGCTTCCGACAATTGCTATCTCTACCGCAACCTGGCGGAGCACAAGGCCAGCGCTACGTTCAGCGATAATTTCTGGCCCGCCAACATCAAGAATCAGGAGCGCATGATTCAGCTGGCGGGCGGGAATCCGGACCACGTGATTCCCGGGCACGACGCGGCGCAATTCGAGAAATTTACGACCAGCGCGAACGGGCGCATCGCGAAAATCAAATAGCGGGCTGGCCGGCGCCTTTTCAGCTCAGTTTTTTCGCGTTTTGCCCGGCGACCTTTTTCCACATGCATTCACACTTTTGCACAGAATTTTTCTGAGATTTACGTTGACGCGAAAACGCGGACCCTTTATCTTCACGCCAGATTGAACCGGAAGCAAAGACTTAACGGTTCAGTTCAGACTTCGCGATTTCCTAAACGTTGTCGCGATTCTGAACGGAACCGGGAAGTTGGAAGACTTCCCGAAGCAGCGCGGAGTTCGCAAGCGCCTCACGGTGAGTGTGGCTGCGCGTGGACGCGGGAAGCTCTGAGCGAGCGGGTTGCGGCGCGGAGTTGCGATCGCCTAACGGTGGTGGCAGCGCTCGCTGCGAACTGCAACTCAGAGGCTTGGCGGTTCGGCCTGGAGTTCGCGAGGGCTTCACGGCTTTCGTGACCGACAGGCTGAATCGAGAAGCTCGTGGGCGTCGCGGTTCGGCGCCAAGCTCGTTGCGGCTTAACGGCTGCGGCGGCAGGGTGACGGATGCGATAGCTCGTAGGCGGTACGCCTCAGTTTGGCGGACGCGATACGCCGTAAGGCTGTTGAGTCGCCGGATTGACCCGGAAGCCTGAAACTTTACGGCTCGATTTAGAGGGCGCAACGTGCTTCACGGCATGTTGCGCCCTCAACCTTTTTGCGGGCGTATTGCGCCGCGTGCTTGCGCAAAGATCACTTGCCTAAAACGAACTTCAGCGGGCCTGTGGAAACAATTCATGGCTGGCCGTCACGTTTCGCGCAGCTGGACTGCGGCCAATGTTTCGTTTTTCCCTTTTTCGGTGCCGGCCTATTACTCTTTATTACCGCCTACTCTCGATTCACTACTCACTTCATTTGCTCGCTGGCGAACTTTGGTGTAACCTCTCCCTACTATGCAAATCGGACAACGACTCAAAACCCTCCGGGAAGAAAAGAAGTTCAGCCAAGGCGACATCGAGAAGGCCACCGGCCTGCTGCGCTGCTACGTGTCGCGCGTCGAGAACGGGCACACCGTGCCGACCGTCGAGACACTGGAGAAGTGGGCGCGCGCCCTCGACATGCCGCTGTACAAAGTGATGTACGAAGGCGACGAGCCGCCCAAGCCGCGCAAGCTGGTGAGTGAAGAGGACAACAAGGGTCTGTGGGGCTACACGAAAAAAGAAGCGGCGGAACTGAGCCAACTGCAGCGCAACTTGGCGAAGATGGACTCGAAGCAGCGCACGCTGCTGCTGGGCTTTGCCGCGCGGTTGGCGCGCGCCGCCGCGAAATCCTGATCGCGGCATGACAGCGGTCGAAGGTCATCCAGGCGTATTTCTTGTAGGGGCGGGCTTCAGACCGTCCCTCTCTTTTTTGCCGAGTCGCATAGCCTTTTCGCATTGCGCCGTGCAGACCCCTCCTTTCGCGCGCAAGCAAAACGAAATTGTGCCGTTCCGAGGGTGAATTTTAATCACGAGGCTAGTTTTTCTCCCTGCACACAAGATTTCTTTCTGCATGCGAACAGCGACTGAAAGGATTGTCCACTCGCAAACGTCAAGTCTCCAGAGAGGCCAGCACGCTGGAGGACGCCCTGGAAGCGACCTCATGCGAGAAAGCAACCTGGAAGCGCCGCTGGGCTGGAGTAGCCGGGCTGTGCGGGGCGTTGCTATTTTTTGCGGGTGACATGCTTTTTTACGGCCACTGGGGTTCCGGCGCGGGCTTTCACGACGGCATGCTCGCAACCGTGCGCAACGCCTCGCTGGAGCGGATCTTTGCGGGAGGGTTGGTCGGCCCGTTCGCGGCGTGTTTGTGCATGGTGGGCTTCTGGCACGTCTATCTGAACGTGCGCCCGTCACCCATGGCTCTCGGCCAAGCGCTGGGCCGCACGATGCTGGTGCTGTTCGCGGTGTTGATGGTCTTTGGCAGCGCGGGGCATGCGCTGTGGACCACGCGCGGGCTGGCGCTGAAGTTTTGCTACGCCAGCGACGATGTGGGCTGCCGCGCGCTGCTGCCAGCAATCAACTCTTATTGGAGCGTTGCCTATAACCTAGGCGCCATCCCCGGGTACGGCGCCGTGCTGGTTCTCCTTTCCCCGCTCGCCGACAAAGTCCCTGCCCCACTCGGCGCGGTCTTGGTGGGCGGCGTCACGAACCTTTCCATCGCGCTGTTCTTCCTAGTTTCGGCGATAACGACGTGGCGGCGCGCCGGTGCGCCGGAGGCGACCTCGTGACCCCGCTCCCAGGGCTCCCGTGGCGTTTGTTCCGCGCGGCCAATCGGGCTAAAATGATGGATTCGAGCTGCGCCCATGGCCTCCCCGTTTAACATTATTCCCAACGCGCCCCTGGCAGTGCCGCCGCCCAACGCACATCCGCGGCCGGAGTGGCTGCGCGTGAAGTTTTTTGGGGGGGAGCGCTACCAGGACCTGAAGCGCATCATGCGCACGCTGGAGCTGCACACGGTGTGCGAGAGCGCGCGCTGCCCGAACATGGGCGAGTGCTGGGACCACGGCACGGCGACGTTCATGATCCTTGGCGATATTTGCACGCGGGCGTGCGGATTCTGCGCGGTGCCGAGCGGCAGGCCCGCCGGCCCTCCGGATGAAGAGGAGCCGCTGCGCGTGGCGGAAGCGGTCGCGCGGATGGGGTTGCACTACGCGGTGGTGACCAGCGTGAATCGCGACGACCAGCCCGACGGCGGCGCGCGCATTTTTGCACGCACGATCGAAGAGATTCGGCGGCGCGTGCCGGGCTGCAAGGTGGAAGTGTTGATTCCCGAC
>Ga0335078_10005121_pt1 | contig 19385 bp, 16 predicted proteins | sample Lox_Sample_32_FD_206711 | JGI IMG/M metagenome (GOLD analysis project Ga0335078, IMG submission 206711) | Soil microbial communities from Loxahatchee National Wildlife Refuge, Florida, United States - Lox_Sample_3.2 | ecosystem: Environmental > Terrestrial > Soil > Wetlands | place: USA... | reverse complement strand
AAAGTTACGCACAGGATTATCAAATTCAAAGAATTGCTGCGGATGATTGTTCCCGTCCTCGATAATAGTCAAGCACGAAAAAACTGAAGAGGCATTGACCTCCCGGGAGCAAAACCCGTCTGCTTTCCTTCAAGTAGTTGACAGTGTCGGAAGGAACAAGATGAGTGAATAGCGAAGCTCCGTAGACGATATCGAACGAACCGTCCGCAAAAGGAAAAGTATAGGCATCGGCGCTTTGCTTGCCCGTGGGGTTATAAAACTTGTTATAAACGTCGGCGAGATTGAAATTAAAAATGAGGATAACGTGAATGAATACTCTGTTGGGCGAAGCTTATCTGAGCCGCGAGGATGTCCAACCCTTCGTATCTTCCCGGCGGCTCGAGATAGTCGAGAAGCATAAGCATCGTTCTACCGTGATTGCAGCCTAATTCCAGGACTGACCCATCCTTTCGCATCCCGCATAACAGCGTCAAATATGTTCGATATTCCCAAGCACCACCAATGAACATGTACAGAGGTTCCCCCGGTCCCACCCAAAGATGCCGGGGTGGAATTAACCCCTCAAGCCCAATAGGTTCGTACCTCAGCAAGGATTGTTTGTGAATTTCATATCCTATTAATCGCTAAGAAGCGATTAATGGTTCTTTTGAGAGAGTCCGCCAATCGTGGCATGAACACCTCCAATGGCATCTCGAGAGCGGTTCTGAGTTGAAAGGGGCTTTGCTCCCACGGCCTGTCCCGTAGCGCCTCAGACGTGCTGCGCGGGCGACGGCAGCTGACAAAATCAGATGCTCGTGCTCGTCGCGCTTCGGGTCTTTGATTGCCGCCTCTGACTCGACGCGCGGCTCTGGCGCGGTTGGGCCGCTGAATATTTCGCCGGCCCGCCCGGGGACACAATCGTCGAGGCCGGTGCACCCCCGTCTGGTTCCTTTCCATTTAGAGCACCACGGTGCTCACGAAAAGGTCCGGGACTCTGATTGCATGCTGCTCGCTCACCCGCCATCTCGATTGCTCCTTGCGGCTCTCGGGCCCTTCAGCGCACTTGCCGCCTATCCGCCCGTACAGCTTCACGCTTGCGGCAGCGCGACTCGATACCCAGCAGAAGGCTCGCCGCCACGTGCGCGAGGTGGTCTTCATCGCCACGGGCGCCGACGAGGTACTGGTCAAGATGCTTCAACGCATGCGCCGCATGGTCGCGGCTGGTCAGGCGGAGCCAGTGGTTAGGCGTGCCAGCCTAGTGCGTCGCTTCGCCCTGATTCAGTACCATTGCAACTTGGCAAAGGGCTCGACGAGTTCGATGCCATTCATCAGTCGACCAGCCTGCCGTTCGCGTCGTAACTCCTCAGTACCGCACCGTGGTGGTCCGGGTCATAGTCCGAACCCTTGATGAGCACGACGCCCAAGCGCGGATGTCTGACCGCGACAGTCTCGACAGGACCGATGCCGCGATGCCGTACGGTGCAGGCGGACACGGGTGCAGGACGGGCGCATCGAGCAGGATGGGGGTCGCTGAGACCATGTATTCGCCAGCCACGTCATTCACCTCGCGGGTTCGACCGCTTCGAAGACATGGCGAGCTGGGCGAAATCCTCGAAGCCCAGCTCGAACATACCCGCGCGCTCGAAATGGCGACGTGGCAAATCGTCATCCCCTGGCTGTTTCACAACGAGCGCCAGCCCATCCGGGTCTTCCCGTCGCGCATGGTTCTCGACATGCAGGCGGGCAGGCGCATCCCGCACGATTTCAGGCGCGGTGCTCTGCGCAATCTGGAGCGTGCCGGGAGTCCCGAGGTCAGCGGCGATGGCGATGGTCGGGCATAGGACCCAGAGCGTCTATTCCCGCTACGCGATTGCCGACGAAGGCATGCTCAAAGATGCCAGCACCAAGCTCTCGGCGCCGCATCACAGTGAGACCAAGGCAGCGCGCAAGGTCGTAGGTATCGGCAAAATAAAGATGAGGCGTAGGGAATGTTGCCGGCGCTCTTTAGATTCCTCGGTTCGGTGATAGGGTGGCTCTGTTGTCCTGGTGGCTCTGGGGCGCCAGTTTCGCAGGCAAAATCTCGCCGCACTTCGGGCAGTCATGATTGAAGTTGAAAGAAACGAAGTTCGGAAATAAGGGGTGGTACGCCGCCCAGCACTTACTCTGCATCGCGGGTCGCGGACTGCCAAGGTTTGTTCAAAGTATTGTTCAAAGTCGGGCTGTCTGAGGCAAAAGCCTCAAGCGGACCGATTGCTTCAAACTTCTTGGGAGAGAAGAATTTGGTGATGGTGGGCAGGGAGTGAATCGAACACTCGACACGAAGATTTTCAGTCTTCTGCTCTACCGACTGAGCTACCTGCCCACCGGGGCTTTGGTTGCCGGCCCTTCGCGGCGGTCTTAATTCGTACCCGTCCTGACTCTCGCATGCAACAGTCCGTCCCGTCCCCGGACTCTTCGCCCGGCCGCATCATTCCCCGCCGGGCCGCGTTGCGGCGCGCATCCGTCACTTGAGCGCTGCGACCCGCGATTCGACGAAATCGATCACCCGCGCCTCGAGGTTGGTCTCGTCGAGCCGATCGATCTCCTGGATACCCGTGGGCGAGGTCACGTTCACTTCGGTCAGATAGTTGCCTATGACGTCGAGCCCGACGAAATAGAGCCCGTCGCGCTTGAGCCGCGGCCGCATCATCGCGCAGATCTCGAGGTCGCGCGCGGTTACCTCGGCTTTGACGCAGTTGCCGCCGACGTGGATGTTGCCGCGGTTCTCGTCGTCGCGCGGCACCCGCAGCGTGCATCCGAGGGGCTCGCCGTCGAGCACGATCAGACGCTTGTCGCCGTCGCGGATTTCCGCGAGATAGCGTTGCGCCATGATCGGGCGCGACTCGAAACGCGTGACCGCCTCGAGGATCGCGTTCAAGTTGCGGTCGTCGGCGGAGGCGAGGAAGACGCTTTCGCCGCCGTGTCCGTCGAGCGGCTTGACGATCATCTGTCCGCCCTGCTCGGCCATGAATTTCTTGAGCCGCGCGATGTCCTGGCTCACCAGAGTCGCCGGGATCGCATCGGGAAAATTGAGCGCATAGAGCTTTTCGTTGGCCTCGCGCAGCCCCGCGGGTTCGTTGAGGATGAAGCTGCGGCGGCGATCGGTCAGGCTGAGCAGCATCGTGGCGAACAGGTAGGCAGCGTCGGCCGGCGGATCCTTGCGCATGAAGATCGCGTCGAACGCCTCCAGCGGATACTCGGCGCCGTCGTCCACGAAACGGTAGTGCGGCGTTCCGCGCATCACCGTGCATCGCCGCGCCGAGGCGAACGCGTGAGCGCCGACCGCGTAAAGGTCGTGCAGCGCGACGAAATAGGCCTGATGGCCGCGCGCGATCGTCTCGAGCATGAACGCGAAGGTGGTGTCCTTGTCCGGCAGCACCTTTTCCAGCGGATCCATCACGAAGGCGAATTTGTAACTTGCCACCGGTCAGTCCTTTCCCCCAAACTCGTCGAGCGCGCCGGCCGCGATGCTGAGCGCGGCCAGCGCCGCGGTCTCGCTGCGAAGCCGCCGCCCGCCCAGTCCCGCCGCGATGAAGCCGGCGGCGCGCAGGGCCGCGAGATCGTCATCCGTAAAGCCGCCCTCCGGACCGCACAGCAACAGGATTGAGCGGCTGCGCGCCGCGCGCAATACCGCCCCCAGCGCGGGCGCGCCCGGGCTCAGAACCACGCAGAGCCTGCCCCCGTCAGGCCGGCGGATCAAGTCTCCGAGGCCGAGCGGAGCGGCGATTTCGATTGCGCGCGGCGCCAGGCTCTGCTTGGCCGCCGCGGTCGCCAGGCGCCGCCATCGCGCGAGCCGCTCGCCGCCGACCTCGCGCACAACTCCGCGCGCACACAGCACCGGCCAGAGTTCCGCCGCGCCAAGCTCGGCGGCCTTTTCGACCAGGAAGTCCATCCGTGGCCCTTTGATCACAGCGGCGGCGAGGATGAGCCCGGCGGTGGATTCCGCGGGCGGGCGCGCGGCAGCGGCGATTTCGACCAGGGCGTGGCGCGCCTCGTAGTTCCGAATCGTGCCGGCGTACTCGGCGCCGCGTTCGTCGAACAGTGCGATTTCCGTTCCCGGCGCAAGACGCATCACGTCGCGCATGTGATGGAGCTCCGCGCCGTCAACGCGCGCGACCGCGCCGTCAACCGCCGCGGACGATATCGCAAACCGTGGCGGAACCTTCGCCGTCCGCTTCATCGCGCCAGCACCAGCGTGCTCCAGCCGCGGTCGCGGCGCACGCCAAGGCATCGTAGCGGCGGCCGGTAGGCGCGGAGCACGGCGGCCGCCTCGCGACTGAGGATTCCGCCAAGGATGAGACGGCCGGTTGGCGCGAGCAGGCGGGTCAGCGGCGCGGCCATCGCGATCAATGTGGAGCTCAGGATGTTGGCCGCGATCAGATCGAAGCGCCTGCGAAGGCGCGCAACGGGCGTAGTCGCAAAACGGATCCCGCCGCGTCCGCCAAGGCCGTTGAGCGCGGCGTTCTCGCGCGCGTTCTCCAGAGCCACAGGGTCGATATCGATAGCACGCACGTCGCCGACGCCCATCATGCGCATCGCAATCGCCAGCACGCCAGAGCCCGTCCCGGCATCGAGCCCCCGCTCAAAGCGCCGCGCGGCGCAGAGCTTTTCGATCGTCGCGAGTGCGCCGCAGGTGCTCCCATGATGGCCGGTGCCGAAAGCCTGTCCGGGATTTATCACGATACGGGTGCGGTCCACGGCGACCTCGGCGTTCCATGGCGGCACGACCAACAGCCGGCGTCCTATCGGCAATGGCTCGAAGCGGTCTTTCCATGCGGTCGCCCATCCGGGGTCGGCGACGATCCGGGGCGGCGGCGTCCGGCCGGAATCGGCGAGCATTCCCGCGGCCGCCATCGTGCGGCGAATCGCGGCAAGGCGCGGTCGGCTTAGATGGTCGAAATAGGCATGAAGTTCCAGCGTTGGATGGCGATGGGCGCTCCGATGGTCGCCGCCGACGGCGCATCCCAGCGCTCCCTGCGCGACCAGGAACGCAGCCGCGTCGTCAACCATCGCGGCCGGAGTCGCGAAGGCGACCTGCACGTATTTGCGCGCGGCGGACGTAGCGCTGCGGGTCACCGTCATTCGACCAAGCATAGGCGGCGGGGCGCGGATTGACGAGGAGGGCCCTGCGCGCGCGAATCGGTTGCCTGTGGAGAGCAGACCAAGGCTGATTTGCTCGCCGCAAGGCGTGGCGGGTAAACTCGGGCTCGATGAGCGTGGTCGAGCCGGAGTTTTGGTGGCGTAGGCGATGCTGACGATCGCCCATCGCGGCGCGAGCGCTCACTACCCTGAAAATACCCTGCGCGCGTTTATTGCCGCCGCCGAGCTCGGCGCCGATATGTGCGAGTTCGACGTGCGGATGACGCGCGACGGCGAGATCGTTGTGATTCACGATGCGACGGTTAATCGTACCACCGACGGGCGCGGCCGGGTCGCGGCGATGAGCGCGGCGTCGCTCGGGCGCCTGGACGCCGGAGTCCGCTTCGGCGCGGAATTTCGTGGCGAACGGATTCCAACCCTCGCCGAAGTTGCCGATGCGCTCGGCGGGCGGGGATGCGAAATGGACGTCGAACTGAAGGCGCGCGGCCTCGAAGGGCGCGTCTGCGAAATACTTCGCGGATGCGCCGCAGCCGCGAGCGCGATAGTCTCGAGCTTCGATTGGGAGCAGCTTGAGATCGTCGCCCGGCACGAACCGGAGTTGCGCATCGCACTGCTTGGCGAGAAGACTCCGTCGGAGATGCTCGAAGCGGCCCAGGCGATGCGCGCCTTCGCGATCGCGCCGCAGTTCGATATCGTGGACGCCGCGCTTTGCGCCGAAGCGCATCGCCGCGGCCTTGCGGTTTACGCATGGACCGTGGACGAGGCTTCGGCGATGCGGCGGATGATCGCGGCGGGTGTTGACGGAATCATGACCAACGACCCGGGAAAGCTTCGCGAAGTGGCAGCGGCGTGATGGCGCGGTATCCGGACGACAAGCTCGAAGAGATTCGCGCGCGCGCCGACATCGTCGAGGTGATCGGGGCGCACGTGCGGCTCAAGCGCGCCGGGCGCAACTTCGTCGGCCTCTGCCCGTTCCACAACGAAAAGACGCCGTCGTTTTCGGTCAATCCGGAGCGTGGGTTTTTCCATTGCTTCGGGTGCGGCGCGGGCGGTACCGTCTTTAACTTCGTGATGCGGACCGAGGGGCTGAACTTCCCCGAGGCGATCGAATCGCTCGCGCGCCGCTACGGCGTCGCGCTGCCCGAGCGCGGTGGCGACGCGGGTCCGGGCGCGGGAGAACGCGACGCAGCGCTGCGTGCGAACCAGACCGCCGCGGAATTCTTCGCTCACGTCCTGTGGAAGACGCCCGACGGCGCGCCGGCGCGCGAGTACCTCGGCGCGCGCGGCGTCGCGGCCGAGACCGCGCGCACATTCATGCTCGGCTTCGCGCCCGAGCGCACGGCCAACCTGGCGCGCGCGCTCGAGAAGCGCGGCCTGCTCGCTGCGGCAGTGCGATTGGGCCTGGTCAGGCAGGACGGCGGCGGCACGCGCGACATGTTTCGCGGACGCCTGATGTTCCCGATTCGCGACGCGCAGGGCAGGGTGCTTGCGTTCGGCGGACGGGTTCTCGACCAGCGGCTGCCGAAATATATCAACTCGCCAGAATCGCCGCTCTACTCCAAGTCGCGCAATGTTTACGGCTTGTATGAGGCGCGCGCGGCGATCGCGAGCGCCGACCGCGCGATCGTGGTCGAGGGCTACCTCGACGCGATCGCGGTGTGGCAGGCGGGCTTCAAGGAGACGGTCGCGAGCCTCGGCACGGCGCTCACGGCCGATCAGTTACGGCTCGTCGGGCGTCATACGCGCAACGTCCTCGCATGCTTCGACGGCGACGCTGCAGGGCGCAAGGCATCCTTGCGGGCGCTCGAGATCTTTCTCGCCGCGGGGCTGCTCGGGCGCGGGATTTTCATCCCGTCCGGCTTCGACCCCGACACGTTCATCAGGGAGCGCGGCGCGCAGGCGTTCGCCGAGCTTATCGAATCGGCCGAGTTGCTGGTCGATTATTTTCTCGAGGAGCAGGCGGCGGCCGCACGCAGCTCGCTCCAGGGGCGGGCGCGCGCCGCCGCCGCGGTGGCCGAGATGCTGAAGTCGGTGGCGAACCCGTTCGAGTTCGACCTGCTCGCGCGCAAGGCCGCCGACGCGCTGGGCGTCGGCGAAGAGGTACTGCGCGCGGAAGCGCGTCGCTCAACGCGCAGCGCCGGTCCGCAGGGCAGCGTCGCGCGCGGAGCGGCGGGTGTCTCTCGCACCGGCTCCGCTGGCGCAGGAGCGGGAGCGGGCGACGGCGCTGCGGCGGCCGAAGCCGGGCTGCTCGCCGTCGCGCTGCTCTACCCCGAATTGCGCGCCGAGTTAGCGGCGCACGCCGCGATGCTCGAGGATGCGGCGGTCGCCGCGGCGCTTGGCGAAGTGTGCGCTTCGGACGAGGGCGCGGCGACGCTGGAAGTGCGCGTTGCCGAGCGGCTCGGGGAGGGGCAGCGCTCGCGCCTTACAGCGTTCGCCGTGGGGCCGCTGATGGAAACCGCAGAGCAGGCGCGCTCGCTCGCGCGCGACTTTGCCGGCGCGCTCGCGCGGCGGCGGCAACAACGTGCGATGGAGAACGCGCGGCGCGCCGCGGCGAGCGCCGGCAGCGACGACGAAAGGGTAGCCGCCGCGCAGGAAATGATCGCGCTTCGAAGGCGCGGCGGATGAACCAGGCCGTTGAAGGCATGGCATCGCGGCAGTCAAGCGAAATCGTGGCGGAAGCGCTATTTAATTTGTGCCGCAAAACTTGATATGATGCATTGTTGTTCAATGCGCTCGCGAGGGCCCATAGCTCAGTCCGGTTTAGAGCTGCCGGCTCATAACCGGCTGGTCCCAGGTTCAAATCCTGGTGGGCCCATATCATCAACAGACAGGACTTTGGTTTGGCCGCAGGGCCGCGGCGCGCGCGATCTGCGCACGCTCGGCGTCGCGCGTCTGCAGCGGCTCGCATGAAACGGAGGCAGAATTGCGGGAAGAGATAGCCCGGTTAATGAATTTGCAAACCATCGACCGGCAGTTGCACGAGCTCGGGCAATCATTGTCTTCGGTCGCGGAGCGCGTCAATCAGCTCCGCGGCGAGATCGAAACCTCTCAGACCGAACTAGACCGACTCACCGAGGAAGATCAGCAGACGACCGCTGCGCGCCGCCTGCTCGAACGCGAACTGGCCGACGGCGAAGCGCAGATCCGCAACAAGCGGATGCGGCTCAACCTGGTGCGCAACGACAAGGAGTTGCAGGCGCTCGGTCATGAGGTCGAGGCGCTCAAGGAAAACAACCAGCGCCTGGAAGGCGAAGTGCTGGCCTCGATGCAGGCGGCAGAGCCGCGCGGGCCGCGGATCAAGGAGCTGACCGAACTTATCGCGAGCAAGCGCGCGGAGCTCAGGGCAGCGGAGAAAGAGATCGCGGCCGAGGTTGAAGAACTCAAGATGTCGATTCAGCGCCAGCGCGTCGAGCGCGACCGCGAGGCCGCGTCGATCGAAGACGGGCTGCTGCAGCGCTACGAAATGATCTTCAGTCGCCGCGGCGGGCTGGCGGTCGCGCTGGCGAAATCAGGCACCTGCCAGGGATGCCGGATGCGGCTGCCGCCACAGCTTTACAACGAAATCCAGAAGCATCTGCAGATCCATTTCTGCCCCAACTGCCAGCGAATCCTCTGTTACGAAGGCTGATCCGCGCGCCGCGCGGCCGTGCTAGGATCGTCGATGCCGGAGTGGGCCGGGCGATCGCCCCTTTGGGGGGAGGAAAGTCCGGGCTCCGCAGGGCAGGGTGGCCGCTAACGGCGGCGCGGGGCGACCCGCGGAAAGTGGCACAGAAAATACACCGCCCGCGAGGGTAAGGGTGAAATGGTGGGGTAAGAGCCCACCGGCGCGCGAGTGATCGCGTGCGCATGCTAAACCCCACCCGGAGCAAGACCAAATAGGAGGGTGAGCGGCCCGCTCAAAATCCCTCGGGTTCGGTCGCTGGAGCCGGCGAGCAATCGTCCGGCCTAGATGAATGATCGCCGCCCGCAAGGGCACAGAACCCGGCTTACAGGCTCACTCCGGCATGCGACGAGTTTCATGGCTCTGACTTTTCCGCGACGCAGCTGCCGCTGCTGAGCGGCGCGCGTCCGCCTCGCCGCGCGGCGCGTTCGTGCGGCGCCCCGGCCGCTCGACGCTCGCCTGCGGCGTCACCAGGAAATCCGCAAGCCGGCCCAGCGCGGCGAGGCCGGGTGCGCCCGGCCGAAGCTCGGGTGCGAGCGCGATCCGCATCCGCGGCGGCAATCCATGAACAAAGCGCTTCACGCGGCGAAGGTTCTGCTCGGCGCGCGCGCGATAGCTCTCCAGATATTCGAGCGCGGCGGCGATACCGCTGTCGCCGGCGCCATCCGGGCGCAGCGCGGCGGCCAGCGCGGGAATTTCATCGAGCGCGCGATCGAATCCGCGAAAGATCGATTCGTCAAGGAAACGGTTGATGACGACCGCATCGAGGTGAAGCCTTTCGGCTTCCATCCGCTCGATGAGCCTCTCGGCCTGGTGCAGGCGATCGGCTTCGGCGGTGGTGACGAGCACGAAATGGACGGCCGGCGAACGCAGCAGGGCGGAGACCTTTTGCATGCGGGCGCCGATCCCTTCGACGGCCCCGGAAGCGGCGGCGAAAAAGTCGGCGATCGCGGACAGCGTCTGGCCGCCTGCGAAGTGCTCCAACTCGCGTGCGACGTAGCCGGTGATCCGGCCGGCGAGCCTGAGCGCGAGCGATGCGGGCCGCCCGTCCGGCCCCAGGAGCCATCGCGCGGCCTGCGAATCGAGCAGCCGCATCAGGCGCGCCGGCGCCTGCACGAACTCCAATGCGTGCGCGGCGGGCGGAGTATCCACGACTTCCAAGTCGAAGCGGCCCGCCGTGTGAAGGTCATGCAGCGCTTCCAGGGCAGCGTAGGCGTCCGAACCGGCGAACCGGGTGCTGAGACTCTGGTAGAAGGGGTTGTCGAGAATCCGCCTGCGGAGAACCGGATCCGCGACGTGCTCGGCCACCATCGCGTCCCATGCGCCTTTTACGTCAAGCACCATCGCGCTCAGCTTGAGCGCCGGATCGAGCGCGGCGGCGCGCAGGCGGCGCACATCGATTCGCGTCGGCTTGCCGGAAAGGCGCGGAAGACCGAGCGCCTGGCGCAGACGACGCGCAGGATCGACCGTGATGACCGCCGTGCGCATATGGGTCCTTGCGGCGGCGACGCCGAGCGCGGCGGCGATCGTGGTCTTGCCGACGCCGCCGGAGCCAAGGACGACGAGGACGGAGCGCGGCTTGAGCAGGTCTTTCATGAGAGGTTGAAAACAGATTGCACGACGCGTCTTGCGCGGTTGCGGCGCCTCCGCGAAGGGCCGCGGACCTCACGCGCCAAAATAGCAGAACGGGCGGGCAAAGCGCGCGCACGCACAGACCTGTGGACGGGCTCGCCCGCGGTAATTGGACGCAGGCGGGATGCGGCGCATACTATGTGATGGCCGCGCCGTTTTCGGGGTGTGGCGGCGGGGAGGTTGCACGATGGAATTGCTGGCGGCTGTGATCCTGGCGTTGGCGGTGGGAGCGACGGTCGCCTGGCTCGCCGCCGCCCGGCGCTGGGAAGGCAAGGTGCGCGAGGCCGCGGTCCGGATGGAGGAGCGCGAGCGCAGCTTCCTCGAGCAGAAGACGCTGCTGGAAAGCTCGGAGCGCAAGCTCGCCGACACGTTCAAATCGCTCGCGGCCGACGCGCTCGAAGCTGCGAATTCGAGTTTCCTCACTCTCGCCGATCAGAAACTGGGTTCGGTAGTCGGTCCCGTCAACGAATCGCTCGGCCGGCTCGACCAGGAGATCCGCACGATCGAAGGCGCGCGCCGCCAGGCCTACGGCGCGCTCGGCGAGCAGATAAACTCGCTCATCACGGCGCAGAAGGAATTGCGCTCGGAGGCCTCCAACCTGTCGCGCGCGCTCCGCGCGCCGTCGGTGCGCGGCCGATGGGGCGAAATCCAGCTCAAGCGGGTGGTCGAGATGGCCGGGATGCTGGAGCGCTGCGATTTCTTTCAGCAGGCGAGCGCCGTCAACGACGACGGCAAACTGCGTCCCGACCTGCGCGTGCAGCTGCCCGGCGGCAAGAACGTCATCGTGGACGCCAAGGTGCCGCTGCAGGCGTATCTCGAATCGCTGGAAGCACCGAGCGAGGCCGGGCGCCAAGAGAAGCTGAAACAGCACGCGCAGCAACTGCGCGCGCATATCGGCGCGCTCGCCTCCAAGAACTACTGGGACCAGTTTCAGCCGGCGCCCGAATTCGTGATCCTGTTTCTGCCCGGCGAGTCGTTCTTCAGCGCGGCGCTGGAGCAGGATCCCTCGCTGATCGAGCAGGGAGTCGCACAGCGCGTGATTCTTGCGACGCCGACCACGCTGATTTCGCTTCTGCGCGCGGTGTCCTACGGCTGGCGCCAGGAGCAGCTCGCGGAAAACGCGCAGCGGATAAACGAGATGGCGCGCGAACTCTCCGACCGGTTCGCGACGATGGTCGATCATCTGCGGCGCCTCGGCGCCGCGTTGAAGTCGTCGGTAGGCGCGTTCAACGACGCCGTCGGGTCCTTCGAGGGACGGGTGATGCCGCTTGCGCGGCGCTTTCGCGAGCTTGGGGTGGTCGGGAAAAAGGAGTTGGGCGAGATCGACAAGATCGATCTCGCGCCGCGCGAAGCGGCGATTTCTGCCGACGATCGGATCGAGGCGGCCCCGCCGAAATAGCGGGGGATGACGCGGCGGGTCGTATCGCCGCCTTACGGCTGCTCGACGTTTGACGGCGAGGGCGCCTTGAGTTGGCTTCGCTCCTGGCCTTCGGCGATCCAGGCCTCGACCTCGCGCCGTTCGCGGGCGAGGAAGTTGGCGATCGCACGGCGCAATCCTTCGTGGGCGACGTAGTGAGCGCTGTGCGTAAGCGCGGGATCGAAGCCGCGAAGCCACTTGTATTCGCCGCCCGCGCCCGGTTCGAAGCGCCCGATGCCGCTGGCGATGCAATGTTCGATGGCCGAGTAATAGCAGACATTGAAGTGCAGATACTTCAGGTCCTCGAAGCATCCCCAATAGCGCCCGTAAAGCACGCCCCCCTTTTGCAGGTTGAAGGTGCCGGCGACCAGCTTGCGCCCGCGATAGGCACAGACCAGGCAGACATGGCGCTTGAAACGCTCGCGCATCTCGGTGAAAAACTCGCGCGTCAGGTAACGCCGCCCCCAGTAGAGCTTTTCGATCGTCGAAAGGTAGAGATCGAACATCGGACCGAAAATCGTGTCGGGGACATTGTCGCCCGCGTGCACCTTGATCGTTACGCCCTGGGCGACCAGCGCCGCGCGCTCATGGCGTACGGCGTAGCGGCGTTTGCTCTTGAGCGCTCCGAGGTAGTCGTCGAAGGTGGCGAAGCCGGCGTTGCGCCAGTGGTACTGGTAGCCGAGGCGCTCGAGAAATCCAAGTTCGCGGAGCGCCGCCGCCTCGTCGGGGAGGCAGAAGTTGACGTGCACGGAGGAGAGCTTGTTGTCCGCGCAAAGCTGGGTGAGCGCGCGCCCCAGCGCCGCGACCATCGGCGCCCGCGCCACGCCGGGCGCGGAGAGAAAGCGCCGCCCGCCGTGTGGTGTGAATGGCACGCCGGCCAAGAGCTTGGGATAATAGCGGATACCGCTGCGCTCGGCCGCGTCAGCCCATCCCTGGTCGAACACGAACTCGCCCATGCTGTGGCTCTTGAGATAAAGCGGGCAGGCTGCGATCAGTTTTTTGCCGCGATGGATCGTAAGATGGCACGGCGCCCATCCGCTGGCCCGTGCCGCGCTCCTGGAGTTTTCCATCGCGAAGAGCCAGTCCCAATCGACGAAAGGGCTGTCGTCTTCCGCGAGCAGCGCGTTCCAATCCTCGCGCGCGATGCGATCGATTCCTTCGACGACGGAGACTTCGATCGTCGTGGTTTTCCCGTCCGCGTCGCGCGCCACCGCGTCCTTGTTGTCGTGCCGTGCCATCGCAGCTTATGGGCGAGCTTAGCCGTGCCGGACGCCGCCGCATAGGGGCCTTGGGGAGATGCTCACGGCAACGCTCCGGCTATGCTCCCAAGACCATGCGCCGATTTGCTATTCTAGTGGAACGATGAGCGGCGAACTTTTACGACGGGATGCACAGGCGCGCAGGCGCGACGGCGAGGGCGTCCGTGGCGGCCAGCCCGGCGACGGCGACACGGTCGTCGAACGGCGCACGCGGCCCGAGACTCGCACCAAAAAGCCGCAGATGTACAAGGTCATCCTGCTCAACGACGACTACACGCCGATGGAGTTCGTGGTCGAGATCCTGAAGGTGGTCTTTCACAAGGAGCATGCCGAAGCGACCCGGATCATGCTGCACGTGCATCAGAACGGGATGGGCGTGGCGGGCGTGTTTCCCTACGAGATCGCCGAGACCAAGGTGCGGACGGTGGACGAACTCGCGCGTCAGAGCGAATTTCCGCTGAAATGCGTCATGGAGAAGGCCTGAGGCGGCGCGTTGAATTTTGCCGCTCTGCGGCTTTGATGATTATTCTCATTTGATGGTTAACTTGGACAGTATGCCAAGCATAATCGACACCGGATGCAGCGGGTGCAAAGAGGAGTCGGGCGATGGCCTCGCCGGGCGTGATGCTTAGCCGCGAGTTGCAGGTCACGCTGCAGTTGGCGATGACCGAAGCGCAAAGCCGGCGCCATGAATACGTCTGCCTGGAGCACGTGCTGTACGCGATGCTCCATGATTTCACCACCAGCAACGTGCTCAAGCAGTGCGGCGCGAATATCGATTCGCTCCGCCGTAAGCTCCAGGGCTACCTCGACGACGGAGTCGAGCGGATGGGCCGCGGGGTCGAAGTCACGCCGCGCTACGCGACCGGCGTGCAGCGGGCGCTGCAGCGCGCGGCGGTGCACGCGCAATCGGCCGGGCGGCGCGAGATAAACGGCCCCGCGGTGCTGATCGCGATGTTCCAGGAGGCCGAGTCGTACGCGCTCTACTTCCTGCAGGAGGAGGGCGTCTCCCGCTTCGACGTGATCAATTTCATTTCCCACGGCGTCTCCAAGGTCGGCGCGGACGAGGACCGGCAGGTGCGCGGCGCCAACGAGGCAGAGGCCGACGGCGACGACGAGCACGAGGAGGCCGAGAACGAAGAGGACGAAGAGGGTCCGCCGAAGGTCTCTCCGGCGCGCGCGCTCAAGCGCTACGCGATAAACCTGGCTGAGCGCGCAGCCAAGGGCAAGATCGATCCGCTGATCGGGCGCAAGAACGAAATCGAGCGCGCCGTGCATATCCTGCTTCGCCGGCGCAAGAACAACCCGGTGTTCGTCGGCGAGGCCGGCGTCGGTAAGACCGCGCTCGCCGAAGGCCTGGCGCTCGCGATTCACGAGGGCCGCGTGCCCGAGGCGCTCAAGGGCGTCGAGATCTACGCGCTCGACATGGGCGCGCTGCTCGCGGGCACGCGTTTTCGCGGCGATTTCGAGCAGCGGCTCAAGGCCGTGATCAAGGCCGCGTCGGGCAATCCGAAAATCGTGCTCTTCATCGACGAGATTCACACCATCGTAGGCGCCGGGTCCGCGTCGGGCTCGACGATGGACGCGTCCAACCTGCTCAAGCCGGCGCTCGCCTCCGGCGAGCTGCGCTGTATCGGTTCGACGACCTACCAGGAATACAAACGCTCGTTCGATCGCGACAAGGCGCTCGGACGGCGTTTTCAACGGATCGAGGTATCCGAACCGACCGTGGAAGAGGCGGTGCAGATTCTCAACGGGCTCAAGAGCTACTACGAAAAGCATCACAACGTCCGCTACACCGCGCCCGCGATCCGCGCGGCGGTCGATCTGTCGTCGCGCTATATCAACGACCGTTATCTGCCCGACAAGGCGATCGACGTGATGGACGAGGCCGGAGTTGCGGCGCGCTTGCGCGCGCCCGGCTCCGAGACGGTAACCGTGGGCGCCCGCGACTCGGAGCGGACCGTGGCGCGGATGGCGCGAATCCCGGAGCGCACCGTCTCCTCCAGCGACCGCTCGCGCCTGCAGAATCTCGAAGCCGAGCTCAAGCAGGCGGTCTTCGGACAGGACCCGGCGATCGAGGCGGTTGCGCGCGCGATCAAGCTCGCGCGCTCGGGCCTTGCGCATCCGGACCGTCCGGTGGGCGCGTTTCTGTTCGCCGGCCCGACCGGCGTCGGCAAGACCGAGGTCGCGCGCCAGCTCGCCAAGGTGATGGGCGTCGAGTTCCTGCGGTTCGACATGAGCGAATACATGGAGCGCCACACGGTCTCGCGTCTGATCGGCGCCCCCCCCGGATACGTCGGTTTCGACCAGGGCGGCCTTTTGACCGATGCGATCAACAAGAACCCGCATTGCGTGCTGCTGCTCGACGAGATCGAGAAGGCCCATCCCGACCTGTTCAGCATCCTGTTGCAGGTGATGGACCATGCGACGCTCACCGACAACAACGGACGCAAGGCCGATTTCCGCAACGTTATTATCGTAATGACCACCAACGCCGGCGCGCAGGAACTGGCGCGCACGATGATCGGGTTCGGCACCGGCATTGCGACCGGCAATCCGCGAAACGCGATCGACCGGATGTTCAGTCCGGAGTTCCGCAACCGCCTCTCCGCGATAATCGAGTTCGCGGGGCTCGGCCCCGAGATCATCGCCCGGGTGGTGGACAAGTTCATCGGCGAACTCGCCGAGCGGCTGGCGGCGCAGAAGGTGAAGCTCGAAGTCTCGGAAGCGGCGAGAAAATGGCTCGCGGAGAAGGGCTACGATCCGCGCTTCGGCGCGCGGCCGCTCGGACGGCTGATCGAAGCCGAGATTGCGCGCGCGCTGGCCGACCAGGTGCTGTTCGGCGCGCTCAGCAAGGGCGGCGTGGCGAAGGTCGACGTTGCCGGCGACAAGCTCGCGTACAACTTCGAGGCCAACGCCCCGAAGGCAGCCGCTCCCGCCGAGCGCGTAAGTTAGGAGCCTCGTCGGCTGACCGCGCGGGCGCGTCCGCTATGCGCCCTTCGCGATCACCGTGTCGTGCAGCCACTTTGCGTCGTCGCGGTCGGGATAATCGATAGTGTAGTGCAGGCCGCGCGACTCCTTGCGTGTCGCCGCCGAGCGCACGACCAGCTCAGCGACCTCGACCAGGTTGCGCAGCTCGATAAGATCCGAGTCGATCAGATGCTCCCAGTAATAGCCGTGGACCTCCTGCTTGATTAGCTGCAGGCGGCGCATCGCGCGCTCGAGCCGCTCGTCGCTCCGCACGATCCCGACGTAGTTCCACATCAATCGGCGAACCTCGTCCCAGCTCTGGGTTATCAGCACGCGCTCCTCGCTGCGGATCGCGCGCCCGGGGTTCCATCCGGGGAACTCGGGCGCACGCCGCTCTCCCGTATCGGCGATATCGTCATGCGCCGCGAGAGCAGCCCGCCGGCCCATCACCGCCGCCTCGAGCAGCGAGTTCGAGGCGAGCCGGTTCGCGCCGTGCAACCCCGTCATCGCGGTCTCGCCCGCCGCGTATAGCTGCGCAATCGAAGTGCGCGCGGTCAGGTCCGTCATCACTCCGCCGCACATGTAATGAGCCGCCGGAACGACGGGAATCGGCGCGCTGGTGAGGTCGAAACCAAAACTCAAGCATCGGTTGAAGATATTTGGAAAGCGCCCGTGCACGAAATCGGCCGGCCGATGGCTGATGTCGAGCAGCACGTAGTCGAGCCCGTGCCGCTTCATCTCGGAATCGATCGCCCGCGCCACGACGTCGCGCGGCGCGAGTTCGGCGTCGAGATGGTAGCGCTTCATGAAGGGCGTGCCGTCGGGCAGCCGCAGGATCGCGCCTTCGCCGCGCAGCGCCTCCGAGATGAGGAACGACTTGGCGGCCGGATGATAGAGGCAGGTCGGATGGAACTGGATGAATTCCATGTTGGCGACGGGCGCGCCCGCCCGATAGGCCATCGCGACGCCGTCGCCCGACGCGATGTCGGGGTTGGTCGTGTAGAGGTACACCTTGCCGGCGCCGCCGGTTGCGAGCAGCGTCGCGCGCGCTACGAACTTGTCCACCGCGCCACTTGCGCGGTCGAGGACGTACGCGCCCCAGCATCGCGCGCCGCCGCGAGCGGCGCCGGTGTCCGTCGCGCCCGGCTCGATCAGCAGGTTGACCGCGATCTTGTTCTCGAGCACGCGGATATTGCGCCGGGCGGCCGCCACCTCGCCGAGCGCGCGCATGATCTCGCGCCCCGTGAGGTCCTGCGCGTGGAGCACGCGGCGATGGCTGTGGCCGCCTTCGCGGCCGAGGTCATATTCGTCCTCGCCGCCCTCCTCGACGCGGGTGAAGCGCGTGCCGAGCGCGATAAGCTCGCGCACGGCCTCGGGGCCGTCGCGCACGATCGTCTCGACGGCGCGCCGGTTGCAGAGCCCGGCGCCGGCGCGCAGGGTGTCGTCGACGTGCGACTCGAAAGAGTCGTCCACGCTCCAGACGCTCGCGATTCCGCCCTGCGCGTAGGCGGTGTTGGCTTCGCCGCTCGCGGCCTTGGTCAACACCGTGACGGTGCCGGTCTCGGCCGCCTTGATCGCGAAGGTGAGTCCCGCGATACCGCCGCCGATAACCAGGTAGTCGCTCGCGAACGCGGCGCCTTGCCGCGCGCTCATCGCGTTGGCCCGGCGGCGGTGTTGGCGTCCAGTCCGCGCGCTACGGAGGCGGCGCGCGGCGCGACGACGCCGCGCTGCAGTGTCGATTCGGTCGTTTCAAACAGTCGCATGTGAAACAGGCGCATGCGAAACAGGCTCATGATCGACCGTATGCGCGCCCGGCGCGGCCCGTCAAGGCGAAGCGCCGTCGTCCGTGTCGTCGCAGCAGGAACCAGGGAGTCTCCGTGCAGGTTTTGCCAATGGGAAGGGGCGGGACAAGAAACCCTACGGTAAATTCTGAGGGAAATTCTGCGGCCGCCTGACGCGACGCTTCTGCACGCTTGATTGCTCTACTTGGAGGATTGCCATATCCTTGATGTGGGGAAGGCTCGCAGCGAGGCGTCGAGGGAGAGCGCGGCAGGCAGAAAAGGAGACCTCGAAACCGCGTCATGGAGCTGACCGCACCGAATCTGCTGACCCTGATGCGCATCGCGCTGGTGCCGGTGCTGGTGTGGCTGCTGATGTATCCGGCGCCGGGGCCCTCTGCGATGGCGGCCGGTGTGTTCTTCGTCGCGACGCTCAGCGACTTCTTCGACGGTTATATCGCGCGCAGCTACGGCTCGGGCACCACGCTCGGCAAGTTTCTCGATCCGCTCGCAGACAAGCTGGTGATCTCGTCCGCGCTCATCATGCTCGCAGCGATGCCGCGGTTTCCGCGCGTGCCGGCCTGGATGGTGGTCGTGCTTGTGACGCGGGAGATCGCAGTCACGGGGCTCCGCGCGATGGCTGCGGCAGAGGGGCAGGTGATGGCGGCCGAGGAGTTGGGCAAGTACAAGATGGTGCTGCAGTCGATGGCGATCCAGGGGCTGCTCATCAATTACGTCTATTTCCACGTGGACTTTTTCGCCGCCGGGATGTTCCTTTTGTGGATCGCGACGGCGGTGACCGTGTGGTCGGGCGTGGACTATTATCTTAAGGCGCGGGCGGTGCTGCGGCCGCGGATCGCGCCGGCGGCGCGGCGCGCCGCGGTTTGACAAGGCGCGAACGGACTTATAAACCCATCTATCCGGCCGCGCGCCGACCGCGCGAGGACAGATAAACGCCTGGGGGCGGGTGTAGCTCAGTTGGTAGAGCGTGTGCTTGCCAAGCACAAGGTCGTCGGTTCGAAACCGATCACCCGCTCCAGTAAATTCCCTAGGGAAATCAAAGCCTTTTCCAACCTCCTGCATGGGTGGCGGATCGCCGCCAGCCTCCGTTTTCTGGCAAAATTCTGGCATTTTTGCCAACTCGGAATCCTCCAGCAAGCGATTTATGGCATTCCCGCCGGCGGGTGAGCGGCGGCTCCAGCGGGCGTAGTGACGGATTAGCATTGCGAGTGTCGTGTGGCCCATCTGCGAAGCTACGAACCGCATGTCCTCTCCGGCCCTGAGCAGTAGCGTCGCGTAGGTGTGACGGCATTGATAAAGCGGGCGGTGTCGGAGTCCGGCACGGTGGAGCAACCGAATCCAGTTTCGCTGGCGGAGGTTGTCGAGGTCGAAGGGATTCTTTCCATTCTCGTTCACGAAGACGAGTTCGCTGTGCAGCTGCGAGCGAGCGCGCTGCTCCTGCAGAGCTCTCCTGACGGGCTGGAGCATGACGACGTCGCGCTCGCTAGAGCTCGTCTTCGGAAGACCAACTCCGAAGCGATTAACAT
>Ga0335078_10005120_pt1 | contig 19388 bp, 14 predicted proteins | sample Lox_Sample_32_FD_206711 | JGI IMG/M metagenome (GOLD analysis project Ga0335078, IMG submission 206711) | Soil microbial communities from Loxahatchee National Wildlife Refuge, Florida, United States - Lox_Sample_3.2 | ecosystem: Environmental > Terrestrial > Soil > Wetlands | place: USA... | reverse complement strand
GGCCGTGGGATTTGAGGTAATCGATGAAGCGGCCGAGCCAGGAAACTTTTCCGTTGGCGTCGGGCCAGACCTCGATATCGCGATTGACACCCTGAAATGACGGCCCACCGAGTTTGAGATTGGGATCGACTTTGTGTAGCGCCTTCGCCCACTGAATATAGAGCGCCGCGTTATCTTCGGGCAGCATGTATTGGCCGTCGGCTTCCTCGCCCATTTCGACGTAAGAAATCGGATATTTGCGGGCTTCGATGTAGGCGATTTCGTTGGCGGAGTTCTCAGGGGTTTCATACAGCATGGCGACGGGGATCATCGCGGGCAAGCCGCGCGTGACGCCGCTGGTATAGAAGAGATCGAAACCGACCTGAGCCTGATACTTCGAAAGCAGATCGCTGGGCTCGTGCCATGGATCGACGGAGGAACAGTAAGTGGTGGTCTGCTCCTGATCGGGGGTGTGGCGGGCGATGTCGTGGAACGTGCCGTCCGAGGTTGTGGTGCCGACGTACAGTTCGTTGATGGCATAGCCGACGCAGTTGCGGGGATCTGCCGAACCGTGAGAATCGCAAGTGTTGGACGATGCGGTCATCCAGATGCGCAGGTACCGGATAGGAAGCGGCGTGGCGCTGAAACGAATCGTTTCAATACCGCCTTTGCCAGCGGCTACGTCTCCGCCGAGAGATGTTTGCCAAACTCCGCGGGTTTGCGCGTGGATGGGATCGTCGCCGGTCCAATACTGGATCGTGTAACGCGTCGCGTACGGGCCTTGCCAGTTGATGCGAAGGCTATCGATGAGTTGGACTTGAGAGAGATCGATGACGACCCATTGCGGATGCAGGGCATCGCTTTCACCGGTGAAACGCTCGGTCAAATAAGGATTGCTCTTCCAATAGGTGCTGGTGTCGCCATCGGTGAGGCGGGAAAAGCCGGCGTTTCCGGTACCGTCGTTGCGAGTGAACCCGCGGTGAGGAAGCGAGTAGCCGTAAGAATAGCGAAGTGGCTCGCCGGGAGTAGCGGAGCCGACAAAGTAACCTTTGCCGCTGGGATCGCTCCAGGTGCCATTGGGATTCCAGTGCCAGGCTTCGACCGCGAGCTCGGTGTTCTGGCGATAAGTGACCGGCTGCCAACCGGCGGTGAAAACCTTGTCGAGAACCGTTGGAGTCAGGTCTTTGTCGATGGCTTCGGCGGAGATGCGGTCGACGCCCGCACCGAGAGTTTGATTGGGAATGAAATGATTTGTGGGATGCGTGATGTCGACCTGGATGGTTTGAGCGGCGCATAACGCGGAGCAGTAAAGAAAAATGCCAAGCTTTCGAATGATGTTCACAAGGATCTCCCAGGCGCGAAGTTGGAGCAGGTCAGTTTACTGGGACGTGAAAGGATTTAATAGTGAGGAGGAGGCTGACGGGCGTTGTTGTACCCGTCAGTCTCTTCGCTCGAATCGAATTACTGTTGCAGAGTGCCCGCGACGATCGTATTTGCATCCGTTTCGACAGCCAGAATCTCCTTGTCATTGCTTACGGCAAGAAGATAAAGATTGATCGTCGACTGTCCCCTGGGCGTGATTTGAGCAGTTCCGGTGCAATCGGAATTGATGACATACGTTCCAGTCACCGGCAAAGCATTCAAAATGGTGCCGTTCAAACTCAGGGTTGCGTTGCCGCTGACGGTCCCCGTCCCATTGAAAGTGAACTGACCCGCCAACGCGACCTGCCCGATTGAAATATCACTTCCGGTCAGCTGAACCGAATAGCGACGCTTCACACCGGCGTCGGTACAAACAATTGAGCTCCCCAGGGCCACGGCCGTACCGCTCTGCACGTGTACCGGATCTGTTTGGATCAGATAAGCACCCAAGTTTCCTTCATTCAGGAAAATGTTGTCGTGCTCGGTTTGATCGCTCTGGTTGGTCCAGGTCGCGCTTCCGGCACAATTCGCGTTGATCGTATAGGTGCCGGTGAACGTGTAGGTGACGATAGAACCATCGATGCTCTTGGTGGTCGTTCCGGTGGCATTGCCAGCACCGTCTAATGAGACGCGCGTTACGCCGGAAGCCAGCTGGGACGACCCGTTTAGACCTGTGCCCAAAACTCCATAGACGCCATTAAGGCTTGCATTGCTGCAAGCTGCTTGTGCTGCCGGAATCGCAGCCATCAGGGACACGAACACGACAACGACTACGCTACTCTTCACTAAATTCATAACACTCCTCGGTCAAGGTATTGGTCGGTTGATTGGGTGGATGCACACGTAGACGGCTACGCCGGCTGCGCCGTTGAATCGCTGGGTTTCAGGGGAGTTGAGTGGAACCAAAACTGGCGGGCATTCTGACCGAATGTTTGCCGGTTGTCAATCCTCCGTTCGTGGTCTTGTCAGAATTTCTGCCCTATGCGGGGAAAGCGGGCTCACTTCATTCCATCGACCACATATAAATCGGAGAGGATGCGATAACTCGAATAGGCGTAGGATTTGCCATCCGCACTGAAACGCAGACTCGGGATGCTTTTCAACCCGGCTGTGTCGGTAGGCGCAATCGTCTTCCAAGGTTCGCGTTTTCCGGTGGCGATATCGAATCGGGTGACCTGGACGGGAATTGCACGAGTGCGAATGAGCAAGCTCTTGCTGTCGCTTGTGAATCCCATCACGGACTCATCTGGACCGGTCGTCAGATCGACTTTCTGCGGCTCGCCGCCCGCAATTGGATAAAGCCAGCGCTGGCGACTTTTATCGGAGGCAAGGAGATACTTGCCATCGGGCGACACTAATCCACCGAAGGTCCCTTCCGGTGTAATCGGATGGGGTGTGTTGCTGTCAATCGATTGCAAATAGGTCCGTCGCAGTTGACCCGGCGGTTCGGTCGTGAAGATGAACGACTTGCTATCCGGCATCCAGGCGAATGCAAAATGGTCGGTTCTATTATCGGTCAACTCTTTTGCGTCTCCGACACCGGTAGGAAGCAGCACGAGCTTGGCCGGCGAACCGACGCTGCTAATCACGTCGCGACCGTCTGGGGACAGCGCTGCGAACCCACCATCGCCGAGGCGAACGGCGGGCGAGCCATCGGTGTTGCGGAGAAAAATGCTGTAATTCGTACCGATGGCTGCGCCAGTTTCCGAAAAGACCACGGTCTTTCCGTCGGGCGACAGACTGCCGAGAAGCGACCAATCGAACCAGGAGAGGCTGCGCTCCGCAGTTTGGCCAGGAGGAAGGGCCGAAAGGCTGATGCGCGCCTGATCTGCGGTTAGGAGGACCAGGCCGTTACGGCTGATGTCGTGAATCGTAAGAGCGCCCGGCGAGCGATAGATAAGGCGCTCCTTCCCGGAGAGATCCATACCATAAATCGATCGCGCCGATCCGGAAGGAACGGCGGAGAACCAGACGTCTTTTCCGCTCGGGGTCCATGCCAATCCTTCCACGCTGGAATAGTAGGAGGAACTGGCTTTGTGATTCCCGTGAGAATCGATAATGACGAGCCGCCCGTCATCGCCGCCCACAACGTGATCCGCGACAGCGATGAAGTCACCGTGGGGTGAAAACCGCACGTGACTGACCCAACCTTGCGGCTGGTAAATGATTTTTCCCGGTGGTGACTCCACGGACCAAATCCCGTCCGCGTTCCGGCGGATGACGGCGAGCGACTGGCCATCGGGATTCCAGTCGGCCCATGACACCCCCTCGAGCACTTGTCGCGGGGCTCCTCCAGCAAGCGGAACACGGGCTAACGTACCAGCCTGTATAAACGCTGAATTATCCAGCGGGTGCAGTGAGATCGCCAATTCTCCGCTTCGCGATACTGCGAGAACTTGCGAATTCGGAATGCCGGCCGGGCGAGAATCAGAGCTGTCGTAGCGCGATGTAAAGACTTCCTGGGGCTGACCGTCCCACGCAGCGTCGTAGACGATGGTTTGTCCATCGGGAGCAAAACGCGCTGACCAGATCGTGCCGCGACGGAAAGTGACCTGGTGGAAAACCGGGTTCGTCACCCGCAGGCTGCTCCGGGTCAACTCATACACACCAGCCCACGAGGCGAGCAACAGCAAAACCCCAACCAACGGCATAAGCCATGGCCGGAATGGCCCTGCTTCTGGCAGTGCCCGCACGGATGCGCTCTGGCTGGAGGTCGAGGTTCCGGTGAGCGATTCGAGGCTGAAGGCGACGTCGCGAGCGGACTGGAAACGCTCGGCGGGATTCTTCTCAAGACAATGGCGGACGATGCGTTCGAGGGCCGGCGAGACATTGCGATTGGTCTCGGTCAACTCTGGAGGATCGTCCTTCAGAATCGAGCTCATCGTGTCGGCAGGCGAATCTCCATGGAAAGCGCGCTTACCGGAAAGCATCTCGTAGAGAATCGCGCCGAAGGCGAAGATGTCGGAACGCGGATCGGCTGCTTTGCCTCGCACCTGCTCGGGCGACATGTAGCCGACCGTTCCCATCACCAGGCCGGGCTGAGTCGCCGCTTGAATCGTGGGCGCATCGCCGCTTTCGCTTTGCGGAGGAAGGATCAGCTTGGCGAGACCAAAGTCGAGAATCTTGACGCGATTGTCGCTGGTAATAAAAAGATTCTCGGGCTTCAGGTCGCGATGAACGATGCCTTTATCGTGCGCTGCTGACAGGCCACGCGTAATCTGCAACGCGTAGTCAGTCACTTTGCGGACGGGAAGCGGGCCAGGACGCAAGCGATCGCGCAGCGTCTCGCCTTCCAGGAGTTCGGAGACGAGATAAACCGTTCCGCGCTCTTCTCCGATGTCGAATATCGAAAGGATGTTCGGATGGTTGAGCGCGGCTGCAGCGCGCGCTTCTTGGGAGAAACGCTGAAGCCGTTCTTTGTCCAAGGCAAAAGAGGTGGGGAGAACCTTGATGGCGACCGTGCGATCGAGGCGGGAATCGTGGGCGCGGTAAACCTCTCCCATGCCGCCTGCACCCAGTGGGGATTGAATTTCGTAAGGGCCTAATTTCGTGCCAGAGGTCAGAGTCATTGGTGGCGGCCATTATATAGCGCACGCAAAATGTCTACTTGATATCCGAAACCAGATATAAATCATCCAGACGGCGCTGTAGAGAGTAGGCATAGTGCTTGTCATCGCCCGTGATGCCGATCGGGTAAATGGACGTAACGCCAGCCCGATCGGGTGGAACTAGTGTCTTCCACAATTCACGCCTTCCGTTCGCGATATCCACCCGGAAAACCTGGGCGGCAATCTCTCCCTCATTGACCAGGTAAAGGGATTTACCGTCAGCGGTCCAACCGACGAGAAGATCGCTCAGTTGAATTCCCGATAAGTGCTTGGGCTTTCCCCCACTGATTGGGTAAATCTCAAGTCGACCGTCGGCAAAGAGGGCAGCGACCTGGCTGGCATCTGGTGACAATTTGGCCTCATAGACCCCTTCTGGCGTCACCGCTCTTGAGGGTTGGCCGTCGATGCTACGCAGGAAAACTTGGACCCCATGACCGGTCTGAGACCCGATCTCCAGGAAGTGCAGGCCATCGGCAGAGAAACTTAGGTCCGAAATATTCATTCGCTCGGCGGGAAGCGTTCTCGGCGCCCCGACCTTGGTGGGGGTGAGGACGATGGAACCGTTGGCTTCCAATCCGAGGCAGGCCGCGAAGGCGCCGTCAGGAGAGATTGCCGGACACGTTCCATCTCCGAGGCGTATAGGTGGCGACCCGTCGGCACTGCGGATGTAGGCCCCGCCATTGGGACCTCCGCCTTCGCCCGCTTCGTTAAAAAGGATGTAGCGTCCGTCGGGCGTCAGATCGTCGAGTAAAGAAAAGTCAAACCAACTCAGTTCGCGCTCTTCAGTGGCCGATGGGAACAAACCATAGATCTCGGCCGTCCACCGCTCAGCGGCCAGCAGCGCCCGGCCATCGCGCGCCACGTCTTTGAGCACCACGTCTCCTGGCGCTCTCGCAATTACCCGCTCATGGCCCGTCAAGTTCACGGCATTCAGCGCAATCGCTCCGCTGGTCCGTGTGCCGGTGAACCAGACTTCCGATCCGGAGGGATTCCAGGCCAACCCGGTCAAATCGCTCCATCCGGCTGAGAGAGCTCGTTTCTGCCCGCTGCGGCTCACAGTCAAAACAGAGCCTGCATCGAAACCGCGGTTGGAATATTCAAATACCGCGATCTGATTTCCATCCGGCGAAACCCGCGGTCGAGCGAAAAATCCTGCAGTGCGTAGGACCGTATGACCCGCAGGGAAATCGAGAACGCTGAACCCGCCAACTTCGTGCACGATCGCTAAATCAGAACCATCGGGCGTCCAGTCGGCAAACTGAACGTCATTCTGAACCTCGCGCGGAGTCCCGCCCTCCAGCGGCGCTCTCACCAGAGTGCCGTTGTACATGCCAAGGCCGATGAGGCCCCCACCCTGGAGCGCTGCTATTTCGCCGCGAGACGAAACAGCCATGAGTTGCGCTCCGTGAAGGCCTAGCGATCGCGACTCGGGGCTTTCTTTCCGAGTCACGAACACATCTGGCGTATTCCCGTTCCAACGCGCGCTGTAGACGATGATTTGCCCGTCCGGCGCAAAGCGGGCGAGATCAACCGTGCCCTTGCGGAAGGTCAGGCGGTGCCAACTTATCTCGCGCGGAGCGCGCTCGGTCGCGACCCAAAAACCCAACCCTAGCCCCGCAATCAGCAACAGGGTTGGAACCATCCATTTCATCCCGCGACGCGGAGGCGCGACCGGGGCCAAACGAGCACTCGATGCACCCGAAATCGACTCGAGGTCAAACACCAGATCTTGCGCCGATTGGAACCGCAGCGAAGGTTCCTTTTCCTGGCAATGCTGCACAATTCTTTCGAGGGCAGGCGGAATTCCCCGGCCGACATCGAAAGCCGGCGGCTCTTCTTTGAGGATCGCCGCCATCGTTTCAGCTCCAGATTTGCGATGAAACGCCCTGACACCAGACAACATCTCGTAAAGAATTAGACCCAGACTGAAGATGTCGGATCGATGATCGATCGCGCCCCCACAAACCTGTTCAGGCGACATGTAACCCATGGTGCCGAGAACGATGCCGGCTTCGGAAGCGATTGTCTGAGTGACCTCTGCCGGAACGCGATCGGCTGCCTGGACCAGTTTGGCCAGCCCGAAGTCAAGAATCTTTATCCTGCCGTCTTTGGTCAGAAATATGTTTTCGGGCTTAAGGTCGCGATGGACAATTCCCTTGTTGTGAGCGGCGGCCAGGCCAGCGGAAATCTGGATGGCATACTCTACAGTTTTGCGAATGGGTATCGGCCCCGCCTGAAGAACCTGGCGCAGGGTCTGGCCCTCCAAGAGCTCGGAGACCAGGTAGGGCGTGCCGTTGTCCTCGCCGACGTAAAAGACCGACAAAATATTTGGATGGTTGAGAGCGGCGGTAGCTTGCGCTTCTTGTTTAAACCGACGGAGTCGCTCGGGATCGCTGGAGACCGTCCCAGAAATAATTTTCAGGGCTACATCCCGGTTGAGTGCAGTATCGCGAGCGCGGTAAACTTCGCCCATTCCGCCCGCACCGAGCGGGGTCTGAATCTCGTAAGCACCGAGTTTTATGCCGGGAATCAGCGCCATTGCGCGGCAATTATATCCCTATGCATCGAAGCTTCCGTTGCACAATATGGAAGCGGTTCGGAGCTCTACGATGGATGGATCCGAGTTGAAGACTCAGTTCATCGCTAACGCGACCATGGAGGCCGGATGCTACGCATTCTCTCTGCAGTTTTGATCGTGATCACGAGCGTGGTGGGGGCGTCTGCGCAAGTGTACCCATACCGCGACGGAACTCCCGGCGTGACCGGATACAGATCAGAGGTGATGGCCGAAGTCATGATCCAGGAAAGTGAATTCGTCCGCCTCGCCGAGGTTATCCCTGCGGATAAATACACATGGCGCCCCTCTCCCGAGGTGCGCACCATCGCCGAAGTGTTCCTTCACGCGAGTGCTGCGAACTACAACCTCTATAAACTCGTGGGCACGCCCACTCCGACCGAGATCAACACGAAGACTCTCGAGCAGTCCACTACCGACAAAGCAAAAGTCATAGCCACGCTGAAGGCTTCATATGCGCACGCCAAGGGTGCGATCCGGTCCATGCCCGACGCGGACCTCGAAAAGACTCTCGCCTGGAACGGAGGAAAGATTACTGAACGGGGCGTCTTGCTCTTCATCGTTCAGCACATCGCACAGCATCTTGGGCAACAGATCGCTTATGCCCGTTCGATCGGCGTCGCCCCGCCGTGGACAACCGACCCGCCCCGGAAAGATTAGTGCTGGGCTCGGGGCGAGATCGACAATCCGTGCGGGGTCATCAAATCCCGGGCATCCGAACGGATGCTAGAATTTCTAGTTTGCACTTCTAGTTGCGAAGGTACTGATATGCATGACACGACATTGCAGGCTCCGGCACCGACACCCCTGACCAACCTGACCGAGGATGAAGTTCTGTTTCGCGACAACATCCGGCAATTTGCCGAAGACAAGGTTCGTCCGCTGGTTAAAGAGATGGACGAAAAGGGTGTCTTCGACAAAGAACTCATCCAGCAATTTTTCCAGCTGGGGCTGATGGGGATCGAGGTACCCGAACAGTATGGTGGCGGAGGCGGACGGTTTTTTGAGGCAATCCTCGCGGTCGAGGAGTTGTCGCGCGTGGATGCGTCGGCCGGCGTGATCGTCGATGTGCAGAACACGCTAGTGAACAACGCGCTGCTGCGCTGGACGACGGAAGAACAGAAGAGACGATATCTGCCAAAGATGACGGCGGATACGTGCGGCGCTTACGCGCTGAGCGAGGCGGGATCGGGATCGGATGCGTTCGCGCTTCAAACGAAAGCGGAGCTTAAAGGCAGCGACTACGTGCTGAATGGCCGGAAACTGTGGATTACGAACGGAAAAGAAGCGGGCATCTTTATTTTGTTTGCGACGGTCGATCCGGCGGCGGGATACAAGGGGATCACGGCGTTCATTATCGAAAAAGCGTTTCCAGGATTCACGGTCGGCAAGAAAGAAGACAAGCTGGGAATTCGGGCGTCGTCGACATGCGAGTTGATTCTCGAAGACTGCCGCGTGCCGAAAGCGAATGTGCTGGGCGAAGTCGGCAAAGGCTACAAGATCGCGATTGAAACATTGAACGAAGGACGGATCGGGATCGGGGCGCAGATGCTCGGTGTGGCGCGAGGAGCATGGGAGTACGCAGCGAAGTACGCGCAGGAGCGGAAACAATTCGGGAAGGCGCTGGCAGATTTTCAGGGCATTCAGTTCCAGATCGCGCAGATGGCGACGGAGATCGAGGCGGCGCGACTGCTGGTCTACAATGCGGCGCGAATGAAAGATGCCGGCGTGCCATTCGTCAAAGAAGCCGCCATGACGAAGCTGTTTTGCTCGCAGGTGGCGGAGCGGGTGGCGTCGTTGTCGATCGAAATCTACGGCGGATATGGGTTCACGAAAGATTATCCGGTCGAGAAGTACTGGCGCGATTCGAAGATTGGAAAGATCTACGAGGGCACGTCGAACATGCAGTTGGCGACGATTGCCAAGCTGGTGATGGGCGGAAAATAGGCGAGATGGCGAGGCTCCCCTAAACGCAGGCGGCTTTCTTTTATGTGCAGGGAGTTGCAGATCGACGCTGTCCGGCACCTGCCTAAACCATCCCTAAGCTGAGTCTCTGCAATGGCTTACAATACCCTGAGGCGATGGCGTCCCATCTGCACTTGAGTTCGCGCCTGCTGCTTACGAAGCGCCGATCGAGGTGACAATTGTTGAGCTGGACAATTGGCAACAACGCCCTATCTGCTGGCCCAGAGCTCAAACCCGTCCTGGTGGAACCTGCCCCTCCGAAACCGAAGCACTCCATGCTTCCGGTTCTGGTGGTGCTGTTCGTGATTTCATACTCGCTGATGACTCTGCTCATCTTCGAGCAAGGACGCACGATTGAAAGCCAGCGCGGTTTGATTCGGGCCCTGTTCCAGGACAGCAATCAACTGAGTCACATGAAAGGTCAGGCCTTCCAGAAGCAGCGCGCCGAAGCTCAGGCCCAGGCTGAGGCGAATGCGCACTCCCAGGCGCAAACTCCGTCGACCCAGGATAAAACGCGGAACCACAAAACCGGCCCTAGCGCAAAAGTGCAGAAGCCGGCTCCGCCTAAGATTCACGAAGGAGAATCGCTGGAAGATGTGCGCCGCGTTTTAGTGGCGATCTAAATCCCAGGGCCAGGAGAGTTGCATGAACTTCCTGGCGACGTTTTTGGTAGCGATGTCTCTTGCTGCGCCCCGGCCGATTCCGGCTCCGCAGCCGACCTCTCATTCTCAACCTGTCCGGCAACCGCAGCCGAAAGGCATTTGGTACCTCGCGGAAAATGGACACGCTGTCTACTGCTTCGGCCCGGTGCGGATGTTGCAGCAACCCGACGGCGGCATCGTGCGGGTCGCAACGTTTTGTAAAGGGGAGCAGATCATGGTTCCTCTGAAGGATTAATCCACTTTCCTGTTTGACTCTGCCGGAGAACGCCCCTAAGATGGCTCGTCCTCGTTCGGACGAACCTCTGGCATGATCGGTCAAACGATCTCCCATTACCGCATTGTGGAGAAACTGGGCGGCGGAGGGATGGGTGTCGTTTATAAAGCCGAAGATACCCGCCTTGGCCGCTTCGTCGCGCTGAAATTCCTCCCACAAGATCTGGCGCAAGACCCCCAAGCACTGGAGCGCTTTCGCAGAGAAGCCAAAGCGGCGTCGGCGCTGAACCATCCGAACATCTGCACAATTCACGATATTGGCGAAGATGGCGGACAAGCGTTCATCGCGATGGAGTACCTGGACGGCGTCACGCTGAAACACAAGATTGGCGGACGTCCGCTGGATCTCGAAACGTTGCTGACGTTGAGCATCGAGATCGCGGACGCGTTGGACGCGGCCCACAGCAAGGGAATTATTCATCGCGACATCAAGCCGGCAAATATTTTCATCACCAAACGCGGACAGTCGAAGCTGCTGGATTTTGGCTTGGCGAAGTTGGCGTCGGAGTACAACGAGCACACGGCGACGAATCCTCCGCAAGCGCTGATGACGAGCCCGGGATCCACGGTGGGAACGGTTTCGTACATGTCGCCCGAGCAGGTGCGCGCCGAGGATCTAGACGCGCGCACGGATCTGTTTTCGTTCGGCGCGGTCATGTACGAAATGGCGACGGGCGGACTGGCGTATCAGGGCAACAGCAGCGGCGTGGTGTTCGAGGCGATTTTGAACCGCATGCCAGCCGCATCGGTCAGCGTAAATCCGAACATCCCGCCGAAGTTGGATGAAGTGATTTCGAAGGCGCTCGAAAAAGAGCGCGACCTGCGGTATCAGACGGCTGCAGAACTTCGCGGAGACTTGAAGAGAATCAAGCGAGACCTGGACACGTCGCGGGTACGGGGAGCGAGCGCGTCCGCGATATCTGCGGCATCAGCGAGTGGAATTTCGGCAATCGCATCGAAGCCGGTCGAAGCACAGCGGCAGGCAAGCTCGTGGCGGAAGACCTCGATCGTGGGATTGATTGCCCTGGTCGCCGGTGCCGCTGCAGGCATGTTATTGCGGCGGACGCCGCAAGCTTCGCTGCCGGTCTACCATCCGCTGAGTTTCCGGCGCGGCATCGTGCACGCGGCACGATTCTCCCCGGACGGGAAAACCATCATCTACAGCGCGGCTTGGGAAGGAAAGCCCCTGCAGCTCTTCACCACGCGGCCGGACAGCCCGGAATCGCATGAACTGGAACCGGCGGGAGCGGACGTGCTCGCGGTTTCGTCGGCAGGCGAGATGGCACTGTCGCTCGACAGTCATCCGGTGGCGCAGTTTCTGTATTCGGGAACGCTGGCGCGTGTGCCGCTGGTTGGTGGCGCTCCGCGCGAGGTGATGGAGAACGTCGAGTGGGCCGACTGGTCGCCGGATGGCAACACACTGGCGATCGTGCGGCAAGAACAGGGGCGACATCGGCTGGAGTTCCCGCCCGGCAAGCTGCTTTATCAGGCCGACGGATGGATTGGGCATTTTCGGATTTCGTCGAAGGGTGACGCGATCGCCTTTATCGATCATCCCCAACTTGGGGACGATGGCGGGTCGGTTGCGGTCGTAGATCTCACCGGGAAGAAAACGACGCTCTCCACGGGGTGGGACAGCATTCAGGGGATTTCGTGGTCGCCGGACGGAGATGAGATCTGGTTCAGCGCGACGCGGACCGGCGGCGACCGGTCGCTGTATGCAGTCACGCAGGCGGGAGTGGTTCGACTGCTGGCGCGAGTGCCGGGCGAACTGACCTTGCTCGATGTTCGCCACGATGGGAATGTTCTGCTGACGCGAGGCAATGACCGTGCAGGCGTGATGGGTCTGGCTCCCGGAGATGCAAAAGAGCGGGATTTATCTTGGTTGGATTGGTCGTCACCGGGTGATTTGTCGGCGGACGGCAAGACAGTATTGTTTGCCGAAACCGGCGAAGGCGGTGGGCCGAAGTACGCCGTGTATGTCCGGAAGACCGATGGATCGCCGGCGATCCGGCTGAGCGAGGGCATTGGGCTCTCGCTGTCGCCGGATGGAAAATGGGCACTGGCTCGGCCGAACGTCACGCCATCTCCGCTGGTTTTGTTGCCAACGGGTGTGGGCGAGGCAAAGCCGCTGAATCAAGATTCGCTCAACCATCTGTGGGGGCATTGGCTGCCGGATGGTAAACGGCTGGTGTTTTCGGGCAATGAGCCGGGCCATGGATTCCGGCTGTACGTGGAGTCGCCGGATGAGGGCAAGGCGCATCCGATCAGCCCGGAAGGGGTCAGCGGCGCGGTCGTGCTTTCTCCAAAGGGAGACTTTGCGGCGAGCGGCGGCCCGGATGGAAAGATCTATCTTTATCCAGTCTCGGGCGGCGAACCGGTGCTGGTGCCGGGAATGCAGGCGGGCGAAATACCCACGGGTTGGTCCGGCGATGGAAAGTCTCTCTATGTTTTTCGCTTTGGAGAGATTCCCGCCAAAGTTTCGGAAGTGGAGATTTCGAGCGGAAAGCGAAAATTGTGGAAGGAACTGGTGCCCGCCGATGCTGCCGGCATTGATACCATTCGGGGCATCACCATCACGCCGGATGCACGGGCCTACGTCTACGGTTATATTCGAACCCTCTCTGACCTTTATCTCGTGGAAGGGTTAAAGTAGTTACAGACACTTCACGACCTTTTCTTCATGTCTACATTCGAAAAGCACATTTTTATTTGCGGAAATCAACGTCCGGAAGGACATCCACGCGGCTGTTGCGATCCCGCGGGTCAGGCAGCCCTGCAAAAAACATTCAAGCAGAAGCTGGCGGAGCGCGGATTGAAAGGGAAAGTCCGGGCGAACCAGGCCGGATGCCTCGACCAGTGTGAGCATGGACCCAACCTGGTGATCTATCCCGAGGCGGTGTGGTACGGAGGCGTCACGCTGGACGATGTCGATGAGATTATCGATTCGCATATTGTTGGCGGAAAAGTCGTGGAGCGGTTGAGACTTCGCGACTCCTGCATCAACACCGCGACCTGTGAACATAAGCCACGGAGAACCTGAAATCGAACATAACTGGGTGCGTTTTTCGTCGAAAGCGAAGCAACCATAGAGCCCGGTGAAGTCTCTCATCATAGGTAAACCCAAGCCATGTGTGGTGCGCTAGGGCAGGTGTCACTCCTATGCGCTCATCTACAGTCTTTTCTCCTTTGTCCCCCGATCGCGTCTGGACGCGATACATAGTAGCGTTGTGCGCGGCCGTACTGGCGATCCTGGTGCGCGGCGTATTCGAGCCATTGCTGGTACACACCGGCTTCTACGTGACGGTTTACATTGCCGTGGTCTATTCCGCATTGGTGTGCGGTGTGGGGCCTGCGATTTTGAGCGCGATCGTGGCCACGGCGGGAGTGGTGTACTGGTTCGTGGATCATGGACAGCTGTTTCTGATTGCCGACCGGGCAAGCCGCCGAGAACTCCACGGATTGATTGCCTGCGTGTTGGTGTGCCCCGTGTTGATCGCCCTCGGAGAAGCCAATCGAAGAAAGCAATTGCAGCTGAACGAGGCGCACGACCGGCTGGATCAGCGGGTCAAAGAGCGCACGATGGAGCTTTCGCTGGCGCTGAACAAACTGGAATCCGAAGTAAACGTTCGAAAAGATGCCGAGGAACAACTCCGCCATCTTTCTGTGCGCCTGATGAACGTGCAGGATGAAGAACGGCGCCGGATGGCGCGCGATCTGCACGATTCTGCGGGGCAAACTTTAGCGGCGATCAAGATGACTCTGGCACTGCTGCAACAGGCAACGGCGGACAAGCCGGAGACTCGCCAATTCTTGCACGATCTCGATGCCCTGACTCAGGAGGCGTTGCAGGAGATCCGAACCACCTCATATTTGTTGCATCCGCCGCTGCTGGATGAATCGGGATTTTGCTCGGCAGCACGATGGTTTGTGGAAGGATTCACCAGGCGCAGCGGCATCCATGTCCAGTGTGATGTTCCTGAACAAGCGGAACGGCTGCCGGAAAATATCGAGATCGTGTTATTCCGAATTTTGCAAGAGAGCTTGACTAATGTTCATCGGCATTCCGGTGCTACTGGCGCGCGGGTCACGTTCGGCCGAGATCGCGAGGACATTCGCTTGCAGGTGAGCGACAATGGCCATGGAATTCCGCAAGACCAGTTGAGTCTACTTCACGAATCGAACGGCCACGCAGGGGTGGGGATCACCGGAATGCGCGAGCGGGTGCGGGAGTTGGGCGGGCAGATCGAAGTTCACTCCGACCAGAACGGCACAAGGGTGAACGTGACGTTGCCTCATGCGCCGAACCTCCCAGCCAAATATTCGGCGAATCACTCAGCCGCATAAACGTCCTCAAAATCAAGTTACTTTCGAGAATTGTGGCGGCAGGTGCCTGTCCGTCAGACTTGGGGCGTGGGGTCCACGTGTGCCAGTCCGAAGCAGCCGTTGCTGGAAGTGTGCGATCTGACGGTCACCTACGCTCCGGAACACGGTTCCCAGGTGCGCGCAGTTGAAGCCGCAAGCTTTGAGGTCGGGACCTCCGAAGTGGTTGCGATTCTGGGGGAATCAGGCTCAGGAAAGAGCACGCTGGCCTCGGCGATAGTTCGACTGCTTCCCTCTTTCGCGAACTACGACCGGGGAGCGATCCGGTTTCAAGGTCAAGATCTGCTTCAAATGACGGAGTCTGAACTCCGCGAGATTCGTGGTGCGCGGATTTCTCACATTCCACAAGATCCGGCACAGACGCTGAATCCGGTGATGCGCGTCGGAACGCAGATCTCCGAGGTGCTGCGAGCGCACAGAGATTTGAGCCGTGCATCGCGAAACGCTCGGGTTCAAGAACTACTGGCAGAAGTCGGATTTGAAAATGCAGAAGAGACTGCGTCGGCTTACCCTCATCAGCTCAGCGGCGGGCAGCGGCAGCGAATCGCGATTGCGCAGGCTATTTCGTGTGGACCGGGGCTTGTAGTCGCCGATGAACCGACCAGCAAACTGGACGCGTCGTTGCGAAGCGGGATTATCGAGTTGCTAGCGCGACTTCGTCAGAAACATGGCACAGCTTTCATTTTGATTAGCCATGATCCGGGAATCGTAAGCGGATTTGCAGACCGCGTCCTGGTGATGTACGCGGGGCGGGTGATAGAACAAGGTCCGGTCGCCGAGGTTTGGCGACAGCCGCTTCATCCCTATACGCAAGGGTTGCTGAAGCTGGCACAGGCGCAACTGGTAAGCAGCAACAGAGCGCGAACTCTTTTTCCGTCGATTGCAGGGGAACCCGCGGATTTAAGCTGCATGACAGTTGCCTGCCGCTTTGAACCACGCTGTTCGGAGCGCATGAAGATTTGCACGAAAGAATTCCCTCCCGAGCTGACACCCCATCCATCGCACCGCGTGAGTTGCTTCAAATATGGCGAGTGAAAACAAATCTGCCGGCGAGACGGCCCTCCGCGTACAGGGTATGCGCAAGGTGTATTCGCGCCGCAGCGGAATGTGGAAGCGCGTGCAGGTTTGTGCGGTGGACGGAGTCGATTTCGAAATCGGCAAAGGAAAGACCTTGGCTCTGGTCGGCAGTTCGGGCTCCGGGAAGTCGACGGTGGCTCGATGCGTCACCCGGCTGGAGCGGCCCGATGCGGGAGAAATCTGGCTGGGCGACGAAAATATCGCGCGGCTCGATTCGGGAGAGTTGCGCAAATATCGACCGCGTCTGCAAATGGTTTTTCAGGACCCCTCGACGTCAATTAACCCACGCTTCTCGGCGGAGCAGGTCATTGAAGAACCCCTGCTCATCTTGAGCAATGAGAATCGCGATTTCAGACAGCACCGCGCGCGGGAGTTAATGAAAGAAGTCGGCTTGGCACCGGAGTGGGCGGAACGCCGAGCCACGAATTTCAGCGGCGGTCAACAACAGAGGCTGGCGATTGCACGGGCGTTGGCGTTGGAGCCAGAAATTGTCGTACTGGACGAAGCGTTATCAGCTCTGGACCTTTCGACGCAGGCGCAGATTGCGAATTTGCTGATCGAATTGCAGGCGGCACGCGGGTTGAGCTACCTGCTGATCTCTCACGATATCGCGTTCGTCGCCAGATTTGCGGACGCGATCGCGGTAATGTCGGCGGGGATGATCGTGGAGCAAGGAGCAACTGAGGCAATCGTGTCGGCTCCGCAACATCCGGCAACGAAAGCACTGCTCGAGTCGGCGACGGCATCGCAGAAGAGTTTGGATCGAGTTCTGGGAGCGCACGCATGAGCTACCTGGGCAGACGGTTCTTGCGGGCGATCGCGTTGATTTTGGGAGTGTCGGCGCTGTGCTTCGTATTTACGGAGCTTGCGCCAGGCAGCTTCTTCGATGAATTGCGGCTGAATCCGCAGGTCTCTCGCGAGACGATCGAGGCCTTGCAGCAGCATTACGGATTGAATCAGCCGTTGCCGGTCAAATACGCGCGATGGATGGCTTCGGTCGCGCGGGGAGATTTCGGATACTCCGTCGCTTACAACGCGCCGGTTGCACCCATGCTGATCGCACGAGCAAGAAACACGTTGTGGCTAACAGCCACGGCGATGCTTTTGACGTGGTTGATCGCGATACCGCTCGGCGTTTTCACAGCAGCCCGGCAGGGACGCATGCTGGACCGCATGGTTGGCGGAGGCACGTCGCTGCTGGTTTCGATTCCTGAGATCGTGCTGGCCGTCGCCTTACTTGCGCTAGCGGTGCGAACGCGATGGTTGCCCGTTGGCGGAATGCGGTCGATGGGATTTGACGAACTGTCAGGCTGGGGAAAGCTGCATGACATGCTGCTCCGCATGGTGCTTCCGGTTTCGATCCTTGTACTGAGCAGCGTCGCAGTGCTCATGCGGCATGTTCGAGCAAGTGTTGTCGAGGTGCTGGACGCTCCTTATTTGCAGACTGCGCGAGGACTCGGAATTTCCCAATCAAGACTTTTGTTTCGACATGCATTGCCCGTGGCGGCGAATGCGGCCATCTCGCTTTTCGGATTTTCGGTGGCAGCGCTGCTGAGCGGATCGCTGCTGGTGGAAGTGGTTACGGGTTGGCCGGGATTGGGACCACTGATTTTGGAGGCCACGTTTTCTCGCGATCTCTATGTCGTGATCGGCGGAGTGATGTTTTCGACGTTGTTCATGGTCATGGGGAACTTTCTGGCAGACCTGATGCTGCTGGCTTGCGATCCGCGAATTCGAACCGGAGGGCAAGATGCGGCATAAGAAACGGGCATTCGCGGTCGTAGTTCTGCTGGCATGCCTGCATCTACCAATTCTGTTTGCGGGATTTGTTGCACCCTACGATCCGGCGCAACAAAACCGCGATCTGCCTTATGCTCCGCCAACCCGAATTCACTTCTTCGATAATGGCAGCCTTCATCGACCTTTTGTTTATTCACAGACATTCAGTTTTGATGGGTACCAGACCGACACCACACGGCGTCACGAACTGCGGTTCTTTGTGAAAGGGAGTCCATACAAGGTGCTCGGAGTTTTTGGCGCGAATTCGCACTTGTTTGGCGTGGACGAAAGGGCACGTATTTCCGTTCTTGGAACGGACGCCTACGGACGAGACGAATTTTCTCGCATTCTGTGGGGAGGACAAATTTCGCTTGCGGCGGGTTTATTAGCAACAATTCTGACACTGATCACGGCTACGCTCATCGGAATCATCTCGGGCTACTGCGGAAGCTGGGTGGATGAGTCGCTGATGGGATCGGCGGAACTTTTCTTATCTCTCCCCTGGCTTTATTTCCTGCTGATGGTTCGAGCGTTGCTGCCTTTGCACGTGAGCCCGACGGCCACTTTCTTCCTGCTGATCGGAGTAATTGGAATCATCGGCTGGGCACGCCCGGCGCGCTTGGTCCGGGGAATTGTGCTGACAGCTCGAACCCACAATTATGTGCTGGCGGCGCGAGGGTTTGGGGCGACAGATTCGTACATTTTGCGACGGCATATCTTTCCAGAGACGCTCGGAGTTCTGCTGACCCAGGCGGCACTGCTGGTTCCGGCCTACGTCGCCGCCGAAGTGACGTTGTCTTTCTTCGGATTAGGCGTGAGCGAGCCGACTCCAAGTTGGGGGAACATGATGAGTTCACTGCAGCAATACAGCGTGCTGGTGTCCTACGGCTGGCTGATGGCTCCGGCGGCCGCTCTCGTCATTACTTCCGTAATGTACTGGGTTCTGGCTGACACGATTCGTTACTGGGTACAATCACGCTAAATCCCGTCTGAGTTCTTGTGGGGGAGGGGTGTCAATGAAACTGCCGATTCGCCTTGCCCTCGTGGTGTGCCTGCTCACGGCTGTCTGCCTTGCCGGCACTCCTGCGCCTGAAACCGTGAGTCCCGGCGAGGAACTCGAGCATGTGGATGTGAACGGCCAGTACGGCGGGCGGTTGGTGATCGGGCAACGAGCCGAGCCGAAAACGCTGAATCCGGTTACCGCAACCGACGCAGCGTCGCGGGAAGTGATTGGCCGCATTCACGCCGATCTGATCGAAATCAACCGGGCGTCGCAGCAGACCGAACCAGCGCTGGCGAAATCTTGGAAAATCTCTCCCGACGGACGAACGTTCACACTCAATCTGCGAAACGGCATACGGTTTTCCGATGGCCATCCCTTCGACGCGGATGACGTGTTGTTTTCGTTCGAAGTGTATCTCGACGAAAAAGTGGGCTCGCCGCAACGCGACTTGCTGATCATCGATGGCAAGCCACCCATCGTGACAAAAGTGGACCCGTACACGGTGAAGTTCGTGCTGCCGCGGCCATATGCGGCGGCGGAGAGGTTGTTTGACGGATTCGCAATCCTTCCCAAGCACCTGCTGGAGAAGCCATATCGCGAGGGACACTTGGATCAGGTATGGCAGATCAGTGCTTCGCCGGCCGAGATCGCCGGTCTCGGAC
>Ga0335078_10005119_pt1 | contig 19389 bp, 23 predicted proteins | sample Lox_Sample_32_FD_206711 | JGI IMG/M metagenome (GOLD analysis project Ga0335078, IMG submission 206711) | Soil microbial communities from Loxahatchee National Wildlife Refuge, Florida, United States - Lox_Sample_3.2 | ecosystem: Environmental > Terrestrial > Soil > Wetlands | place: USA... | reverse complement strand
CGCCTCGTCGTAAATGACGAAGTTCCGCTTGTAGCCCAGCCTCTCGATATGCTGCCGCAGAATGCGCACGCACAACGAGTGGAACGTGCAGAGAGTGGGTTGCGCGTTGGCCGTCGCGCCCGGCGCCCCGGACCCCTGGCTTGCATTTTTGGACTTTGGACTTTGGGCCTTTCGAGGAATTAGCTTGAAAACACGCTCCTGCATCTCGCGCGCCGCCTTGTTCGTGAACGTAACGCCCAGGATGTGCCCGGGAGCAATCCCGCGATCAATCATGTGCGCGACGCGAAAAGTAATCACTCGCGTCTTGCCCGTTCCCGCGCCGGCAAGAATCATGACCGGCCCGCGAATCGTCTCGACGGCCTGTCTCTGCTGCGGGTTGAGCGTACTCAAATTGAACATCGCGCGCGGAGTCTAGGCGCCGTCCAAGTGAAGGCAAGACCATTGGGCGTCCCGCGGTGACCCGCGCAGGGCTGCGCCAGATTCGGCCCGAGCCTTTCCGAATCCGAACCCCGAATATCGAAGGCCGAAGTCCGAATCCACTGGCACCTAAGTGGCCTAAGAGCCCATCATATCAGGCCATCCTCGGATTTCGGGTTTCGGCCTTCTTTCGGGTTTCGGGTTTCGGGTTTCGGCCTTCGCACTTCAAGGCATTGGGTATTGCCATCAGCTTCACCTCCGCCCTCGTCCCAGCCCTGCGGCTTGGCCCTAAGGAAAGACCCGACCCCCTTTTGCTAATAGTACGGATTGTCCTCCTCCCCGGAAGCAGGCAACCTTCTCACGATGGTCTCGGAATGAATCTATGGCTTTGTGCTTGAGCAAACTCACCACGCCGCTGCCGGGGTGTCTTCTACGGCAAGGATCTCGAGTCTTCGCCCTCCTGGGCAAAGCTACCCCGCTCGGCTTGGCCACTTTCAACCGCCAGGACCTCTCCCACAGTTGGGCCGTGACCGCCGAGTTCGGCTGCCTGCGCCTCGAACGCCTCTCCGGCGACGAAGAAGTGACCGGACAACAGTTGTACCTGCCCCATCCCGCCGACTATGACTACGGCATCATCGGCCCGGATAAATCCCCGGAGACAACCCGGGCGGTCTTTGGACTGTTGGCCTCCGAGTTGGAGGAACTGGTCAGCGGCCTGCGGCGCGGCAGTTTCCCGGTCCTGGGTTTCTCCCAGCGCGACCAGCGATGCAGCCTGACCTGTTCTACCATCCCGGGCTATTGGCCGCATATCGTGACCTCCAACATGGCGCTGCATGGAAACGTCGTATCGCTCGAAGCCTTCTTGCGGCTCATGGTCGCTTCCCTGCCACAAGGACGGTTCGGCACCAAATTCCCCGGCCTGCAACCGGTCTTCGAGCACATGATGCGGCTGGTGGTCACCCGGCGCCGCGGCGTCCCGTACTGCCGGGAAATGCTCGAACTCGCGCCCAAACCCGCGCCTGGTCTATTCTGAGTCCGTGGGTCCCCGGCGCCCCGAATCAAGGCTTGGCTTGCAGCCGCTTGAGCGCTTCTTCGGCCGCTTTCGGGTTCTGACCCTTAATGGCCTCCGCGATTCTCTTCACCGCCACCGCCGCCTCCGCGTGCACGCCGGTATCGTCGAGCAACTGCACTGCCAGCGCCAACGCTTCGACTTGGGCGTCCCCGCCCAAGGCTCCGAGAATCATCCGCTTGTCGGCGTCGTCGTGTGCCCCCGCCAATAACTGGCGATAGCGGCCGATCTGCTTCGCGCTAGGGTGCGCATTCTCGTCACCGGCGAGCCGAACCAGGCCGCGCAGCGCAAGACCCCGCACCGATTCCGTCGCCGGTTGCCGGTATATGCCAGCCAACGCATCCCAGGCTGAGGCATCCGGCCAATCCGCGAGCGCCCGGACCACGGCGTCACGGACGTCGGCATCAGAACTATCAATCGCCTCTTTGAGCGCGGCCAGCGACGCGGCATCGCCGCAACCGGGCAGCAATCCCAGCAACGCAATGCGGCTGTCCACGCTCTGCGCCCACCCCAGCGCCCCGCGAATCAGCGCCGATCGGCGCACAGGGTCGTCTATCCGGCTGATCGCCTGCGCGGTGGCGCCCGCCGCCTCGGAACGCACTTCCGCGTCGTCAGTGCGAGTCAACCGCTCCAGCAGCGGCGTAACTTCCTTCTCGGCTGCGGTCTTCGACAGAGCGCGCAAGGCCGCCTTCGCGACTGCCGGATCGGCCTGCCCCGCCTCGGCGAGCAACAGCGCGTTCGCCGCCGGACCCTGACGCTGCGCCAGCGCCGTGATGAGAATGGCGCGCGTGTTGCCGGACGCTTTCTTCAACGCCCCCACAATCGCGCGGTCGGTCTGCCCGCCCCCGTGCAGGTCAATCAGCGCGGACTCCAGTGCCCGGCGTTCCTCGGCGTCCTGCGAGCGATCCAGCGCGCTCGCCAACAGCGTCACGCACCAGGTGTCTCCCATGCGCCCAAGCGTATCAATCGCCGCGCGCCGAACCCCCGCATCGCGCGACTCCAGGCTGTTGCCGATGGCTGCGCACGCCGGCACGTCGCCGCGCGCGGCCAGGCTGTCTATCATCCACACCTGCTCCTGCGGTCCCAGCCGTGGAAGCTCGGCGGCGAACACTTCCGAGGCGTTGCTGGTTGCCAAACCTCGAACATTCGCGATGGCGACCGGCGTGAGTGTCGCGTCCGAGCCGCGCAGCACCTCGAGAATGCGCGGTTGAGCGTGGACCTTATCCAGGCGCAGCAGCGCGTCAAGCGCACTGCGGCGCACGAAAGCCGGCTGCGACTCCGCGAGCAGTCCCTCGTAAATCGGCATCGCCGTCTTGGTATCGCCCATGCCGGCCAACGCCTCGGCGCAACGCATCGTCGCTTCCGTCAGCGCGCCTTGCAGGGCCGGGTTGGCGTCTTTCGAGACGGATACAATCGCCTTCCAGCCCGCCTCGCTCCCTTCCTTGCCCAGGGCCGCAATCGCAGCCCTCGCCACCGCCAGGTCGGCATCCCCCGCAGCCTGCGCCAGCACCTTCACCGACTTCGCATCCCGGCGATCACCCAGTGTGTTCATGATCTGAATCCGGGCGGCGGACGACGCCGACGCCAGCGCGGCTCGCAGCACTTCATCCGCTTTGCCCGGCGGATAAGTCGTCAGCGCAAGGCACGCGATCCCGGCAGTCTCGTCGTTCTTTAGTAGCTCGCCCAGAACCGGCAACGCGCGGTTGCTCCCGATGATTCCCAATTGCTTGCACGCGAAACCCCGCGCCTCGAAAGTGGACTTCGGTGAAAGCAACCGGATCAGGCCCGCTTCCAGTTCCCTGCGCACCCCGCCGGAAGGGTTGCCCACCAATTCCTCAAGCCGCCGCAATGCCTCGCGGCTTTGCCCAGGCTCATAGCTAGCTGCCTCCGCTACCAGCTTGCCGATATCGGCTTGTGTGGACGCCTTGCCGCTACCCATCCCCACAACCAAGGCAATGATAACGCCAATGCCAGCGAGACATCTGTAAACTCGAGTTCTCATAGTAAAGCTAAACTGGACCATGCGGTTACCCCCCTGCGGTCGAACTTTCCCTCACTCGTAAATCGTAAATCGTAAATCGTAAATCACACCCTCCACGGCGCTCTCGGCTCCCGATAAAGCATCCGGTTGGCCTCGTCGTCGTCAAAACGCTCCTTCACCGGGTCCCACTTCAGCTTGCGCCCCAGCCGCAGGCTGATCGCCATCGCCTGGCAAATCGTCACCGCCCGGTGCGCCACCTCCGGATTGCAGATCGTCGGCGTCCGGCTGCGAATGCAGTTCACCAGGTTCCGCACGTGGCCCGATGGGTCCCCCCACCCCGCCCCGCTCCCTCCCTTAAGGCTCAGGATGGACTTGGGCTCCGCCGTCACAATGTCCGTCTCGTCATCCACTTGAACCCATCCCTCCGTCCCGATATAGCGAATGTAGCGGTCCTTGAACTCCCCCCGCTGATACATCACCCCTTTGACGCCGTTGGCGTACGTGCAACGACCCACGCCGGTGATCGGCGTGTCGCTGCAAAACTTCGCCGCATCCGGCAGTTTCCCCTCGGCCTCAAATTCCACCGGGCCGGTGTGGTCGGTGTCGAGCGCCCATTGCATCTGGTCCGTGTAATGACAGCCCATGTCCGTCATTATGCCCTCCGCCGTATCCCAAAAATACTGCCACGCATTCACCCGCGCCGGCACAAACGGATACCACGGACACTGCCCCAGCCAGAGGTCGTAATTCCAGCCCGCCGGCACCGGCCTCGCCTGGTCATGCCCGATCCCCGGCCCCTCCCAGACCTGCATCTCCACCGTGTGCACGCGCCCCAGCCTCCCCTGCCGGACCATCTCCTTCGCGAAACGGTAAGACGCCGTCGAGCGCCGCTGCGTCCCCGCCTGGTAAATCGTCCCGAACCTCCGGCAAGTGTCCACCAGCGCCCGCCCTTCACTGATGGTCAGGCTGATCGGTTTCTCACAATACATGTCCTTGCCCGCGCGGGCCGCGTAAATCGAGCCGAGGGCATGCCAGCGATTGCCCGTGGCAATCGAGACCGCGTCCACGTCCTTGCGCGCCAGCAAATCGCGGAAATCCGGGTAAGCGGTGCAGTCCTGGTTGCCGTAATGCCGGTCCACGATCTCCTTCGCGCTCTTCAGCCGGTCCTCCCGGCAATCGCTCACCGCCAGGTACTGGATCTCGGCAAACGACAGGAAAGTCGGCAGCGTGTCTCGCGCGCGATTGCCCACCCCTATCGCCCCAAAGACAATCCGATTGCTCGGAGCCACCGCCCCGTTCAGGCCCAGCACGGACCCGGGCACGATCAGGGGCAACGCGGCAGCGGCGGTCGTGCGTTTGAGGAATTGGCGGCGGCTGAATTGCGAAGCGGCTTGCAGTTTCATAGCAGTCTCAAAGACATCGCCATGTTACCAGCAGGAAAGAGGCCAGTAAATAGCGGAGTTCAGAGAAAACGCAGCCATACCCTGGCGTCCATCAGGCGCCATCCAAATACCAAATCCGAAGTCCGACTGCCGAAGGAAACGCGCACTCCGCAACCCGACTCCAAAGCCACCTCGGCGAAGCAGCAGCCCCTCCGTCCAGGCCATTATCGGATTTCGGATTTCGGCCTTCTTTCGGGTCTCGGCCTTCGGTATTCGGAATTCAAGGCTGCGACCGGGCTTTTGTGGCCTGCGGGTAGCCTGCGGGTAGCCTGCAGGTAGCCTGCGGGTAGCCTGCAGGTAGCCTGCGGGTGGCCTGTGGGTGGCTACCGGTTGGCTACCAGATGGCCTGAGGGTGGCCTGAGGGTGGCTTTGGGTGCGTTGTGTGCCAAAGCGCCAGTCTCGGACCCTGCGGGTCTCAAGCCGCTGCGCCACGCCGCGTCGCAAATCGGCGTTCTGGCGGCCCGTGGCAAAGCGCTCCCGCAGGACGGCCCCCGTTCCATCCTTGCCGTTACCACGTCCCCGCTGACGGCCCGCTGGCGACGCATCGGCTCTACCGAGTCTCCGCTCAACCGGCATAATGCCGCGATAACGACAAAAGTCCTCCGCAACGACACACATCGCTCCCTGTTTTGTCTGGCATAACCTCACGATCGTATGGTAATACCATACATTGTGAACCCGTTGGGAGACTTGCTTTCCTCGAAAGTGAAGGCCGAACTGTTCCGGCTGCTGTTTGGCGTGCCCGCCGTGCGGCTGCACCTTCGCGAACTGGCCAGACAGTCGGGTTTGGCCGTCGGCACGGTGCGGCAGGAGTTGGATCGGCTGGCCCGCCTGGGTGTGGTGCAATCAGAGGCTGACGGCAACCGCACCTATTATCGCGCCAACCAGCAGCACCCGCTTTACCCCGGCATCAGCAGCCTGGTCCTCAAGACCGTCGGCGTCCTCGATGTCTTCCGCGAGACCCTCCGGGGCACTCCCGTGAACGTGGCTTTCATTTACGGCTCGAACGCGGCAAGCCCCGGGGAATCGGCGGGGGACCTGGACCTGTTGGTGATCGGATCAATTGGTAAGCGGGAGTTGGAGAAACGCCTGACCGCCGGAGCGCGCACGGTGGACTGTGGAATCAACTTTTGCTTGCTGACGCTGGAGCAGTTCAAGTGGCAGCAGAAGGAACACGACCCAATCCTCTCAACGATCCTGGCCGCACCCAGACTGTTCATCATCGGAGACGATCAGGCTTTGTCAGAACTATAATTGAGAGCGCATCGCCACGAGTTAAGGCGACTGCGGCTTTCAAGAAAATGGCTGCCAAATCCACTTCCGTGGGCACTTCAGGCCGAAGCTTAAAGGTAATTGTGCTCCAGGCGATGACCTTTGCGAAAGCACCTTGCCCCGGGGTTTCCACTCGCGTAAGCTTAGGCACATGAGAACGTTGAGCCTCGAAGAAGCGGTGAGCGGCTTGGGGCGATGGCTGGAACTGGCAATCGCCGGTGAGGGCATCTGCATCCGGAAAGGCGACGCAGTTGTCGAGCTACGGCCTGTGGGTGGGTCAGGGTCTCCCCCCTCGAACGAACACCCGTCACCGCGCGAAGCCCTGCGTCGCCTGCAGGCGGAAGCCCGCCTGGCTCCTGAACAGGCTCAGCAATATCTCAACGAAGTCTATGACGAGCGGTTGGCCGCAGAAGCTCGCCGGCCAGAATGATCCACCTGGATACCAATTACCTGATTGGTCTCCTGGTCAAGGGCTCCCCTCAAGCCGTGCATGTTGATGGCTGGTTGGCGGCCGGGCAACTTCTGGCCGCTGGTGCCGTTGCTTGGACTGAGTTCCTCAACGGGCCAGTGAGTCCCTTGGAGGTTAGCCGCACTGAGGCGGTGCTCCAATCACGCATCGTGCCATTCGGACGCCCGGAGGCGGTTTTGGCCGCCGACCTTTTCAACAAGACCGGTCGCCGCCGCGGTTCCCGATTCGACTGCCTCATCGCGGCCACGGCGATGCTCGCGCAAGCGGAAATTGCCACGGTCAACCAGTCTGACTTCGCCTCCTTCTCGGCGCACGGCCTCAAGCTCGCCGTTCCGCCGCCTCCGCCACCACCGCCGGCAACGCCCCGGAGCTGATTGGTAGGTCGCCCGGACACAGGGTGACGGCGCCTTTGAAGGAGGTGGCTGCCAAAGCCACTCCCGTCGGCACTTCATGCCGAAGCTGAAGGACAATCGACTGGAAATTGCTGTAACGGTGGACCCCATCCCCGGATTTGAGCAGGAGTCTTTGAGCGCGGCTGGCTTTGGGTGTCGCCATGATAGCAAAGAGCCGTCACGCCCGGCTAATTCGCTGCCGAACATAGTTCAAATGGTACTCGTCCGTCTCCAACGAACGCCGCCGCCGTTTCATCTCAATCCGCCCCACCACGTACGTCATCTTCTGCTCATCCAACACGGCCCCATGCCGGTGCTCCACAAACTCAAGCAACTGGCTCAAGCGGATCACCTCTGGGCCCAAGTCGCTCCTGAACTCGGCATCGCCGGTGAACACCACCACGCCAATGAACGCGCTTTCAGGAAGCTTGAACAAGGACTGCACCGTTTTGACATGGCCATAATTCTGCCTAAGAGGGTTTCGAAACCGGCTCTTCTTTCGGAAGATGACCTGCGTCCAGTAGTCGTCGCCCGGCCTGCCCAGAATCCACCCTCGGTAGTGCTTGGTCTCAATGATGAACAGCCCGTGCTCTGTGACCAGAATGTGATCGATTTGCGTTGTCCCGTGTTCAGTAGGCAGCGTCACATTGTTAAGCAAGACATGAGGGCGACTTAATCGGGACAACTCGTTCGCCACCATAGCTTCGCCCAGGTTGCGAGGCACCAGCAGAAACCGCCCCGCCGCGATACCAATGACCACGCCAACCGCGCCAGCCAGCAGAATCAGGACTCCGATCATGGACCGAGTGTAGAGCCCCATCGAGCTAAAGCCAGCGCGTCTTGGTTGTCATTCATGCCGTAGGCCGCGCAGACAGCGGAGTCGAGGACGGCGTGGGCGTCGCGGAGGCGGTTGGTGCCGGGGGTTTCGAGGGTGCGATAGAGGTCGCGCAGGGACCAGCCGTTGGCGGCCATGATCTCACGGAGCAAGGCACGCAGGGAAATGGCGGCTTCAGCAACGGCGCTGGAGGAAGGGAAAGCAAACAGCGTTCAGGCGGGTGCCAATTCGCGCGTGTGGGCAAGGTCGCGGCGGGTGAGCGGGCGTACTTGGCTTGCGAGCAGCGTGACGATGGCTACCGTCTCCCCGGTCAGCGTCATAAACTCTACTTCGTAGCCCTCGCCGCCTTTGTGGACGTGTACGACCGTGCCGACGTCCCCCGCCACCAACCCTTCATCCGGAACGTTGGCGGCCAACACAACGCAATCATGCTCTTTGATCATACAGAAGCGTCTTCCAATGGATTGGCACAGGGGCAGCCCATCGCTTTGAAGTCCTTCGTGTTGCGGGTCGCCACGGAGGCACCGGTGCGCACCGCAATCGCGGCAATCAATCCATCGGCAAGGCTCGGTGCGCCTTTTCCAGTCCGGCGGGCCTCGCCGGCCATGCGCGCCGCCGCTTCGTAGTCGGCGACCTCGCAAGGGAGTGAAGCTAGGCCCCGAACCCTGTTCCGGTAAAAGATTTCCCCGCGCTGGCGCTTGGCGGCATCACCGATGGCATAGACGCCGAGCAAGAACTCAGCCCGCACGATGTCTGCCGTGGCAACCTCTTCCTGTGACTCCAGCCAAGGCAGAACTGCCGGGTTCTCCCGCTCCCCTTCGATCAGGATATCCGAATCAATGAGCCAGCGCATGTTCTGACTCGCGGTCCAGCTTGCGGATTTGATCCTCGATGGCGTCGGCAGCCTGCCGATCCAGTTTCCCGGCCTTGTGCGACCGGAACAAGTCTGCGGCCTTGCGCCCGCTCATAAACACCGAGTCGGGTACCAGGCGGGCAATGGGCTTGCCATGTTTGCGCACCACTACGGTCTCGCCATGCTCCACCTTGCCCAGGAAGCTGCTAAACGCTCGCGCCATGTCCGTGGCTGTCACTTCAATCATGGCCGGAATGTACGTATTTTATGTATTTCGGCAAGCTCTTTCCCGGCACGTCTTGAGGGAGGAATCATCCGACCTATGGGCTGACCCCTCGCCTGGCCGGCCATGGCCGGCAGCCCCCATCGCAGTCCTGCGTAGCAAGACACTGCCAAGCCGGCGCTCACCCACCATGGCGCCATCAGGAGCAGGTCGCTGACTCTCTCGTTGCGGCGCCTCATGGTTCAGTAACGCGGGCTAGCGGACGCTTGGTTGAAGTTCGCTTGGCTCATACTATTGGTGTCAGGAACCGCTCAGCGGAGCATACTTTCCAAGCCGTCGAGCAGTTGAGCCATGCGCCCGACGTGGGTAGCCATGGAGTTCACAAAGGGCAGACCGCCACCCTGCTGGACCATCCGCAAGAGTTTCTCGCGCCCTTCGGGAAGGTAGTACCACAGACAGACCCGGGGATCGGTTTCATCGCTTTCTTGGAAGGATATCGAGCTGCCACGGCGCTGCTTGTACAGCTTGGACAATCTTCTCCTCAACACCTCTATTCTCCTGTCCGTTTCTTTACTTACGCTCAACCAGATGCAAACGTTCGGGGGGAACTCCGTTGCTGACACGAGCTCGTCCAGGCTGATATTGGACAGCCAAATACCCGATGGCCAACCGCTCCAGGCCTGGCACCACTCCGGATTAAAGAATCCCACGCTGCCGCCACCGTCCACGTAGCTCGATTCATTCGTTCTTTCCAACAGCCTGCGGGGCTTCCATTCCTTGAGATACGCGTGGCGCTGGCGCACAAGCTTGTAGACCTCACCGAACAGATTTTGGTAATGCTCCCGGACTTCATACATCACCTCCTCGATCCGCCGCGCTCTCTCCCATTCTCGCATGAGCCAGCTCTGCACTTCAGTCAATTCAGCGGTATTCATATTCTTTCTCCTGGGTTTCGGTTTCTGCCACCACGTCGCGCCGCAATGTTTCTGCGTAGTGCTGCGCGAAGAGTTGGACCATCCTGGCTTTCGCGGCTTTTGCAAAAGCCTCGAATACGTCCGCAATGAGGCGCCAGGAAATCGGGGTGAATTGCTCGCTCCGGGCAGGTTCGCCGGTTGGAGTCAGATAAAAGCCCTTGACCCAATCGGGCGGCACGTTTAGTTTCTTGCCTCGGCTTTGCAGGTCCTCCCACTCACGCTCAGTTTGGTGCTCACCATCTTGTTCACCGAGTATCTCGCTGGACTCGATCTTGTTCTCGATACCGATAACGAAACGCCTTTTGGCCTCTACCACGATGTCCAGTTGGGACAACCGGCCCGGCACCTCCCGGCAAACACAGTAATCTGTCCTGGCCAGCCCTGTAGGCAGGCCGACGGCTGCGAGAAACAACTCCAGACCCAGCTTTCCCTGGGCATGCGTCCCAAACGCCCCAAGCCGGTGGTCCAGGATCCAGGCCAAAATGTTGGAATGGCAGAGCTCCTTCGTGGTTAGACGCATCGTGCGGAGCAAGTTAAAGCTCCCAGCCGAGAAGACCTGGCGCTTTTCCCAGTACCGATGGCGACGTTCGAATTCGTGGAGAAGCTGGCGGACCTGAGGAAGGCCTGTGGCCCGGGGGCGGGCAGGAGTCAGGCGCACTTCGAACTCGCGCAGCAACGAGCATGCATCCTGCAGCTTAATCAGCGGCACTTCAAGCGTCATAGGCAGGTTGGATGCAGTCCGCAGTCACGAAGTCTGCAACGTCAGAGACGGACGTCGGCAGCCCCGGTGGCGCGATGGTTTCCCCCTTCGTCTCCTGTACCGCGAGGGCCAGATTTGAATGTAGCAAGAAGGCCAGGGGGTCTTCGTCGGGTTTCATCCCGTAGGCGGCGCGGACGGCGGAGTCGAGGGCGGCGTGGGCGTCGCGGAGGCGGTTGGTGCCGGGGGTTTCGAGGGTACGATAGAGGTCGCGCAGGGACCAGCCGTTGGCGGCCATGATCTCGCGGCGCAAGGCGCGCAGAGAAGCGGCGGCTTCGGCAACCGCTTTGACCTGGGCGAGCGTGGGCGACTGCGGCCAGGGGAAGGTGTCGAAGACGGTGTCAGAGGTGTAGCGGAAGTCGCCTTTGAGGGTGGAGCAGCGTGCTTTGAACCAGGCCCAGTGTAGGCTGGATTGCAGAATGCCGAAGGAGTAGTCGTCAGCAAAGGCAAACACTGCGAGAGCGTTGTCCGGGTGGATTCTGTTGGAAACGAACTCGAAGATTGGACGCTTGGTTACACGGGGACAGGCGATGTAGCGCGGAAGCTTGGCGATTGCAGCCATAGTGCCGGGTTGGTAATCGCGGAACTGCCACCAGCGGTTGGCCATGCGGGTCCAGCGAGTGCTTTCCTTCCCGGTTGCGGCTATCTCCTTTTCTGCTTTGGCCAGTACGCCTGGCATAACCAAGTCTTTCACGCGAGCGAAAGCGGCCTTGTAGCGCATGGCATCCGTCATCTCGCGCTGGCCGAAGTCAATGATGCATCGGGTGGGTCTGCCATCGGCGACTAGATCACGGCCAATCATGTACGGGAAGATGACCTCACGGCACAGGGGGTCTTTCCGCAGCAACTCGCTCGCTTCCTCGGGCGCGAGGAAGAAGCCTTCGCTCACTGGGTTCTGGCCTTGGAAGACGAGCTTCGGCTCTTGATTCGCCCGAAGCGCCTTAGCCTCGCTGGCGTCCGTGCTACTGGAGAGTGTGGGGCCGATGCTGCCGAGTTCCTCGCACTTCCAAGGGCTGTCCTTGGCATCGCCGATTTGCGTGTAGAGCTTCTTGGTGCCTCCTTGCTCGCCCTTTAGCCAGTTGATGAGGGCGACGTGGACGGCGGCTTCACCGGACCAGACTTGATGGGAGACCGCTTCGGTGATGGTGCCGCCATTGGCGACGATGTAATCGAGACTGGCCTCGCGGGATTCGTTCTGACGGACGGTCTTCGTGCCGACCAATCCCGCTCGCCCGCCGGGCTTGAGCCTGTCGTGCGCGAGGCGAAACCAGTGGACGCAGAAGTCGGCCATCTTCGGCACGCCCGGGAATGCGGCATCCACCTTTCGTGCGTATTCGTAACCGTGCTCTTTTGCCAGAAAGCGGGAGCCGAGAAACGGCGGATTGCCGATTATGGCGTCGGCCTCGGGCCAGGGAGTGAAAAGCGCATCGGCGCAGAGGATGTCGTCGTTCAGGTTGTCGAGCGGCAGGTCGCGCTCGAATTCGAGGGAGTGGGTGTCCTGGCCAGGTAGTTCGTCAGCGTGGTCTTCCCAGAACTTCTCCGCCCCACGGTGGGCGAGGCGGCGGGCGAGCATGAGGGTGACTTTGGCCGTCTCGACTGCGTTCTCGTTGACATCCAGGCCAAAGAAGTTCCTGGGCGAGATGCCGGAAGCGAGGCCGACCTTGGGGATCTGGCGTTTGTCCTGGGCGAAGAGGCGCAGGAGCAGGCGCTGTTCGAGTTCCCGCAGGGCGCGGTAGGCGACAAAGAGGAAGTTGCCCGAGCCGCAGGCTGGGTCGAGGACGCGGAAGGCGCGCAACTCCTTGAGCAGGGCCAACAGTTCGGGGGCGGTCTTGGCGGCGGCGATGCGTTCGTCCCAAGGGCGGACGATCGTGGGGCGGACGATCTTCTGGATGTCGGATTCGTAGGTGAAATGGGCTCCGAGGGCGTGGCGTTCCTCTTTGCCGAGGCTGGACTCGAAGATCGTGCCGAAGATGACGGGCTGGACGTAGCCCCAGTTGTTCTCGTTGGCGGCTGCGAACAGGGGACCGAGTTCGGGCGGGGTCAACTCGATGGGGTCTATGTTGGCAAAGAGGCCGCCGTTGAAGTAATCCACCCCGGCGTAGCGTCCGGCGCGGGCGGGGTTGGAATCGTTCATTTGGCGGAAGAGGCCGCCGATGAGGTCGTAGGAGGAGGCGCCGCGGCGGCATTCGTCCAGCAGCCGGGTGAAGAGGTCCTGTGGGAGCAGGCCGATGTCCTCGGCGAACATGGCGACGACGCATTGGAGGATGAAGCGGCGGGCGCGGACGCGGTCTTCGCCGCGGAAGACTAGCGAGTTGAAGGCGTTGGCAACGTCTTTGGCCGCTTCGCGGGTGACCTGGATCCAGTTGTGGCCGAAGAGGGGCTGGAAGGCGCGCGGGAACAGGAAGTTCAGCGCGGCGTGGCGGGCGGGCAGGTCGGCGACGGGCACCCGGTCCACCGGCTCGTAAAGCTGGGTGTTGAAGTCGTAAATCCAGAACTCGGTGAAGTTGCAGAGGGCGACGTAGGGCGGGCGGTGGGGCACGAGGTTGAGCCAGTAATCGAACGTCTGCTGGTAGTGTTTGGAGAGCTTGACGCCGCGCGACTTCATCTCGATAAGGCAGCGGCCTGGCCAGACGAAGTCGGCGTATTTAGTGCGCTCGCCAGGGAAGCGAACGCGGTATTCGAAGGTGGAGCCCTCCGGCAGAGTGTTGGCGTCGTGGCCAAACGCGGCCAGCAGGTGAAAGAGGAAGGTTTGGGCCTCGCCCTTTTCGTCGCCCTTGAGCTTGGCCGCGAACTGCGCGAACTCCCGCAAGCCTTTTTCGAGCGAAGTCATGGAACGAGTTGCGGCCTATGCGCCACGGGCCGAGCATGGCAGAGGGGTGCGCGGCGCGCAAGGAGGTTTCGGTGCAACTGCGGGAATTGGGCCCAGCACGATGTGAAACACAATGCCCTGGGCCATCTAACGAACCATCACGCGTGGCAGCCTGTTGAGTGAGGCGCCCGTTCGCATGAGGTGCTTGCTCTTCTCCTCGTGACAGCCGCGTCCGCCTCCGGTTAGTCTGCCGCCATGTCGCAAACCACCTTAACGCTCGGCCACTCGCCCGACCCGGACGATGCGTTCATGTTCTACGGGCTTGCCCGCGAATTGATTCCCGCCCACGGCTTCCGCTTTCAGCACATCCTCCAGGACATCCAAACCCTCAACGAGCGCGCCACGCGCGGCGAACTCGACATCACCGCCATAAGCATTCACGCCTACGCCTATGTGTGCGATCAGTATGCGCTCTTGCCGACCGGCGCGAGTATGGGCGACGGCTACGGCCCGATGCTGGTAGCTAAGGAGAAGTTCTCTCCGGCCGAGGTCGCCAGGAAGAAGATTGCCGTGCCCGGCACGATGACCAGCGCCTTTCTGGCCCTGCAACTGTGGCTGGGCAAGCCAGCCAAGGCGCTGGATTACCTCGTCGTCCCCTTCGACCAGATCTTCGCCGCCGTCTGCTCGGGCCAGGCGGATGTCGGACTAATCATCCACGAGGGCCAGCTCACCTACCAGAAAGAGGGTTTGCAGGTCTGCGAGGACCTGGGGATCTGGTGGGGCCGCGACAACGATGGTTTGCCGCTGCCGCTCGGGGGCAACGTGATCCATAAACGCTTCCCGCCCGCCACCCGCAAAGCCGTCTCCGATGTGCTGACCGCGAGCATCCAATACAGCCTCGATCACCGCCCCGAAGCCGTCCAGCACGCCCTGCAGTATGCCCGCGATATGGGCCGCGACCTGGCCGACAAATTCGTCGGCATGTATGTGAACCATTGGACCCTGGACTACGGTGAGAAGGGCCGCGACTCCATCCGGCGCTTTCTCAGGCGCGGCTTTGAGCGAGGTTTGATCCCCCGCCAGCCGGAATTGGAGTTTGTAGCCTGACCCTGGCAAACCGCCTGCCGGAAGGAACGGAGAGCTATTGAAGCCGCCAGACGATGCGGGCTTTGTCCAAATCGTAAGGCGACATCTCCATCTTCACACGGTCGCCCACCGTCAGCCGAACCCAGCGCTTGCGCATCTTGCCGCAAATGGTCGCCAGGACCAGATGCTTGTTATCCAACTCCACGCGGAACATCGTGCCTGGCAGCACCGTTTGCACGCGCCCTTCGACTTCAATATGTTCTTCTTTCATAGTCTGCGTGGCCGACGACCGGGGTTCCTGGCACAGGCGACACCCCACCGCCCGGCCAAAAGCAACGCCGTCAGAGAAAAAAAGGAGGCCCGGTACCGCCGGGCCCCGTACCAAAACGATCCGTTGAACTAGTAGCGATCGCGACCGCCGCCGCCGCCGCGGCCACCGTAACCACCACGACCGCCGCCGCCGCCGCCGCCGCCGGGGCGTTCTTCGCGCGGCCGGGCAATGTTCACCGTCAGGGCGCGCCCGCCCAGTTCCTTGCCGTTGAGCGCGTCGATGGCCTTCTGGGCCTCCTCCGGCGTGCTCATGGTAACAAAGGCGAACCCGCGCGGACGGCCGGTTGCCCGGTCCATCATCAGGTTGGCCTCGACGACCGTGCCGTGCGCCGCGAAGGCGTCCTGCAAGTCGTTCTCAGTGATGTTGAAGGAAAGATTCCCAACAAACAATTTTGCGCTCATGTGATGTAACTAACTATCCTGTCTAATACTGTCTCTTGCTTTCTCCAGACTGTTCCCGCTTATCGGGTTTCAAATCATCACTGAACCGAGTTCACCTGAAGATTTACCATGCCATGGAATTGACAAGCTATCTAACAGACGTGCGAACACTGGCCCTTTTTGGCTGAATAGCAAGCCTTTTTTGCGTTAATTTGTGACCCCCTCCCGAAGGCGGTTTTGGGGGGTTTCCGCGATAATTCGTCGCCCGCCCCAACTCGCCTTCGCTCGCGCCCTCCGCGAAACGCAGCGGTGCCCCGAACTGCCGGATTGGAAATCCGCGACAGCGCGGTTATCCTCGCAGCATGACCCAATCCGGATACAGGGCAGCCCTGGTGGATTACATCCGCGCCCAGGCGAAGCCGCCCGACAAGTTCAGCCACCAGCCCCGGCTTTATCACCTCGCGACGCGCCTGGCGGAAGGCCGGCCCTACGATGACGACGTCCTTTTTGCCGCGGCATGGATGCACGATCTAGGGGTGTTCATCGGCCACCGCCCGGAAAACCCGGCCGAGCTGGCCGTATGGGACCATGTGGCTTACGCCAGCGCCAAGGTGCCCCCGGTTCTGAGGCAATTCGGGTTTCCCGAAGGCAAGATCAGTGCCGTCATCGAAGCCATTCGGACGCACCTGCCTGCCGAAAAGCCGGATTCGTTTGAGGGCACTCTGCTGCGGGATGCAGACATCCTGGAACAACTGGGGGCCATCGCCGTCCTCCGAACGGTCAGCAAGGTGGGCCGCGACACGCGCTTTGTGCGGTATGCCGATGCGGTCAAGGTTCTGCGCCGAAATGTGGAGGAACTCCCCGCGCAACTCGAGCTGACCGCCGCGCGCCGCCTGGCCGCATCGCGGGCTGAAACTTTAAAGGCGTTCTTGGCAGCCGCCGAAGCCGAAGCCGACGGTAACGAGCTATAGCCCCGCCACCGCTTTCCATGATCCTGACCTGCACCAACCCCCTGCGCGGCATCCTTCCTCTTCTCCTCCGAAAGGGAGTGGACCGGTGTGTGCGCAATCTCCCTCTCCCCTTCCGAAGGGGAGAGGGCCGGGGTGAGGGGTCCGTTCCTTCGCAAAGTTCGACCTGCACTCGCGCGCTCAATAGCCCGTGGAGCCCCGCCCAAAGCCCGCCCCGCCTTCACACACTTCTATGAAGCCAACCGCCTACGATTTACTGGACCGAGTCCGCCAGCAAAAGCCCGTCGTGCATCACCTGACCAACTGGGTGACCATTTACGACTGCGCCCAGGTCGTCAAAACCCTCGGCGCGTCGCCCGTGATGGCCCACGCCCGCGAAGAAGCCGCCGAGATGGCCCAGATTGCCTCCTCCCTTGTTCTGAACATAGGCACCCTCACGGTTGACTTCGTGGAAGCCATGAAGGTCGCCGCCCGGAGCGCCAACAGCATGGGTATCCCGGTGGTCCTGGACGCCTGTGGCGCGGGCGCGACCGCGCTGCGCGACCGCAAATGCCTGGAGCTGCTCAACGAAGTCAGGGTGGATGTGATTAAGGGCAACGCCTCAGAAGTAGCCCGTGTCAGCGGGGAAAGCGTCAAAACACGGGGAGTCGATGCCACGGATGTCGGCGGCGACCTCGTCCTGCTGGCGGAGAAGCTGGCTGACCAGCGCAAGGCCACGGTGGTGATTACCGGCAAGGTGGATATTGCCACGGATGGCAAGACAACATATCTCGTAAAGAACGGCCATCCCATGATGACGCACGTGGTCGGAACCGGCTGCATGGCGACATCGGTCATTGGGGCTTTTGCCGCGGTGGAACCAAAGCTGAGCCTGGCCGCCGCCTGCGCTCTTGCCTGTTACGGAATCGCAGCAGAGCTCGCCGCCGAAAAGGCGACCGGCCCCGCCTCGTTCATAGAGCGGCTCTTCGACTGCCTCTACAACCTGGACCGGGAAACCGCGGACCGGATGCAGAGAATCGAGACCCCGCGCCTCTCGAAATAGGCATCACTCAGCCCGTGGAAACGAGGTGAGCCCAATTCCCCTCCAAGAGTTCTGGGGCTGGGGGACACCGAGTAGGAGACCGACGCTCCGGAAGGCGTGAAATCTTCGTGCTAACCCTTGCGCCCTGACACAAGGTAGGTGAGCCCGCCAAAAGCGGCGTGAAATGTGCCGGCGGCAATGGCCTGTTGTTCGCGGTTAAACTCCTCAACCAACTCCCCATACACGCGCGCGAATAACTCCTCCGTGCCCCCGCCACCCAATACGTGCCGGCGCAACTCAGCCCGGTCCCAAGGGCCGGCACACGAGTCCTTCCATTCCCGCCCCTGTTGCACCTGCGCCTGCTGGGCCGGGGTGTCGTATGGCGGAAAGAGCGCGGCGGCGCGGTCCGAGAGGTGGACCCCTATCTCCGTCAGTCCAATTTGCGCAAAGGCCCCCGGGAGAAGGTCGCCAATACAGTGATCGCCCTGCCCGGCGGCGACCTTTCCGCGGTGGTAGCGCAGCCAGAATTCAAACCGGCGCACGAGCGCTTCCACGGGCTCCTCCCCGGTCAGCGAAGTGATGGCCAGGTAATTCCACAGGTTGTTGGGCTCGACACAGACCACGAGCCCGCCCGGTCGCGCAATGCGAACCATCTCGCGCAGCGCATCGGCTGGCCGGGCCAGATGCATCAGCAATGTCTGGCAAGTGACTACATCAAAGGCATCGCTCGGGAGGGGAATCTGCGTGGCATCCCCCTGCACGACTTTCAATAAGTCGGGCGGCGCTTGCGGAAAAGCGCGGCGCAGGTTTCGGGCCCCTTCGGCTACCCAGCGCTCCTCCCGGTCCACCCCCACCAGCCGGGCTGGAGCGCGCAGATAAGGATACAACAGCCGCGACCAGTGGCAGAGCCCGCACCCGATGTCGGCCAGCGAAGCGGCCTCGCGCAGCCGCCACCGGGCGGCCATGAGATCGAGGAAGTCGGGATTCCACCAGAAATCACGCTGCGGCCCGAACTGCTCGGCCGAGTGAGGAGCGGGCCGAGCCGCTCCGCGCGCCTCGCCGGGTCTGGTGCTGCGCTTTGCCATGATTCTTCAAGTCGTACTGGACAAAACCATCAGTTGTCTCCCCCGCCGCTTGCCTCCGGTCCACGTTAGAACGCGGCTTTGACCACGCCTCCGTCAGCCCGCAGCGCGGCGCCGTTGACGGCCGAGGCTTCCGGTGAGCAGGCGAACACCACAACCGCAGCCACCTCCTCGGGCTGAATAAACCGCTTCAGCAGCGAGGTGGGACGGACGTCGCGGAAGAATTGCCTCTCGAATTCCTGCGGGGTGGTCCCTTGCTCTTTGGCGAGCGCGCCAACGAACCCGATCACGCCTTCCGAGGCGGTCGGCCCCGCTAGAACGCTGTTCACGGTGACAGCGGTGCCCGCGCAGGTTTCCGCAATGCCGCGGGCCACGGCAATCTGGGCGGTCTTGGTCATGCCGTAATGCACCATCTCGGCGGGGATCTGCACCGCGCTCTCGCTGGAGATGAAGACAATTCGGCCCCAGTTGCGCCGTTTCATGCCGGGCAGGTAAGCCCGGCTGAGGCGCACGCCCGACATCACGTTGACCTCAAATAGCCGCAGCCAGTCAGCATCGGGAATCTCCTCGAACGGCTTGGGTTCAAAGATGCCCAGGTTGTTGACGAGGATGTCCACTTGTGGAATCCGGCGGGTGAGCGCTTCACACCCTGCGGCGGTGCCGAGATCGAGCGCGACGCCTTCCAGCTTTGCCTGCGGCACCTGCCGGCGGATATTGGCGAGTGAAGAGTCCACCCGCGCCTGGGTTCGTCCGTTGACGATGACCCGGGCGCCCTCGCGCGCGAGCCCAAGCGCAATCGCGTAACCAATGCCGGCAGTCGAGCCGGTCACCAATGCTGCCTTATCGTTGAGTTTCAGGTTCATAACGAGCCAGGGATAGTTGACCTGCCCAAGTCTAGCTCAGGTAACTGATGCGGTCCAACGCGCTCGTCCTGCAACGCAAGTCCCCACTCCTCTCCATCAACCTCGCTTCGCCGGAGAGCTGACGACGATTCTCCCTCTCCCCTTCCGAAGGGGAGAGGGCCGGCG
>Ga0335078_10005118_pt1 | contig 19391 bp, 15 predicted proteins | sample Lox_Sample_32_FD_206711 | JGI IMG/M metagenome (GOLD analysis project Ga0335078, IMG submission 206711) | Soil microbial communities from Loxahatchee National Wildlife Refuge, Florida, United States - Lox_Sample_3.2 | ecosystem: Environmental > Terrestrial > Soil > Wetlands | place: USA... | reverse complement strand
CGCAACCTATCAGCAGTCAATCAAAGATAATCCCCGCGAGCCCAGTTTTTATATTTTGATGGGCGAGCTGTACGAATCGAAGCAAGCGTGGGGCGAAGCCAAGGACGCCTACCAGAAGGCGCTGGAAGTCGAACCGGAGAATCCTCTGGCCTCCAATAATCTTGCCTATGTGATGATGCAGACCGGAGGAAACATTGACCTGGCCCTCTCGCTGGCGCAAACGGCACGCCGCGGCATGCCGGATTCAGCCAGCGCTGCCGATACCTTAGGTTGGGCTTATTACCAGAAAGGTGCTTATCGCTCGGCGATCGATTTGTTCCAGGAAGCGCTGAAGCTCGCTGAAAAAGGCCGTGGCCCTGACGATGCTACGGTGCATTATCATCTCGGCCTCGCCTACCAGAAGACCGACCAGCGCACCCTTGCCAAGCAGCAACTGGAACGCGCGCTCAAAATCAATCCTAACTTTAGCCAGGCCAGCGACGTGCGCAAGCAACTGGCAGCCATGAAGTCCTGACGTTTAGCGCGTCAGATCAAAACCGAGTTGCGCACATTCCCTGGCGCGCGAATCCTAACGGCATCCTGGTATTTGAGACCAATACTCATTTGGGTCTACACTTCCTAGACCTATGCGCATTCTTCTTGTTGGGGGAACGCTGTTCATTGGCAAACGGCTGGTGGACCGGCTCTTGCAGGCTGGCCATGACATCGCCCTGCTCCATCGCAATGCGGCACACCCTTTCGGGACTGAAGTCCGTAACCTTGTCGCGGATCGAAACGACGCCGTCTCGATCCGCAATGCGCTGGCGGGGCTGCGTTTCGATGCGGTTTATGACATTGCCTACGACCTGCAGCGCGGCACCACGGCTCAGCAGGTCGAAGCCACAGCCAGAGCCATTCCCGGAGACCTTTCCCGTTACATCTTCATTTCAAGCGTCGCAGCCTACGGCACGGGCCTGAGCCACGAGGAAGACGATGCTCTCGCTCCTGATAGGGACGCCAATGAATATGTGCGGAACAAGGCGGCGAGCGAGCGGGCGCTGTTCCGCATGCATCGCGAGTCCGGTTTTCCTGTGGTGACAATGCGGCCGCCATTCGTCTACGGCCCGGAAAATCCCTTTTATCGAGAAGCATTCTTTTGGGACCGGCTTCGTGCAGACAGGCCGATCGTCATACCCGGCGACGGCGACCGCCTGATGCAATTCGTCTACGTGGATGACCTGGTAAGCGCATGTGTAAAGGCCCTGGCCAATCCGGCGGCCATCGGCTTGGCTTTTAACGTCGGAAACCAGCGCCCCACAACCCAGTTGGATCTCGTCCACGCATTGGCTGAAGCAGCGGGTACGAAAGCGAAAATCGTTCACGTGCCCCGCCCGCTAATAGAACGCAATGGCGGCAGCATTGCTGACGATCCTCTCTACTTCGGTCAGTTCTACGATCTGCCGCCGATTACGATCGTGGTTGAAAGAGTAAAGCGCGTACTCGGAGTCGAGCCCACTGCATTTGACAAAGGTCTGCAACAAACCTACAGGTGGTACTTAGAATATGGCGCTCACCGCCACCCCGATTTCTCTTTTGAGGACTCCCTGATCCGTGAAGCGGCGGCATAAAAGGGTACTCCAGCGGTTTGCAAAGTCGGCTATCCAATCTGTAGCGTGTACATTCCCTTCGACTCGCTGCGCTCGCTCAGAGCGGTCTCTGGCCTGCAAAATTGAGTTGTGTTCCACGTGGAACGTATCGTCATAACTCAACTAGCGGTACAATATCGCCATGACACCCAAACCAAAGAAAAAGAGGAGCATGAAGGGCAGAATCGCGGGGCTGCGCGCGTCGGTTGAGGATGACCTGTTAGGGCTCATTGAGGACCAAAGGTCTGAAGCGCGCTGGCATCGGCCGCGCAAGGAAAGAATCTCCCTGCGCGTGGATTGCGAGGTCGTAGACTGGCTCAAGTCCAAGGGACCCGGTTACCAGACCCGCATCAACCGCATCCTGCGCAGGGTCATGCTGGAAGGCAAGAAAAGAGCCGGAGAAAAGTAGCGGCTGCGGACGGCCGATCCTTTCGCGCACTTTCCGAAAGTGTGGGGATGCCCTGGTGCGAAAACGACGATATGCTCCCCGTGGAACCCATCGTCACGACAAAAAACGTCTCAGTGCTCCTGCCGAACAAGACCTCGGCTCTGGTCCAAGAAAATGCACTTTATGGTTGCGCATTCCCGGAGAAGATCGGAGCGTCTGTACCGATAATCAGAAGTTCCTTGCCGCTGTTGGCTACCATAAAATCAATGTCGCTCGGACTAATGCCACCGTGGTGCGGGATGAGGTGCGCCGTTCCGCTACAGTCAGAATCCTCGGTGTACGTCCCGGTGAGGGGAATCTGCTGGGCGATTTGTCCGTCAATGCCGAGCGTCTCACTACCGGAAATATTCCCGCTGTCATCCAGAACTGAAAACCGCGCTTTTGTGCCGAGGACGCGCCTGGTAAGTTGAGTTCCTGGAACCTCAGTAAATCACTGTATTGTGACCAACACTGCGGCCATGTCATTATCTGTGCCACGCTCTGGGGCGGACAAATGCAAAAGCGGAATCTCCGCGTAGTCACCTGGCTCGGAAGGGTCCCGGCCGTGGCTGTCTGTACCTTATGCAATCGCGAATTTAAGGCACCGCTGCCGGAACTTTCGAGCACTCTGGCGGCCCAGGAAGTTCTGCGAAGGCGGTTCAATGAACACAAATGTAAGCCGTCAGAGGTATTGAAAAAGTAACGCGGCCCCGACCATGGCAACTGACCGCGACGCCACTCCTCGTTACTTGCAGTTTTCTAGCCTGGACTCCGAACACCCCATCACCGCCAATTGCAGTGTCTGTGACCGGCGATTTACGACGGAAAAGCGAGCAGAGGAGCGGATTGATGACGCGATAATCCGGTTGCGCGAGGAGTTCGAGCAGCATGAGTGTCGCATCCCCTCCCCGTGACGACGAACTGACCTCCGGTTCCAGACGTGACTTTTATGAGACAACGGCGGGGGCAAGTCAACTCCGGAGCCCGAGGCTGGAGCCGGGTACTGTCGCTTCTTGACGCTAGTTGGCCCGCCGCTCCCAGTTTCTATCCGGCGGGCCTGATTGGGAAACTACACCGAAACTTCTGTGGCACTAATAATGACACTTCGGCAGTGTTCGTCAATACAGTAATTACCGGATGTGGTTGGGCCGGTGCCGGTTAAAGTAAACGGTTCGGCAGTTGTCGCCCTAGCATTTCGCGCTCTTTGCCAGAGGTGGCGAGCGGTGGGTCGAAATGACAGCGGTATTAGGGTATTAGGAGTCGCAGGAGCTAAACTGGCGCGCATTGTGGGCAGCGGATAAAATAAAGGACTCGATTCACATCACTCAAATGAACGACCAGGCATTGTGAGAATTCTCAGGCACTTTCGCGCAGCCGCGCTTTGCTTTCTGCTTTTTGTTCTTGTGCCGCTATGGACGGGCTGCGGCGATGTCTACCGGCCGGTAGCCACGCCGATCACGCCCAATCCGCCCAGCCCCAATTTCAATCACTTCGTGATCGCCGTCAGCACGGACGGCCCCAACTCCTTCGGCGCAACCACGGATATTGATGTCTCCGGAGATACGAATCTGGGTGTAGCACAGGTTGGGATCGCGCCTGTACACGCCGCCATGCTTCCAGGGGCCTTCCGGATTTTTGTCGCCGATAGCGGCGACAGCACCGTGGCGAGCTTTGCGCCCACCACCATCTCGCCCATTGTGTTCACGACGCTGCCGGCGGGGTCAATTCCGGTTTTCATCGCCACTGCCGAAACCGCCAATGTTTATGTCGCAGATGACGGAAATAACTCTGTGCTGGTGATCTCCGTGGTAAACGGCATCGTGACCAACCAGATTTCCGTGGGAATGAAACCGGTGGCAATGGTCGAGACTCCCGATACCGAGAAAATTTATGTTGCCAGCGCCGGAAATTCGTCCACTCCAGGGTCAGTAACCAGCATTAATGCGTCGGATAAAACTGCGAATCCCCCGGTCGGCTCAGGATGGGTTTCCCCGGTGTGGGTTGCGTCGCGCTCCGACAGCCAGCGCGTTTATGTGCTCGACAGCGGCACGGGAACGGTGACGGCGATCGACACGTTCGCGGATGGAATTATAGGAAGCGCTTCGGTGGGCGTCGGCGCAAACTACATGTTTTACGACTCAAAACTTAACCGGTTGAACGTAACGAATCCGGCTGCCGACACAATGACGATCCTGGATGCCAGTCAGGATTCTTTGCCGGCGCTGGCCACGATTAGTTTCGCCGCGGGAAGCGTTCCCTGCCCAGCGGGTTGCGCGCCGCTCTCGATCACAGCTTTGCCCGATGGCAGCAAGGCCTATGTTGCGACAGCGGCCGTAAGCGGCACGACCGTGACATCGCGCGTCACAGTAATTAATGAACTGAACAATACTATCAAGGGGACGGTGGCACTAACCTCCGTGCCGCTAGCATGTACGACCAACAGCCCTTATGAGCTGTTTACGGCGGCCTCGGCCGACAGTTCGCGAGTTTATGTCTCGAACTGTGACGCCGGCAGCATTGGGATAATCTCGACGATTGCCGACAGCTCGCCCGGCGATAACTTTGGTCCCGACACGCTCATCACAAACATGCCCGCGCCACTCGGCACCGGGCCGATAACCTCGCCAGGAGGCACTCCTGCCCCCCAGAACCCGGTGTTCATTCTGCCCAGCCCGTAATTTTCGGGGAGATCGGAGTGGGACCAGTTATTCGCCGACGGCATGGGCGCGAGCGGAGGCAGGATTGTATCGCATCGCGATATTCATAAACACATTGCCGCTGCTGGTTTCGAAGCACATTACGAGCGCTTCGGTATCTTCCGTGCCTTTCAGGCCCTGATCGGATGCGTGCACGACGGGAGGATGTACCCGGAAGTGAAATCCTTGATCATTCAACGTGGTGACGGCGTTGCCGATAATCTGGTTGGCCATTTCGCAGACGGCTTCCTTCACCAGACCATCCGGTTCGGGCATCTCCATGCCGGCAAGTTTGCTGGCGATCCTGGTGGCGGTTTGTGGATCGAGGTCGAAGATAATGCGCCCTTCGATATCGCCGGTAATCCAGATGAGAGCCGCGACTCCACGGCGGCGATAAGCCTCCTCGTCCATGCTGACGTTGCCGATCGACATGGGAGATTGCAGGCCGCCGGATAACACCGCATCGGCCGCATTGATGAACGGCTGGATCAACTCCATCTTCATGTCAGACCCCCGCGGCAGTCGCGACCGTCGCGTCTTCGCCCATAACGTACTTGATCACTTCGTACAGAACCTCGGGCTTTACCGGCTTCTGGACAAAATGGCGCGCGCCGCGTTGCAGGGCCGCCACGATGTTTTCCTGGTACCCGACGGAAGACACCATCACGACGCGGGCCTCGGGATGCTGCTGCACGATCTTTTCGGCAGCCTCGATGCCCTCCATCTGCGGCATGGTGATGTCCATCAGTACGATGTCTGGTTTGGTGCGGTCGTATTCGCTGATGGCGGTGACGCCATCTCCGGCTTCGCCCGCGAGCTGGCCGCCAAAGGTCTCAATCATGTGGGTCAGGTTCTTACGGGCAAAGACGGAATCATCGACCACGAGATAGCGTACCGGCTGACCGTCCTTGCTGCGTTTTACGGGTGCGAACTGTTCCATAATGCAACCTCCTGTGCTGAAACATGCTCTGGCGCCGCTTGCGCGCCAGGGTTAGGAATTAGTCTGTCCGGCAGTAGCAGACTTGCTGCTTCCCCCGGCCGCTTCCGTTGTGTTTGTTACCTTTCTGTCTGCCATGCACTGCGCGGTTAAGGTATTCACCAAAGCATCGAGCGGGACCACACGTGTTGCATAACCTCGCTCGATTGCGGCCTTGGGCATTCCATAGACCACGCATGAATCCTCGCTTTGCGCGACTGTCATACCGCCGGCGGCCTTGATCAGTCCCAGGCCGTGCGCGCCATCTTCACCCATCCCGGTCATCAGGACAGCAATGCTGTTCCTGGCATATTCCTCAGCGACGCTTTTGAATAACACGTCAACCGACGGGCGATGGCCATTCATGCGCGGATCGTCGCTGAGGATGGCAACGTCTCCAAGCGGCAGGCGCTTCACCTTGAGGTGCCTGTTGCCCGGGCAAACCAGCGCGCGACCAGCGAGCAGCATGTCACCAGACTGGGCTTCCTTCACCTTGATGGCGCAAATTTCATCCAAGCGGCGCGCAAACATTTCTGTGAACCCTTCCGGCATGTGCTGCACGATCACGAGCGAACCGGGAAAATCCCCCGGCAATTGGGGCAGCACGTATTGCAGCGCCTGCGGTCCTCCAGTCGAGATTCCGATGGCAATCAGTTTGGTGGGTACTTTGCCATCCTGAACGCTGACCTTGGTCGGCGGGACCAGGGCCTCAGGCGCGACGCCAATTTTCACACCCCGGCTTTGGGCTGCGGCTTTGATCTTGCCGATCAATTCACTTGCGATCTCGGGCATACGGGCCGAGACGTCGGTGGGCTTGGCAACGAAATCAAACGCACCCATGGAAAGAGCCTTTAGCGTGACTGATGCGCCTTCAGTGCTGTGGGAGCTGACCACGATGACTGGCAGCTTGTGCCGGCGCATGATCTCTTTCAGCATGTCCAATCCGTTCATGGACGGCATTTCGAGATCGAGAGTTACGACATGCGGGTTTAATTCTTCGATTTTTTTCAGGCCGAAGTTGCCATCCATCGCAGTTCCGACGACTTGAAGGGAAGGATCAGCCTCCAATATCTGAGGGATCAGCTTGCGCATAAGGGCGGAATCATCGACAACGAGAACCCGGATTCGCGAGTTCATGCCTGCCCTCCGGCACTCGCAACGCTGGTGCGCAAGCGTTCCGTATGTGAAAGCAGTAAGCCGAGGTCAACCCCTGAGCTGTCGGGACGCGCCTTGGCGAAGCGTTCAACAATAGCGGGCAGATTAAGGATGAGAACAACCCTGCCATCGCCGAGGATCGAGGCTCCACTGACCATGTCAGTTTCGACGGTTTGATCGTCGAGTGCCTTGATAACCAGTTGTTCTTCACCTTCCAAGGCGTCTACCAGAAGGCCAAACTTGCGTTCGCTAATGCTTATTACCAGTACGAACACTCGAGTCGTGGAGCCGGGCGGATGACTCTTTCCAAGCCTTACTGCCGGAAGAACATCATTGCGTAACTGAAGGACTTCGCGATTGTCTACCCGGTGCAGGTCGGACTCCCGGGCGCGTGAAATTTCAGCCACGGCGTTTAGAGGCACAGCGTAGAGGTGCTGCTCAACCCGAAAGAGTAAGGCCTTGATGATGGCCAGCGTCAGAGGCAGTTTAAGACGGAAAGTGGTGCCTTTGCCGCTGCGCGTTTCAATGCTGACGGTACCCTTCAGCCGGTGCAGCACATTTTGGACAACATCCAATCCCACCCCACGGCCGGCAATCTCGGTTACATGGTCTGCTGTACTGAAGCCGGGGCGGAAGATCAGGTTCAAAATTTCCGCTTCACTCAAACGCGCGGCTTCCTCGTGGAAAACGATTTTCTTCTCGATTGCGTGTGCCCTTACCTTATCCAGATCAATGCCACGGCCGTCATCTGAAACCTCGATGACGACCTGATTGCCCTGATGATAGGCGGCGAGACGAATAGTACCCCGCGGCGGCTTTGCTTTTGCGGAGCGCTCCGAGGCAGATTCGATACCGTGACTGACGGCGTTTCGCACCAGGTGGGTGAGCGGCTCCGCGATGGTATCCAGCAGACTTTTATCCAGGTCGGTGTCGGCGCCGGTAATGGCTAATTCCACGTCTTTCCCGCACTGACGGCCGACGTCGCGCACCATACGAGGGAACCGCCGAAACAACTGCTCGACCGGCACCATCCGGATCTTCATGACCGCTCGCTGCAGATCGTTCAGGACGCGCCCCTGAAATGCCATCGCATCGGTAAAACGGCCGCGCGTGACATCCTTCGGGTGACTGCTCGCAAATTCATTCAAAGCCTGCTGCAGCATGGATTTGCCAATGATCAGCTCCCCAACCAAGTTGAGAACGTTATCGATTCGCTCTGCATCTACGCGCAGGATGCTGTCCGGACCCGCGTCTGTAAATGTCTGTTTTCCGCCATTCTGCGACTTTGGCGACGGGACAGCGAGTATCGGCTCGGAGTCTGCTGCGGCGTCGGAACGCTTCGTTTGCGCAGTCGCCTGCGGCGGAGCAGGTTCAGGAGAAACAGTGTGCGGTTCTCCAAACGCGTGTATAGTCACGCGCGAAGTAATCGTGGGGATGCTGCATTTCGCCGCAAGGTACTTCTCTGATTGCGTGGTCGCGAGCAGTAGATGAAATTCCCGGGAAGGCTCAGGCGAACCCGGCTCGGGGCGAGTGGCGATTAGCTCAATGCCTCCATCCAGGGCATTAAGAATTAGTTGCCGCGCGGCAATCGGCATTGCACAAGCTGGATCGATGAACACTCTGAGGGCATATCCACGCTTGCCGTCGTCGATCGCACGGTGAAGCGCAACTCTCTCGTATTCCGTCCAAAGCGCCTGCTGCTTACTTTCTGCGGCCGGCCGGGGTGGGGAGTTTCGGGTCTGCGCCGGACTGGCGATCATCTCATCAATCAGCTTCCGCAGCGGCCCACATGGCGGGAGTTCTGTCTGATGACGATAAGCCTGCAGCATGGCTGCAAACACGTCGGCGGCGGTGAAAGCAATCTCGGCCAGAGAAGCCTGCGACGGGAAAGATTCCAGACCAAGCGAATCCTCGAGATGATGGGCCAACTCGCTTAATTCGCGGAAACCCACGGCCGCAGCATCTCCCTTCAAGGTATGCACGGCGCGGCGGATGCCGCGGACGATCTCTGGATCTTCCGGGCTCTTTTCGAGTTTCAGAGCATCATCATTTATGGCCTGCAGCAACTCCTGTGCGGTCTCGAAAAACAGTTCGCGCAACTCGGCGCCACGCTCATCAGAGAATTGGGTCATTTCGCATCCTCAATTTGCTGATAGGCGGTACCGGTATCGCGGTAGATCATGTTGAATTTTTCGGTTAACCCGAGAAGGCTTTCTGCGTGTCCGACAAACAAGTATCCGCCGGGCTTGAGGCAGCGGTGAAACTTGTCAAGCAGACGTCTTTGTTCCGCCTCATCGAAGTACATCATTACATTGCGGCAGAAGATGACATCGTTGTACTGCGGTAGATACTCTGTCTTCAGATTATGGAAGTCGAAGTGGACCAATTCCTTGAGAGCCTTCTTGACTGCGTAGCGGTCGCCAATTTTGTCGAAGTGGCGCAGGCGGTAGCTGTAGTCAACGGACGCCATCTGGTGCTCGGAATAAATTCCTTCCTGTCCAGCCCGCAAAACCGAATAGCTGATGTCACTGGCAAGAACTTCCACGTGCCAGGGGCTTGGAACTAACGGTTTGGGAAACCGGATCTCCGCTGAGGGCTGGGATGGCGTCCTCAGGCAGTGGTAAGAAAGCGCATCGGCAACCAGCATGGCGATGGTGTAAGGTTCTTGTCCAGTCGAGCAGCCCGCGCTCCAGATCCGCAATGAGAAATCGCGCTTTTCCTGTTTCCTGCGGAGCATGTCATCCAAAATATGCTTGTGAAACAGATCGAGCTGCGCCTTGTTTCGGAAGAAGCTAGTTTCATTAACCGTGAGGTCTTCCACCAGCTTGATGAGTTCTTCTTTACCTTCCTTGCTAATCAGAAGGCGATAGTAACTGTAGAAGGAATCGAGTTGGCATTCCCTGAGCCGGCGGTGCAACCGGTCCTGCAGGAAATGAGCCCGCCGCGAATCAAAGTGCATCCCGCACTCCTGATACACGAGCGCCTGGAGCAGTTTCAGCTCGGCGTCGGTAAGCGGCGTCTGTACCCCTGCTGATCCCATGAGCTTCTTTTTGCTACCTAGCAGCCGTCGCGCTACGCACTTCTGGCTTGGAATTCTTCTCTGCCTCGCCGCTCTGCCGCAGGCCGCTGAACGCGAGCAGCTTACCCATATCCAGCAGTACGATCAGGCGTCCGCGATACTTGCCGAGACCGGTAACACAGTTAAGACCTCCTTCAAGAAACTGCGTCGGGGATTCCTCCACATCATTTGCCGGAATCTTCAATACTTCCGACGCTGAATCCACGATCAACCCCGCCAACCGTCCCTTCTGCTCGACGACAAGAATGCGATTCCGCCGATTGCGCCCAACTTTGGTCTCGCCAAGGCGCTTGCGCAGATCGATGACCGATACAATTTTGCCGCGCAGGTTGATCACCCCTTCCATGTAGTCAGGGGCATCGGGAACAGCGGTAATCTCTGGGACGCGCACGATCTCGTGAAGAGACGTGATGGGCACTCCGTAGGTCTCCCGGCCGACCTGAAAACCGACAATGTGAAGTTCGCGATCCATTCGCGCCTCGTTTTACGCGTGGGCTGCTGCAGCAGCAGCATGTCTGGGGTGTGCCTTGGCCGGCGGCTCCTCCCGCTTGTTCGCGGCCTGCCCATTTTCCAGGGCAAAGCTATCCATTGAATCCAGCAGGCCGCGGGACATCTTGGACATTTGATCGGCAGAGGCCGCGAGCTCAGTGGAACCCGATGTTGTCTGCTGGACCAACTCGCGCATACGCTCCATTGCCTTGACGACGGCATGAGCCCCGGAGGCCTGTTCTTCGACCGCTGAGTTGATTTCGTGTGTGATCTCGTTCAAGCGCGTAGTGGCGCGGGCGATCTGGGCGGAACCGTGAGATTGTTCATTGGTTGCGGCCCCGATCTCTTGCGCGAACTTATAAACCTCGGTGACAACGTTCGATATTTTTCGCAAGGCTGTATTCAGTTCCTGGCCGAGTCCGAGGCCCTCATTCACAATCGCCGTGCTCTGATCCATGTTCTCGACCGCCTTGCGGGCCTCTCTCTGGATGCTCTGAATGAGTTCGGAAATTTCTTTGGTGGATTGCGCCGATTTCTCGGCCAGCTTTCTTACTTCATCGGCAACCACAGCGAATCCCAGGCCGTGCTCGCCCGCTCGGGCGGCTTCGATGGCGGCATTCAGGGCAAGCAAGTTGGTCTGTTCGGCGAGATCGTCGATCACTTCAATGATTTTGCCAATATCGTCGGCGCGTTGACCCAGGACGTCGATAATCTCGCCGGATGATTGAATGGTGGTGTTAATGCGGTTCAGGCCGTCTGTTGCCTTTTCCATGGTGGAAATGCCGCTGTGTACTTCTTCGCGAGAACGGTTGGAAATATCCAGGAGGACTTTGGCGGTATCGGCGACTCGTTGAATTGATGCGACCATTTCATCGATTGAGGCCGATGTCTCGCTCACGCTGGAAGCTTGCACTTGCGTGCTCTTGACCATGTTCTGAACATTCACGCTCATCTCATGCATAGTGCTCGTGACTTCGTCGATGGCGGAAGAGGTTTGCAGGCTTATCTTCGCGGATTCATCTGAAGCGCCCGCCACCTGGTTGGAAGCACTGGCCACTTGCGAGGCAGCATCGCGGACGCTGCGGACCAGAGTGCGCAAACCTTCGATCATGCGCACAAAAGCGTTGCCCAGAGTGTCATTCTGCGATCTTGGCTGCACCGCGACGGTCAGATTTCCCTCGGCAATGGCCTCACTAAAACCGGCCATCTCTTTCAAATAAGTAACCATCGTGGTGAAGGTCCGTGCGAGCTGGCCAATCTCATCGCTGCGCTGAATGTCAATCTTGTGGTCCAAATCGCCCGAATTGCCGATCTGCTGTGCCACATGCATCAGGTCATCCAGCGGCTGAGTAATGGACTTTGAAGTGGTGTAGGCAATGACAATGCCAAGAGCCAGCGCCAACAAAGTACTGATAAGAGCGATGGCAATCGTTGCCGTGGCTGCGGTTTCATCAGAACTGCGGCGTTCTTCCAAGACTTTCTTGTTTTCGGCGTCAGCAACTTCGAGATATTGTGTGGAGTTTCTCACCCAGGTAGTAGCATCCTTCTGCAGATAGAAGATCTGTAACTCGGCGACGGTCGCGTTCCCGGCATCCACTTCCTTTCGCTTTTCAATCAGGGGGGCGGCAAACTCGTTCGACCAAGCCTGCTCATTCTGCTGAACCTTGGCCAGGGCCTGGCGTTGTTGATCGGAGCTGGTCTTGTTCTGGGTGGATTGCAGGTTTTCTATGAGAATGCGCACGCCTTCATTCAGGTGATCCACCTCCCTGGTATCGCCGCTCAACAGATAGTTGCTGAGGTACAGGCGGTTCTGCATCATCTGGAAGGTGATCCGGTCCGTTGACTCAGCCATAGTCAGCGCCTGGGAGGCTGCCGACTTGGCGCTATGCTCACGCTGGACTGCGATGAGGTTGACCAGAAACAGCACGACGACCATCGCAAGGACGGCTCCGAAATTGACGTAGAGTTTCTTGCCGATCGTCATCTTTGTTCCTCCGCTGAGTGCCGAACTATTGCTCTGAATTTTGTGCAATTCATCTCGAAAAAGAGACACCAAACTCCTTGACGTTTTGTGCCAGTACGAAAAGGTGCAACGACACTGCCAGTAACTGGCAGTGACAAGCACGTTGGTAACGTCCGCCGAAGTTTCTGGTTTTATTGCACTTAAATAGGGAGGAGGGGTATTCGGGTGGGAATCTCCGCGTCTCAATCAACTGAAGATTTCTCTAATTGAGACGCGACCAATTTGAAACACGCGCCGAATGATTACCGATAAAGGACGCGGGGCGGGAATTTGCTTGACTCAAATTGAGATTACATTCTAATTTTTCTAGTGATTTCAATTACTTAGTTGTCCAAAGTTGGCGGCCACTTCGGCTCCGAATAATGCAAAGTCTTAAGACGCCGGTGCTCGATAACCTTCTGCAAGGCAGCGAGGACAGCTTCCAAGCTTTACTGCTCGAACTTTCCGAGCAGGCGGCTCGGGCTACCGCTCTGCCGGAGCTGATTAAGACATTCTGCCGAGCTACCCGCGAGTTCTTCCAGGTTGAGGGGGTTTACTTTTGGCGTTCCATCTCACCCACCGAACTGGCGGGGGTAGAGGCGGACGGAGCCCTCGCTGAGACTTTTGCCGGCCGACGGCTTGAAACCAGCGATAGTGCGGTAGCGGCTGAAGCTGTCAGGCAGCGTAAGAGCTTTTACGTCAACTACGTGAATCCGGGTCTTCATGCGATGGCAAGGGAGTTCGGGGCTAAGGCTCTCCTGGGTGTGCCGTTAATCGTCTCCAATGAGGCCATCGGTGCATTGGTTTTTCTGAGCACCTCCCGGCCTGATTTCTTTAATGACGATCTTGCCGCTAAGGCAACGATTCTCGCCGGGCAACTGGGCACGATGCTCGAGACGCACCGGCTGATGCAGGTTTCACGAGAAGAACAGCGAAGAACAGAAATCCTGGTGGAAGTCGCGCAGGCGCTGCATTCGGTGCCCGACCCCTCGGCGGTGGCGGAGGGATTGGCTGACCGGCTCAGAACGCTTTTGTGCACAAGGCTGGTATCCATCCTGACGCGCCAGGAAGGCGGCTTCAATCTGGATGTCGTATCAGGCGAGACGCCCCAACTCTCGGAGTCGGCCCGTGCCCGGCATGACCGGCGGGGATTGCAATTCGCGGCCGATCTGGCAAGCCGTGCGGTCGCAGCTGGCGAACTAGTTAATGTCAGTATCGAGCCTTCCTCGCATGCGCTGGGCGAACTCGTCCCCGCGGGAGTGCTAATTGCTGCACCCTTCCGAACGGCGCGGGGGCAGGGTGCCGTGCTGATCTATCCCCGCCAGGAGGGTCCGTTCAGTGCCGCGGAAAAGTCCCTGATTTCCGCAGTAGTAGGCTTCGGAGCCGTAGCCATGGCCAACGCCGAGCTCTATGCGACCGCTCGCGAGCGGTCCCAGGAGTTGCACCAGCTGCTTGAGATTTCATCTGAACTCGGCAGCATCGGTACCCTCGATAATTTCCTGCGGGAGTTTGTCGTCAGGGCGACAGAATTCCTGGGATTCGGCCGCGGCTTTGTGGCCTTACGCGAAGCAGAGAACTTCCGTATCCGCTGGACATATGGCGAGGGAAAGAGCGCTCTGGCGGATGCCGTTTTTCCTGAAGGTGTGGCCAGCCGGGCACTAATGAATAAGCAGGAGTTTCACTCCAATGATGTGGCTGCCGTGCCCGGTGTGGATCTGGCCTCAATTGCCAAGTACCGGGTGCGGCAGATGCTGGCGGTTCCACTGGTGGGTGTAAACAGTCAGGTTTTGGGCATGTTTGGCGTCTTGGACAAGTTGCAGAACGGGAACATCTCTGCAGAGGATCTCCGACGGGCGAAAGCGTTGGCAGGGCAGGTTTCGGTCGCACTTGAACTCACCGGTAACTTGCATGTGGCCGAGGAGCACCGCCGAAGAGCGGAATCGTTGATGGAGTTGGCCCGTGAGCTCAACGCCCACCTTCTCATGCCGGAACTGGCCAGGAGTTTTGTCAGCCGAGTAACGCAGATGACCGATGCGGAATCAGCCGCGCTGCTCCTTCGCCATGGCAGCCAATGGCAAATGGCCTGGTTGCAGAGATTCGACGGAGAAGCTGCGCCGGATTCCTCGCTGACCCGGCGCTTTGAAGAGGAGATCGAAGCGGCGCTAGCGCATATTCCTGGAGACAAAAACATCGGCACTGCTCAGGCCGCCGAGTTGCTGGGCAGTGAGCTTAGTGCAGCCTTGGGCTGGAAGGATTGCGTTCTCATCAAGTTGCAGAGCGCTTCCGGGGAGTTGCTGGGCGCTCTGTGCATCGCTAACCGGGACAAAGCCGCATCCGCGGAAGAAGAACAGTTTTTAGGGGCGATTGCAAGCCACGTTTCGATCGCACTGGAAAACGCGCGCCTTTTCTCGCGCATGGACCGCGCCAACCGGCACTGGATCGAGATTTTCGACTCCATCACGGATTTCATCATCGCCCACGACCGTTCCGACCGAGTTGTCCGAGTCAATCGCTCTCTGGCCGATTTCATCGGCGTAGAACCGGCTGCCCTTATCGGATTGGGAGTTTCGGCTCTTCTGGCAAACCGCCACGACTCGCTCATCCCAGGTTGTCCGTTTTGCCAACTGACCGGGAACCGGTCAAGCGATGAATACGTGCACCCCGTCCTGGATCGTACTTATCTCGTCTCTACGTCGCGCGTTCAGGGCACCAATAATGATGAGGACACCCAGACAGTCCATGTGCTCAAAGACATCACTGACCGGCGGGAAGCGGAGCGGCGTTATCGCGAACTGTTCGACAATATCCAGGAAGGACTGTTTTTCTCCACTCCTGACGGCAGATTCGTGGAAGTGAACGATGCACTGGTCCGCATGTTGGGCTACTCCAACCGCGAGGACTTGCTGCAGGTTAACATCCCCGCCCATATCTTTTTTTCAGAGGAGCAATATCAGGAACTCGCACGATTGATGAAAGATCGGGGGGTGCTGCGCAACCACGAACAGAGCTTGCGCCGCCGTGACGGAAGTATCGTCCATACCCTGATCAATGCATTTGCGGTTTCCGATTCTCAACAAAATATCATTCAGTACCGCGGTCTGATCCTCGACATCTCCGGATTGAAAAGCTTCCAGTCGGAGCTGCAGCGGGAACGCGATTTTTCCGGGAAGATCCTGAACAACACCCAAAGCCTGATTCTGGTCGTCGACAGCACGAGGTGCATCAGCTATGCAAACCGGCGCTGGCAGGAGATGGGCTATGAACAGAACCAACTTCTGGGCCAGTCCCTGTCCAGCCTGGTCGTCGAGTCACGACGCCCGGCATTTGACGAGGCATTTGACTCGACGCTGTCGGGCACGCAGGTGGACAACCTTGACGTGCTGATCATGCGCAGCAACGGGCGAGCCGGCCAGTTTTCAGTGAACATGAGCCCCATGCGCGACGAGCAAGGAGACGTTTCAAGCGTGGTCGTCGTCATGAGCGACATTACGGACGCTGCGACGCTGCAGGCGAAGCTCATGCATGCGGAAAAGATGGTCGCGGTGGGGCAACTGGTCTCGGGTGTCGCCCATGAGGTAAACAATCCTTTGACTGCAATTCTCGGATTTGCAGATTTGCTGATGGAGAATCCAGAGATTCCGGAAAGCGCGCGAAAGGATCTGCGGGTGATTTTGCAGGAGGCGCAGCGCACCAAGCAGATCGTACAGAACCTGCTGAGCTTTGCCCGCCAGATGCCGCCGCAGCGGAAAGCTGTGCAACTCAACGGGATTCTGCGCCGGACGGTTCAGCTGCGTGCCTATGATTTCCATAGCCGTGGCGTCGAAGTCATCGAGCACTTCGAACCGGAGCTGCCCGCGATCATGGGCGACCCTCATCAATTGCAGCAGGTTTTTCTGAACATCATCAATAACGCCTATGATGCTGTCCGCGACACCGGGCGCCCTGCCCGCATCGACATTACGACCAGCACTCAGGGCCAGTTTGCGGAGGTAGTATTTCGCGACAATGGACAGGGCATTGGGTTTCCGGATCGAATATTCGACCCATTCTTCACGACCAAAGAGATTGGCAAGGGAACAGGTTTAGGTCTCAGTATCTGTTACGGCATTGTGCACGAACACGGAGGAGATATTCTTTGCCGTAACAACGCCGATGGACAGGGCGCAACGTTCGTCGTGCGTCTCCCCGTAGCGTCAGAACCGGCCTCGCTGGGGGCTATTGCCGGAGTAAGACAGCCATGACAATGGTAGCGACGAAAGCTACAAGTTTACCCGTGTTGCTGATAGAAGATGAGCCTGCGGTGATGGCTTATGTGCGAGCGGCGCTTGAGCGCAGCGGATATGTAGTGGTCTGCTCAGAAACGGGAGTGGATGCGCTGGGGCTGCTGGAATCAGGCAAATTCCTCGGGGTTGTTTCCGACATGCGCACGCCCGGGGGAGTAGACGGGGCGGACGTTCATGAGTGGGTGTGCCGTAACCGGCCGGAGCTTGCCCAGCGAATCGTATTTATCACGGGAGACATCGCCAACGAGGATACGGTGGCCACGCTGCGAAAAACCGGGGCCCCCTGCGTGGAGAAACCGTTTCTGGTGCAGCAGTTCATTTCAGTGGTGGAGGAAACGATGGGGAAGGCACTGTGAACGACGATCTTCGAATTCGACTGCTGGTTGTTGATGACGAGCAGAGCATCAGGAAGCTCTGCGTCACCGTGGGAGAGGCACTCGGGTTTATCTGTCTGGAAGCGAGCAACGGCGAGACTGCTCTTGCGCTGCTGGAAGATCAACCGTGTCACATGGTGCTGACCGACATGGTCATGCCGACCATGTCGGGACTCGAGTTTCTTGAGCGGGTCAAGAAGATTTTTCCTCGGACCGAAGTGGCCGTCATGACTGGGCATGGATCAGTTGAAACGGCGGTGCAGGCAATGAAACTGGGTGCGTACGATTACATCACCAAGCCGTTTTCGCCGCTGGAGGAACTTCGCCTGTTTTTGCGCCGCATGGCGGAAAAGGTCCTGCTGGTAGAAGAAAATCAATTCCTGCGTGAGCGCGCGGACACCGATGCCGACATGCACGGGATTGTTGGAACCTCCGCGAAAATCCAGGATGTGCTTCGCATGATTTCCCGCCTAAAAGACACCCGCACGCCGGTTCTAATTACTGGGGAGAGCGGCACGGGAAAGGAGTTGATCGCTCGTGCCATCCATTTCCGTGGCTCACTTTCCGCCCGGCCTTTTGTGGCGGTGGATTGTGGTTCCCTCGTGCCGACATTGATCGAGAGCGAATTGTTTGGTTACGAAAAAGGGGCGTTCACCGGGGCGCTGAAATCAAAGACCGGACTGTTTCAGTCGGCAAATGGAGGAACGATTTTCCTCGATGAGATTGGAGAACTCCCGCTGGAGTTGCAGGCAAAGCTGCTGCGTGTATTGCAAGAAAAAGAAGTGAGGCCGGTGGGCAGCAATCAGAAAATCAAGGTCGACGTGCGAGTAATCGCCGCCAGCAATCGCGATCTGGAAGCTGAATACCGCAATGGGACATTTCGAAAGGACCTGTATTTCCGTCTCAACGTTGTGACTGTTCATTTGCCCGGGCTTCGCGAGAGGCGCTCAGATATTCCGATGCTCGTGCACTGGTTCCTGGAGCGGTATGCGCCCGGCAGTTCGGTTCAAATGAGTAGTGCCGCCATGAAATGCCTGTTGCAGTATGAATGGCCGGGCAATGTCCGTGAACTGGAGAACTGCATCGAACGGGCCGTCGCGCTGGGCGATCGAAAGCTGATCGACATCAATGATCTGCCCGTACAGATTTCATCGGCTTCGCGGGATGGGGACAACGTCATCATCGAGACAAAGACCTCGACCTCTTCTTCGACCGATCTGGAGGATATCGAGCGTGCCACGATCCAGCGTGTATTCGAACAAGTACACGGGGACAAGGCGCTGGCAGGCCGCATGCTTGGCATCAGCCGCGCGACTCTCTACCGAAAGCTCAAGCGTTACAATATTGGGGCGCCCGGCTCAATCACTGCGCCGAGCCAAACTTTGCAATGACTGCATAGCTCCCATGAGACGCCGTGTCAAAGTGAGACACAGAATTAGTTCCGACGAATCCAGCCACCTGCTCCTGTAGGCGTGCACAGCTTTCAATCCAACAACTTAGCTGCACACGTTCCAGGGCAGGCTTTGGCTGCGGTCGTGCATCTTGATTTAACGATTGCGCTCCGGGTACCCGAGGCTTGCTAACCGGCGGACTGGGGAATCCGGGCCGCAACCGTGAAGCAAACCTCACCATGGCCGCGTCACACGCACAGTTAGCCAAGGAAAGCTCCACCAGCAAGCTGGCGAGGTTCTTTCCTGATGCAACGCCGGTGCGGATTCCAGTCCGTCTTACACAGCTGACGGCTGGGCCCAATGCATTCAGCGAGAGCACGGTCATCGAGTTTGGGACTGCCCGTGAAGTCTTGTTTGCTTCAAGCTTACCTTTGCAGTTTGCCGACAAACTGCGGCTGCAAAATTCCGACGGCACTCTGGATACCGAAGCCTGTGTAGTTGCCCTGCAATACGATGGCGGACGCACCGCCGTGGCTGCGCGCTTCAGCAGAGAGGTCGCGAACTGGATCGTAAAAAATGAATAATCCGCAGGCCGAATGGCGTGACGCCCGGACTCTCTATCCGTTTTACGTTGCATTATGCCGCGAGTTCGTAATTGAGATTTTTCCTTGCCACGCGCTGCAAACTGATGATCAGGCTCCCGAACCTGAAGACATCGAAAATGCGCGGCAGTGGTTTCTGGCAATGGACGGCCGCATTCAGATCCATCAACTACGCCAGTTTCTGCAGACCAGCAGCCTAGCAGGAGACGAGAGCCTGCTCAGGCTGTTGCAACATTTCCTCAGCAAGCAGAGCCGGACCAACGCTGATCGCGACAAGCTGGACTTTCTGCTG
>Ga0335078_10005117_pt1 | contig 19392 bp, 17 predicted proteins | sample Lox_Sample_32_FD_206711 | JGI IMG/M metagenome (GOLD analysis project Ga0335078, IMG submission 206711) | Soil microbial communities from Loxahatchee National Wildlife Refuge, Florida, United States - Lox_Sample_3.2 | ecosystem: Environmental > Terrestrial > Soil > Wetlands | place: USA... | reverse complement strand
CGGGAGGTCCGCGTCGCCATTTGGAGTTACCGCAAAGACGAGACCACCGGCGCCGGGCTGGAATGCCTCGGGGGAGTGGTGGTCTCGTCTTTCGGCAGCGGCTCAGGAGGGCTCGGGGCGCTGACCGCTGGGCTGGCGCCGGGCCGGTGGCCGGTCACCCGCGGCGCCGTGCTCGCCGCGGAGGCGGTCAAGTTCCCGCTCGGCGCGCTCGGCGCGGCCGCGCAGCTCATCCCTGGACTCCTCCAGCGCCTGGGCGCGCTCGCTGAGCGCCTGGCGGATCTCGTCTCGCTCCCGCGCGGAGTCGGCCCGCAGGTCGTCGAGGCGCCGGGTGATCTCGGCGCGCTCGCGCTCGGCGTCGGCCCGCACGCGGGCCAGTTCGGCGGCCGCGTCCTCGCGCGCCTGGGCGGCCTCGGCGCGGGCGCTGTCGGCCCGGGCGTCTGCGGCCGCGGCGCGCTGGTCTGCCTGCAGCGCGGCGGCCTGGGCGGCCTGGATTGCGGCGGCCTTGTCGGCCTCGGCCCTGGCCACCGCCTCGTCCCGTTCGGTCCGGGCCGCCTCGACGGCGGCCTGCGCCTCGGCGTGGACCTGGTCGAGCTCGGCGGCGTGTGCGGTGGTCGCCTCGGCGAGCTGGTCGTGCGCCTCGCGCGCTCGTGCCTGCTCGGCGGCCAGGTGCTCGCTCATCTCCTCGGCGGCCGCGTCGGCGCTCCTGCGCGGCGGGCAGCTCGCCCTAAACGCCCTGCCGGATCGGCAGCGAACCGGTCAGCCCGTGAAAACCATCCTCCCGGGTGGAAGTGTTCTCCAGCGGCTTCAATACCGGGAGCACGTCCTCGAACGACCAGCCCTCGGCACGGTGCGCGCCCGGGTAGGCGCAATGCGCGGGCCCGGCCTGCAGCGCCACGGCGGCTTACTGCGGAACTGCCGCCGAGCATCTTGCCCCGCGGGGCCGACACCCCCGGGGCTACAAGAGTGCCGCGTGAGGTGTAGCCCCAGTCGTGAGCCAGGTCAGCGCGCTTGTTAGCGTCCAGCCGGGCCTGAGGGCACGCGTCGGGAGCATAGGCATGGCCGGCCTCCAGCAGCAGGACCGTCCGGATGTGGTCTTCGCTAAGGCGGGCGGCGAGGACCGGGCCAGCCGAGCCGCCGCCGCCAACGATCACGTCGACGGTCTCGACCACGTAGACATGTCAAGCTTCCTCGCGGCGCTTGTGGTTCAGCCGACGCGGCCAGGTCTGGCGGCCCCCGATCGGGATGATCATCGAAGGCGTCCCTTTCAGAGGACCCGCATGGTCTTGGCGATAGGAAGCTGGCGGATCCGGGTTCCGGTGGCTGCCGCGATGGCGTTGACCAGGGCGGGCGCTGCGGTGGGGACGCTGACCTCGCCTACTCCCGTCGGCGACTCGCCCGAGTCGATCAGCAGCACGTCGATTTCCGGCACTGACTTCATCCGCATGACGGGGAAGTTGTCGAAGTTCTGGGTGATGATCTCGCCGCCGTCGCCGAGCACGACCTCGCCCCAGGCGGCGGCGCCAAGCGCCCAGATGAGGCCGCCTTCGACCTGTGCGCGGACCAGATCCGGGTTGACGCTAATGCCGCAGTCGAGCGCGAAGGTGATCTTCTCGAGGCGGACCCGGTTGCGGCGGTCGACGGAGATCTCGGCGACCTGGGCGCTGTGGCTCTCGAGGAAGCTGCTGCAAGCGACGCCGCGGCCGTGGCCCTCGGGCAGCGGAGTGCCCCACCCGGCCCGGTCGGCCACCAGTTCCAGTGCCCGAAGGGTGCGCGGGTTGCTCGCCAGCAGGTCACGGCGCAGGTCCACGGGGTCGCGGCCGCTGGCGGCGGCGAGCTCGTCGATAGCTGACTCGCGGGCGAATTCGGTGTGGGAGTTGCCGACCGACCGCCACACCATGATGGGTACGCCGGTCTGGACGTTGGTGGTCTCCAGCTTGAAGTTGGGCAGCGCGTACGGGCCGTCGACGGCGCCGCTCGTCGTCATGTAGTCGACGCCGTCCTTGAACAGGAAGTTGACTGCCAACGGCATGTTGGGCGAGGTCGGCTCGGCAGCGATCTGCTGGTGGAACGCGGTCAGGCGGCCCTGGCCGTCGGCGCCGGCCCGGACCCGGTGCACGGCCATCGCCCGGTAGCGGCCGGACTTGAGTTCCTCCTCGCGCAGCGACTGGAGCTTGACCGGGTGCTTCCAGCCCAGCGCCCGCGCGACCTGCACAGCCTCGCTAGTCGGATCATGCCCGGAGGTACTGTGCAGCCCGAACGACCCGCCGGCGAACGGGACGTGCACCCGGATCTGGTCCTCGCTGATTCCGGCGGCCGCCGAGGCCGCCATCCGGGCGTAGGTGGGTCCCTCGGTGCCGACCCAGACCTCCAGGATGCCGTCGTCGCCCATCCGGCACACCGCGTTGTTCGGCTCCATCGGGGCGTGCGCGAGGTAGGGCAGCTCGTAGAACGCGTCCACCACGTGCGCCGCGCTAGCCAGCGCGGCCTCGACGTCACCGTCTGCCCTGGCCACCACGGCCTGCTCGCCGGACTCAACCAGCCGCCGGTGCTCGGCCAGCAGTTCGGCCGAGCTGCGCCGCTCGGCGTGGCTGTCGTCCCAGTCCACTCGCAGCGCGCGCAGGCCCCGCTGGGCGTCATCGAACGTCTCGCCGACCACCGCGATGCCCTCCTCGATCGGGATCACCGCGGTGACGCCGGGCTCAGCCAGTGCGGCGCTGTCGTCGACCGAGGCGGGCACGGCGCCGAACATGGGCGGGTGCAGCACCACCGCGGTCAGCATCCCGGGCAGGGTGACGTCGATGGTGAACCGGGTCTGCCCGAGGATCTTGCCTGGGGAGTCGACCCGGAGCCGGCCCTCGGTCCCGACGAGCTGGTACCGGCCCTGGTCCTTGGGACGGACATCGTCCGGGACCGGCAGTTGCGCGGCGTGCGCGGCCAGGTCGCCGAAGACCGCCCTCTTCCCGCTCGGGTGGCGTACCGTGCCCGACTCGAACTCGACCTCGTTGGTCGGCACGCCCCAGGCCTCAGCCGCGGCCGCGGCCAGCCGCGCCCGCGCCTGGGCCGCAGCCAGGCGGTAACGGTCCCAGAAACCCTTGGTCCCGCTGGATGCGCCGGTCAGCTGGATGAACCCGCCCCCCGCCGGCGTCCCGTATACATCTCCCTGTGGGCCGACCCCGTTCGCCGCGCTGACCACCCGGACCGAGGCGAGGTCCGCGTCCAGTTCCTCCGCCACGATCATCGCCACCGTGGTGTGAGCCCCCTGCCCCATCTCGATCTGGTTCGAGTAGGCGACAACGGTCCCGTCCTGGTGGATACGGACGTACGGGTGGACCGGATCGGCCAGTTCCTCCGGCGTCAACGGCTGCATCTCCAGCTCCGGTACGGCGGCGAGCGGCTGCGGAGCGCGGCCCGCGGCCAGGGTCTCGGCGGCCTGGGTGACGGCGTGCCGGATGCGCGGGTAGGTGCCGCACCGGCACAGGTTCCCGTTCATCCACTGGCCGATGGCCGCATCATCGGGCGACTGGTTCTCCGCCAGGAGCGCGGCGGCCGCCAGGGTCTGGCCGGGCTGGCAGTATCCGCACTGGACTACATTGCCGCGGTACCACGCGTCCCGGATCGCGTCGATGACCGGCCCTGAAATGCCTTCGACGGTGGTGACCGCCTTGCCGACGGCGGTCCCGGCCGGTGTCTGACAGGACTTGTTGTTCCGCCCGTCGATCAGCACCGTGCACGCCGCGCATTGCCCGATCCCGCAGCCGTATTTCGGCCCGTGCAGTCGCAGCACGTCCCGCAGCACCCACAACAGCGGGCTGTCGGCGAAACGGTCGTCAACCTCGATATCGGCACCGTTAACGTCGAGCCTCACGACAACCTCCTGAACTGAGCGCGCAGCGGGAATCTCTCCCTGGCCGCCGCCGCGGGTCATGATCACGCCAGGCTCATCGCCCGGCAGGTGAGTCGTCATCGCCGGATCCCGGTGATTCGCCTGGCCTGCTCGGCCGACCCGCACGCCGACCAGCGGGGCAGCGAGCCTATGCAGGTTTGCCCTGGTCAATCCACTGCTGAAGCGTGTCCACCTGGCCGGCGGGCCAGGCGCCGTCGCAAGGCATCTGCCCGCTGCGCACCGAGCCGACGATGGCATCGGCGTTCTCGACGACATCGTCGTAATCGAACAGGTCAAAGGCCTGCATCATCGAATCTCTGTCCTTCGTCCGGAACAGGGGCTTAATGTCCCGCTCGAAACTGAGCTTGCCCTTATCTGATGGCATTGGATTCTCCTTGTGGTGACTAGTGGTGGTCCTGTCCAAGGCGTCCCGCCGGGGAAGGTGCGAGGTCGTCGCCGCAACTAGGTGTATTCGTCCCGGTCAGTGCTCAAGTGCGGCGTCGAGGCTGCCATCACGCCGAGCTGGGCGAGGATGATTGAGCCTTCGGGTAGCAATCGAAGCGGATGATCTTGCGGTCAGTTTCGAACACGTCGCAGCACGGGGCATCAATTCGCTTACCGGTCGGCGGTAGCGTCCCGGCAGGCAGGTGCAGTCGGCCGAGGTGGGTCCCTGCAGAGCCAGCTGTACCAACACGTCGCGCTAACGTAGAGCTGGTGCAGCCGCGGTACATGTCATGAAACGCCTCTGCATAGTTCTCGTCCTGTGCTGGGGGTCCGTTGGGCCCGTCCGGCCCCTGAAAGGCCGTGAAAGCATCAACCCACCCTTTGAGGTCCCTCTCCTCCGCGATCTGATAGGCCTGCCGGACGATTTGCTCGTTGTCCAGGACCATGTCGCTACTCCTTCACCGTGCAGCCAGCCGGACTGGATGATGCTCGCCGTCAGCCAGGTGACTGGTCCTCACCGGAATCCGGTGATTCGACGGCTCCGGACCGCGCGGAACTGGATCGATCGCGTATCTGCCTCGCGGGATGCGAACCGCTGGAAGCCTCGGCGCGGTGCGGCCTGTCCCGGACGGCGGGCACTGGTCGTCGGCAACGTCTCGGTCGTGGCGCCTCAGCTGTTTACCGCCCTCGCTCGTCGTGAGCTCGGTGACCAGTACGCGCGGCACCGGGCCTGTCGGGCGTGCACTTGCCATCGCCGAGCCTGACCAGCTCTCCCCGCCACTCGCGATGACAGGCTCGCAGCGGCTGCTCGAGGCCCTGCCGCGGCATGAGACAGCGCACGCCGCGCCGTTCGCCTGCCATCTTCGACACCGTGCGCGGCTCCTCCGTGACCTCCGCCGAGCACCTCTGCTGGAACAGGACTCAGCCCGAGCGAGCACAAGGTGCTGCGGTGGTCAAGAACGAGCCCGACGGGGCGGCAGAGCATGTCCAACAGGTATTCGATCTGCCGCTCGGCTTGCGGATCGCTACGGTAACCGGGTGTCTAGCCGAACTGGACCGGCGCCTGACGGACGCCCGCTACGCGAGCCTGCCGCTCGCCACCGATCTAAGGCACCAGATCCGCAGCTGGCATGACGAGGAGGTACCCGGTTGAGCGGCCTGCCCACCGAGATGATCGACCGCTGGCGGGACCGCCCTGATCCAGCGCCAGGCGAGGGCATGATCTACTGGCACATGCTGGTCGGCGGCGACCCCACGGTCGTCGCGATGGCCGAGCAGGCGCAGCGACGCCTCGCGGGCTTCAGCGGGCTTCATATGACGCCACTCAACTGCCTGAACATGACGGTGCTCATCGCCGGGGCCGCGAATGAAATCAGCAAAGAACAGATTGGACAGATGGCCGAAGCTGCGGCCCGGGAACTACAGGCGTCACGCCTATCACGGTGACGCTCGGGAAAATCCTCTACCACCGTGAGGCCATCATGCTGGCCGCCCGGCCCGCCGACGCACTCATGCCCGTGCTAGACGCCGCGAAGAAAGCGACCGAGGAAGCAACGGGCACCCCGGGCAGTCCCGGCAGCAAACTCGATGCATGGACACCGCACATCACCATCGCCTACAGCACCGCCCATCAGTCAGCCGGGCCGATCATCAAAGCCCTGGGCAGCTCACTCCCAGATCGCAATATCCAAATCAAATCGGTAAGCCTGATAACGCAGCGAGGGCCCGAACGTGACTGGGATTGGAATCCCGAACAGACAGTCCGATTTCGATCCTTAGGGCAGCCCATGTGCATCTGACGGCAGCACCTACAGGAGGCTGTGCTCCTAACGCCATTCGAAACGCCAGATTCGCGATAGTAGGCATCAGCACGACCGCCAGCTCAGCAGCCCCATCGTTGGGACGAGCCGACGAGACTACGCCCCCGTACGGCTCTGATTGTGTGTCGCGCAGGAACTGCGGGGCTTTTCCCGTAGCGTCCAGGGACCCGGCGGGCTGGCTCGGTACGGCTCTGTCGGCCGCGTGCTGCGGCCTGGCTTGTTAACGAGTTGCCGGTCTGCCGGGTCCTGCCGCGGCGTGGCTCGAAAGCGGTGCGAACGCCTGGACGGTCTGATATCAGAGGTGCCCGCCGCGGTCGCCGAATCCCTGCATGCGGAGGAAAGGGGCCGTTCGTGGCGGCTGTGATCATCGGGATTGACCCGCACAAGGGATCGCACACCGCGGTGGCGATCGACGCGGCGGAGACCCAGCTCGGCAAGCTCCGGGTCCGGACCAGCGTTGCCAGGCGGCGCAGCTGACGAGGTGGGCTGCGGGCTGGCCGGAGCGGACCTGGGCGGTGGAGGGCGCGGCCGGGCAGGGGCATCTGCTGGCCCAGCAGCTGCTGGCGGCTGGCGAGCGCGTCGTCGATCTCCAGCCTAAGCTCGGGTCGCGGGTCCGGCTGCTGTCGGACGGCAGGTCGGGCAAGAGCGACCCGAACGATGCCCGGGCCGTGGCCATCGCGGCGCTGCGCTCCCCGGTCCGGCGGCCGGTCTCCGCGGATGATCATCCGGCGATGCTGAAGATGTGGTCCAAGCGGCATCGCGACCTGGCCCGGCTGCGTTGCCAGGCGGCCTGCCGGCTGCACGCGGTGCTGTGCGAGATCATCCCCGGCGGAGTCGCCAAGGAGATCAGCGCGCCCGCCGCCGCGGCGTTTACTCGCCGCCGTCGTCCCGGCCGGGCCGACCGGAACGGCCCGCCACGAACTCGAATACCTCGACGACCTGCGCCGCCTCGACGCCAAGCTGCGGGAGACCCGCGCTAAGATCACCGCCGCGATCCGGGCCTCGGGCACCACCTTGACCGAGCTCTTCGGCGTCGGCCCGGTGATCGCCGCCGCCATCATCGGCGACGTCCCCGACATCACCCGGTTCGCCGACCGCGACCACTTCGCCGCCTACAACGGCACCGCACCGGTCGAGGCCTCTTCCGGCAGGCGGACCGTCTTCCGGCTCTCCCGGCGCGGCAACCGCCGGATGAACCACGCCATCCACATGGCCGCGGTCACCCAGATCCGCAACCGGCACAGCGACGGCCGCGCCTACTACGACAAGAAACGAGCCGAAGGCAAGACCGGCAAGGAAGCCCTCCGCGCCCGCAAGCGCAAGGTCAGCGACGCCATCTACCGCCAGCTCCAGGCGGACGCCCGCCGCGCAGGCCGCACCGCAGCGGGTCCGGGAGGGCAACCGGGGAACGACTCCGCATCCAGCGCGGCCGGCTCACACCCCGAGCGCCGGCTCTTCGGAAGAGCCACTCCCGGACCCGCCATCACCCTACGCCCGGCCGCCCCGAAGCGACCTCGGCGAAAGACTTGACCACAAAGAGGAACTCGTTCTGGGCGAGAACTTCGCACCTGCGTGGCGCTGCCAGCGCGTACCAGAACCAGCCAATCTGTGCGTGCCCATGCTCGGCCATGAATGTCCGCTCATGCCGATGACAGCGCCCGCCGGAGAAATGCATCGTCATTCCTGCTGGTGCATATTCATGAGCTTACGTGATCAGCCTGCCGGGTACGCCGGGATATGTGGCGGCGCTGCGGAGCAGAATTGGCTGCCGCGGTCCGAATGCACCACCACCGTTCCCCTCAGGGATCGCAGGGCAATGGGATTGCGCAGTGCCGAGAGATGTGTCGTGAAGGGTTGGGGTTAGCTGATGAGGCCTGCAAGGCGGAAGAAGGCCAACCCATCGACCATTTGCCACGCTTCGGCGACGCGTCCGCCTTGAACCCGGTAGAGGAACACGGCATTTGCCCACAGTTTCTTGCCGGTCGCCGGACGGCCGAGGAGAGACGTTCCCGTGTGGGTTCCAGTCATCTGTATGCGCACGGCCGCTCGGTCGCCAGAACCAAACATGTCTTGGATGTCGAGCCGAAAGTCGGGCATCGAGGCCAGGATCAGTTCCACAAAGTCGGACCCGCCGCCCGTTCCGTGGCTGTCCGGGAATAGTTGCACAAGGTCGTGGCGCACGATGGACGGATCCAGGAGTTCCTCAGCCCGCGCTCGAAGAGTTCGATCGTTGATTGCCTCGATCGCTCCACGTACTGCCGCTTCTACTTCAGAGTCCATCTGTTGACACCTCCCATGGACGAGCGTGCCCGCCTGAGAAGAACGCGGGACGTTGGCCTGAGGCGATCGCGGCGTATGATCTCGCCACCGTCAACCGGAACGGGTCAACCTTGGCTGGTGTAGGCCAAGTTCGCCGCAGTCAGAGACTCGAGCGCCATGCCGACCGCCATACCCTCGGTGAGCCGGCGACTGATGCGCTGGCGGAAGATAAGAGCGATGTAGCGGTTGGTCAACTGCGGTCGGGTGGTCATCCGTTCGGCCAATTCCAGCGCACGAAAGAGCACGGTTTGCTGAGGAACGACCTCAGCAATGGCCCCCCAAGCTAGCGCTTCCTGGGCAGAGAACGACCCGCTCGTGATCTCAAGGAAGCGGGCACGGTTCAGTCCGAGGACCTCCTCCCAGACGACGAAGAGTCCGTCCCCGGGGGCTATACCGAAGGCGAGGTGCGGTACGTCAGAGAAGACCGCGGTCTCGCTGGCGATGACCACATCGGCTAGGAGAGCGTACTCACTGTGGACCGAAACGGGGCCATTGACGGCCGCGACGATTGGAATCTCTAGGTCCACCAAGCGCTGGACACCTCGGCGGCCCTCGAGGTACATGACGTCCGCCGCCCATGGCTTGGTGAGGTCGCCAAGGCTCGGACCGTCGATGTTGTCGATGAAAGTTTCGCCGGTTCCGGTCAGCACGAGCACCTTGTTGTCTCGGTCATAAGCAATGTCCTCAATGAGACGAGGAAAGTCGTGGTGAGTGGTGCCGGTGAACGTATGCTCTTTTCCATCGGTGTGAAACCGCACCGTCAGCACCCCGCTCGCTGAGCGACTAAGTACGAAGTTTTCGTATCGGTCGAAGTAGGCAGGAATGTCGTTCATCTCTGATGCTCCCCGGTGGCTCGGTCAACTTGTTGGCAGATCACAGGCGTTTCTCGCTTCGTATCCTGGTCCAATCAGGAATCCGTAGCCATCCAGGAAACCCGTAGTCTTTGTTCGTCTGTGACCGGCAGCAATCCTCATGGCTCCGGCGCAGTCAGACCGGCTATACCGGGGCACTCAGCTCGCGATGAGGCTGTTCGTCTAGTGCGATGTGCTGCGCCGCGGCGGCACGCCAAACAGGCCGCGTAGCGCCGGACCGCAGTGTCGCGATCGGTGCTCCGGACGATGCCGACCGAGCCGAGGACGTTCATCGCGCCTTGGCGGAGGAGCTGAATGGGACGGCGAGTTCTCCACTCGCGTAGCTCGTCGGCGCCACGACCCTGGCTTCGGGCTTCGCGAACTCCGAGATGTCGCTGGACGCGATGTCGCGGAACTGGACCGTAAGTACTCGCGGCACCGCCCACTCGCCGAGCAGCCCAAAGGTGACGTCGCCGACCACGGTCGAAAAAGTCGCTGAGCGGGTGTATTCCGCCAGCTCCCCGTCGTCGATCCCGCCGGTGCCGAGGACTGCCTGTTCCAGCACTTGCATTTGGGCGTAGGCGAAGGGCGCGACGTAGTAGCCAAGCGCGTCGGCCGAGGTGCCGTGGGCATGCCTTTGGTAGGTGGAGATCAAGTCACCGACGCCGGGGAAATTCATCGCCGCCGTGGGCAGCCAGTACTCGTAGTTCACAATCCCATTGAGGAGCGGCCCCAGCGCGGTCTGCACCGCGCTGCTCTGCGGGCCGATCATCGCCCCGCCGACCAGCATCGGGTCGAGATCCGACTCCGCGATTGCCCGGATCAGCCCGACCGAGTCATTCAGGTAGGAGCAGAGGAAATAGACGTCCGGACCGGACCGCCCGGCCTCTTGGAGCGGCCCGCTGAAGTCGGTCGTCGCCAAGGCGTACTTCGTTTCCGATACGATCTCCAGCCCGTTCTTTTCAGCGTTGGCTCGCGCGCCTTCGATCTCCTGGCCTCCTGTTAGATGGGATTGAAGCTTGAACACAGCTCCCCGGACCAAGGCGTCGCAGGGTTCGGGGATTTCGCTTGATCCTCCATCGGGACAGACCCCAGTCGCATCTAGGAAACCCACAGTCGTGAGCTAGATGGGGGTGGTGGCGCACCTGGTCCTGGCTCAGCCTCGGGGTCGCGGTAGGACGACAACAGCAGCGCCGGCGGTTCCCGGTCGATCGCGTCGGCCACCGACTGCACGCGCTTCGAGTAAGGACGCAGCCAAGCCGGTGCCAGCCCTCTGGCGGACTGGGTGCGCGTTCGCCCGGATGCGGCGCGGTCGCAGATGAAATCTGGCTGCCCCGTCGTGATATGTGCGGTACCCGGTCGGGGCGACCGCGGACCACCTCGAACTAGGGGTTTCCTAGATGCCAGCCCAGGCCCCCGATCTCACAATTGTTGCAGCCTTGCGAATAAAGGAGCCTCGATGACCAGCGAACCGATGCGGGATCCTCTCACCGACCCCCTGCTGACCCCGGCGAACAGCGCCTTGGTGGTGATCGATTACCAGCCGACTCAATTCCAGACGGTCACGTCGATCGACCGCGATCTGCTGAAACGGAACATCGTGACGGTGGCGCGGCTTGCCAAGGCCTACGGGCTTCCCATCGTGCTCTCGACCGTGAATGTCGCCGCCAACGGGCTACCGCCGACGACCCCAGAGCTGAAGGAGGTCCTTTCGGACTTGGTCGAGATTGATCGCACCCAGATCAACGCCTGGGAGGACACCGAATTTCGCCAGGCCGTCGAGGCGACGGGACGCAAGAAGCTGGTCATGACGGCACTGTGGACCGAGGTGTGCCTCGCGTTCCCGTCTCTCGACGCGCTGCGAGCAGGCTACGAGGTGTACCCCGTCGTCGACGCCGTGGGTGGAACCTCTCTGGAAGCCCATCGAGCTGGCCTAGAGCGCATCGTCCAAGCCGGGGCGCAGCCGATCAGCTGGGTGTCCTTGGCGTGCGAGCTCCAACGCGACTGGGCCCGGACCGACACCGTTCCCCAAGTGGTGGACATCGTGCTCACTTCTCGACTCGAAAGAGGGCTCTGAGCCGCGGGAGTTTGTTCCGCCCCACAATCCTGGCGGCGTTGACTGAAGTGATAGGGGTGACAGAAAATGCGACCTGAGAGCGCAGTCATAGCGGGCCCAGACGCCGCCCCCGGAACTCGGCGTTGGCTCGCCTTGGGAGTGATCGGCATCGCCCAGCTGATGGTGGTGCTGGACCTCACGGTGATGAACATTGCGCTACCGTCCGCACAGCTCGCGCTGCACTTCACCACCGCCGACCGGCAGTGGGTGGTAACCGCCTATACTCTGGCGTTCGGCAGCCTCCTCCTGCTCGGAGGAAAGGTAGCGGACCTACTCGGCCGCAAGACGGCGTTTCTTGTGGGTCTCCTCGGTTTTGCGGGTGTCTCGGCCGTCGGCGGAGCGTCGGTCAGCTTCGCCATGTTGGTGATTGCAAGGGCGTGCCAGGGCGCGTTCGCCGCCTTGCTGGTTCCCTCGGCGCTCTCGCTGCTGACGACCACCTTCACCGATCCTCGGGACCGAGGAAAGGCGTTCGGCGTCTACGGTGCGATCGCCACGGCGGGGGGTGCCGTGGGCCTGCTGATCGGCGGCGCGCTCACCGAGTATCTCTCGTGGCGGTGGTGTCTATACGTCAACCTGCTTTTCGCATCAGTGGCTTTCGTTGGCGGAATGCGCCTGCTAAATCGGCAGGCGGTCGCAACCTCTTCTCGGGTGGACTGGCCGGGGGTGGTTCTGGCATCCGGCGGGCTGTTCTGCGTCGTCTACGGGTTCTCGAATGCAGCGACGCACGGCTGGCACACCTCGTCCACCTGGGGATTTCTCGTCGCCGGAGGGGCATTGCTTCTGGTGTTCGCGTTCTGGCTGGGGCGCGCCTCCCACCCGCTTCTGCCGCCACGGGTGGTGCTGGATCGCAACCGAAGCGGTGCCTACTTGTCGATGATGGTCGCCTCACTTTGCCTGTTCGCCACCCTCCTGTTCCTCACCTATTACATGCAGCGGACGCTTGACTACTCGCCGATTGTCGCGGGCTTCGCGTTTTTGCCGGTCTCGGTCGGGCTCGCGGGCGCAGCCAACCTGTCGACCATCGTCCTGGTGCCACGGGTGGGACCAAAGCCGGTTGTGACCGGCGGGTTGCTCGTCGCAGCGGGGGCGATGGCCTGGCTTGCCCAGCTCGGGCCGCACACCGGCTACGCGGCGGGCATGCTCGGACCGATCATCGCTGCCGGGATCGGTCTGGGAATGGTGGTCGCGCCATCAATCAACGCCGGAACGTTCGGCGTGGCGCCGCAGGATGCAGGGGTCGCATCGGCGACCGTCACGGTGGGTCAGCAACTAGGCGCTTCCATCGGCACCTCGCTTCTCAACACGATCTTCGCTGGCGCCGTTGCCTCCTATCTCGTGGCTCATCCGTCCTCGGCAGGGCTCATCCGCCACGTCTCGCTGAACGGTCTGGCCTTTGCCCACGGCTACGACACCGCATTCTGGTGGGCGTCCGCAATCGCGGCCGGTGGGGCGGTCGTCGCAGGACTCCTCTTCCGGGCGGGACCGCTGGCCGGCCGCACTCCCTCGGGGCTGCAGGCCGTCCCGGCGGCCGACGTTGTCACGGCGAACACCTCCAGAGCGTGAACTACAACTTGCGCTGGGCAAGCTGGGTCCGTGACCTGACATCGAGCTTGCGGAACGCCTTGTGTAGGTGATACTCGACCGTGTAGGCGCTGATGAAAAGTTGGGCAGCGATCTCCTTATTGGTATGTCCCTGTGCAGCGAGGCGAGCGACCTGTGACTCTTGCGGCGTGAGTTGATCCAGCGTCTCTACCGTTCGCTTCCGAGCGCGTTCTCCGGCAGCCCGCAGCTCGACCCGGGCACGCTCGGCAAACGCCTCCATTCCAAAGCCGGTGAACATTTCGTGAGCGATCCGCAGCTCGTTACGAGCGTCCAGGGGGCGGCGCTGACGTCGGAGCCACTCGCCGTAGAGTAGGTGCGCACGGGCAAGGTCGGCAGCGACTCGCGTGCGCGCGAGTCGTTCGATGGCCTCGGCGTAAAGGTCGTCGGCGTGCCCGCCGCCCACTAGCAGTGCGTGCGAGCGAGCGGCGATCCCCAGGGCCCAATCCGTCCTGCTCGCTCTGCTTCTTTCCGTCAGTCGCCGATCGGTCTCGGCGGCGAGTTCGAGGGCTCCAACTCGTACGGCAGCCTCGATCAACTCGGGCATCGCCCAGTTCTCGGAGACCAGCTCCGTATGATCGACCACCCGGCCCGATGCCGCCAGCGCTTCGGCGTAGCGTCCAAGGCCGTTGTACAGGACGGACTCCGCCCAATCAATGAACGACAGGCCAGCCCCCTCTCCACGCCGGATCACCTCGGCGCGGGCGGCATCGAAAAGCTGTCTCGCATCGGCCTCGCGGCCGCGCATTGCCACCAGTCCCACCGTGTCGTACGGAGCGAGGGGGCTTCCCGTCAGCTCCGTAGCCTCCTGGAGGGCCTCCTGCAAAGACGCCGCCAGCGCCAGCTCACCGGCGAATACATGCATCTGACCCCGGTGACTAAGGGCGACCGCCAGATCGCCGAGCGCTCCGGTCTCGCGGACCAGCCGAAGGTGTAGGTCTGATAGCCGCTCCCAGCCTTCGTCATCCCACAGGTGGAGGGTTGAGACGGTCGCCCCCCACATCCAACGCAGCTGCTCAGTCGGCGACGCCTCGTCCTCGATCGCGCGCGATGCTTGACGCAGAATCGGCACGGCGGCGCCATAGGAGTTGCTGAGAAGGGCCACCAGACCGTCGAGCAGCAGGTCGGGTCCGCGCGGTTCCTGCGCCCGCGGAGCGGCACTCGCAGCTTCTGCTATCTCGCGCGGGCTCGCGCCCGGCCCGGCCAGCGCCCCAGCGAAGATGGCCGCCGTCAGTGCCTCAAGGTAAGTCTCGCGGGCCAGCCCAGGATCGACCTCTCGCAGCCGCACAGCGGCTTCGAGCAGCAGTGCAGCAGCGTCGCCGCTCCGCGTCGCGAGGAACGCAATCTGACCGTGCAGTATCACGGCTCTTGCCTGCTCGAGCTCACTGAGAACACCGGCCTCAGCCGTTGCGACCAGACGGGACGCGTCATCCAGCGCACCGGCCTGCAACTTTGCCCGGGCGGCCGCGAGTGCGCGCCCCGACCTCCTCGACTCGTCGGGCGTCAACGCCGCGGCCCGCTCCAGGAACGCCGCCGCGGCGGCGAAACCACCGCGCGCTTGCGCCCGGGCTGCAGAGTGCTCCAGCTCCACGGCAACATCCTCATCGGGCTTCGCCGCCGCCTGCGCCCGATGCCAGGCGTGGTGATCCGGTTCCAGCTCCCGATCGGTCGCCTCGGCAAGGGCGCGGTGGATCTCGCGTCGCTCGTTCCCGGCAGCCGCCCGGTAGACAGCCGAGCGAACAAGCGGATGACGGAACACCACCTGCGGACTCAGAACCACCAAGTCCTCCGACTCGACCACGTCCGCGGCCGATTCAGGGATTCCCAGTCGGTCCGCCGCCCGCCACACGAGCGCCGGATCGCCGATCGGATCGGCCGCCGCCACGAGCAACAAGCGACGGGCATCGCCCGGAAGGCCCGCCAACCGCCGTGTGAAGCTCTCCTCGATACTGGCAGACAAGGGCAGTGCGGCCGGCAGGCCAAAGCCACCGGCCAGCTCGGTCGGGCTCAGCCCCCTCGGCAACTCCAACAGCGCGAGCGGATTCCCACGCGTCTCGACGACGATCGTCTCCAGGACGGCCTCATCGAGCCGAGCGGGCAAGACCGACTCCAACAGCGCCCGCGCATCTCGATGCCGCAAGGGCGAGATGAGAAGCTCTGGCAGGCCACTCAGCGCCTCGTCGACCTGGCGGGTGGCGAACAGGAGCACGATCTGCTCTGCCAACAGGCGACGGGCTACGAACGCAAGCGCCCGCGCCGACGCGTGATCCAGCCAATGTGCGTCATCAACAATCGCCAGAAGCGGCCGCTCCTCGGCCGCCTCGGACAACAGGCTGAGAACGGCCAATCCGACCAAAAATGGATCGGGCGCCAACCCAGTGCTGAGTCCGAACGCGACCCCCAGCGCCTCGTGCTGGGGCTGCGGGAGACGATCCAAGAGGCCGAGGAACGGGGAACACAGCTGCTGAACCGCCGCGAACGGGAACTCCATCTCCGCCTCGACGCCGGACGTCCGGGCGACCACCAACTCGCGCCCAGCCTCTAGCGCGTAATCGAGGAGCGCGGTCTTGCCGACGCCGGCTTCGCCGTGGATGACCAATACGCCGCCGCGCCGCCCGTCCAGCAACCGGTCGAGGACCTCGCGCTCGCGTTCCCGGCCGAGCAGTTGCCGTCGGGACGAGAACACGGGTGGAGGTCCTTCGCTCACCTCTGGCATCCTACTTAGCGAGCTTGACCTGGGACGGCTTGGGGCACGACGGATGAAATCGTCAAGCGGAGCCGCTGCGGTTGGCTGGTTTTCCGGGGCTGCCAGTGAGCGACGAGGACTCGGTAGGCATGCTCGGCGCGCTCGGCGTCGGCTCGCTCTAGGTCGCGGCGCTGCTTGGTGTTGTATGCGCGCCGGGCTGGCCGTGGTTGCCGCGGTGAGAGCGTCTTCCGGCGGTGAGCTCGAGCTTGCGGCGCTTATGCGTGACCAGGGCGGGCCGGGGCGAAGGCGTAGTCCTGGTCCTTCACGGCGAGGCGCCAACGCCAGGACTGTAATCTTGCGGGCGGTGGCGACGATGGCGGTCTGGAAGCCGCGTTGGGCCTGGATGCGCTGGTAGAACGTGCGCAGCGGGCCGGGGGCGCGGCTGGCGGACCAGGCGGCCTTCCAGGATCGCTGCACTTCTTGCCGGTGACGTATGCGGCTACTCGAAGCTGCGAACACGGTGCTCACTTACCCCTGGAAGCACTTTTCGGAGGACGATCAAGATCCTTTTTGCGACGACAGCGCCGGTCGGCAGGCCGAGTGAGAGGTGGAGCGGAACTGGGCCGAGACGGAACCGGTGCCAAATACCAGACGAAATCAGAGGAAGTCGCCAAGATGGAGCACCGCGACGTCCTTCACGAGCGGTTCGCCAGGATCGGTCACCGCGCTCCCATGTTGGCCGCCGGATTCCTCGTATCCGGCCCTTCACGATCGCTTGCTGGTCAGGCCGGCGGAGAGCAGCCGCAACTCTCGTGCGCGCTGAACTGCCGAGGAGCGGTCTTGCGCCTGCAGCTTGGCGTAGATGTTGCGGATATGGGTGTTTACGGTGTTCACCGATACGGAGAGCTCGCTGGCGATTTCCGGGCGGGACAGATTCGTCGGCAGGTACCGCAGTACTCGCAGCTCGCTGGGGCTGAGTCGGTCGACAGCGGCCGGCGAGGACCCGGGGCCGGGCGATATCGACGATCCGCGCATGACGTCGAGGATGTCCGTCAGCAAGGCTGCGTGGGCCGTCTCGTGTTTCGGCATGGCCTCGAGCAGTTGGAGTGAGCTCATCATCGCGAATGGGAGAACAAGCCGGTCCGGCTCGGCCAGCGCCAGCGCGCTCTCGACGGCGGCCGCGGCGGCACGCTGGTCGCCTAGCTCGCGGTTCGCCTGCGCGGCCAGCAAATGTGCCTCGACGACCGTCACATATCCGATCACCGGTGCTGTCCCGCTTAGCACGCGCTGCACTGCGGCCAGGGCGGCCGCCGGATCGTCGGCCGCGAGGTATATGGCCGCGCGGGCATTGCCGATCTCGCCGCTGCCTGCAACGTCCTGGCCGAGTGCCGCTAGGGATTCGCGGGCCTGGCTGACGTGCCTGAGCTGGGCCTGGGTGATAATCCGCCAGCTCGTCAGCTGGTTCGCGAGCGCATGCGGGCCTTCCAGCTGCGCCTGGAGGTGCTCGATCGCGGTGAACTCCGCGAGCGCCTCGGGCCGCCTCCGGCGGCCAGCCAGTAGTGCGCCGTTGCCGATGTGCAGGATCAGCCTGATGACGGGGCCGGTGTCGGTCTCGATGGCGCGGGCGGCGCGCTTGAGCCAGTACTCGCCCTCGTCGAATTCACCTGTCCAAATGAGAGCGCCTGCCAGATTCACGAGCGCTGGCGAGATGACGGGTTGCTCGCCCCAGCCATGCTGTTCGGCCAGGGCTATCGCTTCGCGGCAGCGCTGCTGCGTGGTGGCGAAGGGCTCGATTTTCGAGGCGAACGCGAGCTCAGCCAGGCAGGCCACTTCGAGGTAGGGACGTCCGATCTTGCGCGCCAGTTCGGCGCCCTGCCGCAGGTGCTTCTCGCTGTCGGCATTCGCTAGTGACCAGGCTTCGATGATTCCGAGTTCCATGAGTGCGACCGAGCGGAGGTCCGCGTCGAAGGCGATGTCCTCGTTTGACTGCCCTGTTGTCGGCGATGCGAGAAATCTGACCTGCTCGACTACCCCGGCGAGGTGGCCGCGCTTGCGAGCCAGCGACAGCCGTAGCGCCGCGGTGGCCACGTCGAGGCGGTGTTTGCGTTCTGGCGGTGCCGAAGCGATCGAGGCTTCGGCCACGGTCAGGTGGGCGGCGGCCTCGTCTAGGTGTCCCCGGGCAAGCTCGCTGGTTGCCCGTGCGAGGGGGATGTCCGGGCCGTCGGTAACGGCACCTTGGGGGAACGCCTGCAACAGCGTCTGAATGGTCTGCGCCTGGCCATCCAGGGTCAGGCTGAACGAGTGGTCGGCGAGCAGTCGCGCCGCGTCGGACCAGTCACCAGCGGCCTGGGTGTGCCGGACGGCCTCGACGATCTGGCCGTGTTCGGTCAGCCAGCGTGCGGCCAGCCGGTGCAGGGTCGGCGGCTCTTCTGGCAGCCTGCGGCGCAGCTCAAGCCGGAGCAAGTCGGCGAAGAGGTGGTGATACCTGAACCATGTCCTCGCCGGGTCGACCGACATGACGAACGCGTTGGCGTCCTCGAGCTCGAGCAGGATCCGGTCGGAACCGGTGCTGCCGATCAGCAGATCGGCGATCTCGCCGTTGACGCGGTCGAGCACGCAGGTACGCAGTAGCAGTTGCTGTACGTTTGCCGGCTGACTGTCCAGCATTTCGGCGAGCAGGTACTCGGCCACCATCCGGCTGCTGCCGGAGAACTCGGCGACAAAGCGTTCGGGGTCCGGGCTGCTGGCCAGAGAGATCGCGGCAAGCCTTAGTCCAGCGGCCCAGCCTTCGGTGCGCTGGTGTAGCCGCGCGACCCCGGCGTGCGACAGCTCGAGGCCCGCGGCTCTCAGGAACTCGCGGGTCTCGCGCTCGGTAAAGCGGAAATCTGCGGCCCGGATCTCGGCCACGTCGCCTGCGAGACGAAGCTTGTGCAGCCGCAGCGGCAAGTCGCGGCGCGTCGCGAGGATCGCGTGCACATGCCGGGGAAGGTCTTCCAGCAGCCGGGAGAGCTGGCCGATGGCTTCGGGGGAGTTCAGTTCGTGGAGGTCATCGATGATCAGGTAGGTGCAGCCGGGGTGCTCAGCTAGTTCGGGCAGAACCCGGTCAGCGATGGCCGCCGCATTGAAACTGGGTGTCGCTATCAGTTGCTGGCCATCACCGGGCGGGCCCGAGGCGGCCTGGATGGCGCCGAGTACGGCGAGCCAGAACTGCTGGCAGTCCCGCTGGTCGCGGCGCACCTGAACGGTAGCCAGCCGGTACTGGTGGCCCGGGCCGTCAGCCCACGCGCGCAGCAGAGAGGTCTTGCCGCTGCCCGCGGGAGCCGAGATGAGCGTGATCTTCGCCTCTGCTGCGCGATCGAGGGCCGCAAGGAGTTCCGCGCGCTCAATCAGCCGCCGAGCAGCCGTAACCGAGTTCCGTGGCGTTGCCCTAAATGTCACGCCTGGCTGCGGTTCCCAGCCTGCCGCGCTGCGCCCTCTGAGCACCATGTCAGATTACGTGCCCGGGCGGTGGTCTGCGCAACACCAGCCTGAGGGCGGCATGCCTGACGCGCGCTGTCACCTGATCCTGGTGATGCGGACTCACCTGTTCGGGCAGGACCGTACCAGCATGGATCTTGGATCTGCCAGCTACACGATCCGGATCAGCGGTCACCTAGGCGCTACGTTCCTGTCCG
>Ga0335078_10005116_pt1 | contig 19394 bp, 12 predicted proteins | sample Lox_Sample_32_FD_206711 | JGI IMG/M metagenome (GOLD analysis project Ga0335078, IMG submission 206711) | Soil microbial communities from Loxahatchee National Wildlife Refuge, Florida, United States - Lox_Sample_3.2 | ecosystem: Environmental > Terrestrial > Soil > Wetlands | place: USA... | reverse complement strand
CCACGCCCGCCTGGTGGTAAATGTCATGAAACCGCGGAAAGGCTGTACTGACAAAGGCCGGCCACGCAGTCGCCTTTTGTTCGAAGCCGGACAAATAACTTTGCAAGGCGGAGTCGGTGAGCACGCCTTCACCGTTGACAATATTTGTTTGACTCAGCGACATGGGCGGCCAATCAAAGGCGCCAACGCCAACTGACAGGCGGTTGTCTTCCGTAAAAAAAGCAGGCTGATTTGTTGCATTGAGTACCGAAAAGATGGTTACCCATTGGGCGTTGTTCTTAAAATATTGCGGGCCAAAATTCAGCAGAACCGGCATATTATTCCAACGGAGATAAGTGGGGTCGGTAAAGTAGTTGGTCTGCGCATAAAGCATGGTCTGTTGCGCGTGGGAAACCGCGCTGGTTGCGTTTAAGAACCCGCCATTAATCTCATTCCCGATGGTCGCATCTTCGTAGCAAAGAGAAAATGTTAAGCCGGCTTTCCGGGTATAGTTGAATAAATCAACCGTTCGCTCATTGATCAAAGCGTAATCATTGAAGTTATCCACGCCGTACCAGTCCGCAATCACACCGTCAATTCCGGCCAGTTTCATGAGCAGCACATGATATTCGAGCACGGTCGGATCGGCCGAATCATACGGGCCAATCACCGGGTAATACCAGGAGGCAATTTCCGGGTAGCCGTTCGTATTGATTGTGCCAGGGTCGAAAAAATTCATCGTCCAGTGCCACCCCCAATAGCCGCTGTAAGGTTGGGATTCGAACCACGGCATATAGTGGACCATGACCGGTTTTGCCCCAGCGCGCCCGGCCGAGAACACACCCCCAAAGATGACCGTGAGCAATATCGCAGACAAAATCCTTCCAAACTTCATAACCATCAAACTCGGAATCAACAAGGCCGGCGAGCGATGCTCACCGGCCTTGTTTGTTATTATCCACACGCGCTGAACAGCTTTTAACTCATCTGACGAATCTGCTGATATCTTACTGCACAAGTATCCTCAGGAAACCCGCGTTTCCACCCGGCATCGTCACTGTGGTCGTCGTCGTACTGCCTCCGGATGGGATATTGGTAACCAACGACGTGAAGCCGGAAGCCAGGTTCACTGACGACTGCACGGTGTAGGTTGCGCCAGTCTGTGATGTCCACGTAAGTGTGAACTGATGCGTCGTCGGGTTGTATGAATACGACGTGATGACCGGCTCTATAACCGTAACAGCCGGAGTCGTGTCAATCAACTCGAAGTTGTCGAAATAATAAAAATATGGGCCAGCCATATCTGACGTATCAGAGAAGAAAATTATCGCCGGGTCGCCCCCGACCGGTGACCCGCCCCACGCGGCAATCTGATCAAGCGTAACCGAATACGTATTACGCTGCAGACCCGTTTGGTTCAAATTTAAGCGCCGCGACTGGCACACTGGAAGCGCAGCCGCTCCGGTCGAAAATGTAAAATTTACGTAATTGCCATCCGCGCCGGAGATATTCCAAACTTCCGGCAGGGTGCTGTCCCACCGAAGGGTGTAATGAGCCAATTGTGATAGCGGCAAATTCGAACTGAGAATTTGCGCCAGTTTGGTGCCGGCAAAGGAAATGGCGAAATCAGCCTCGTAACCTTGAAATGAGCCAGTGCAATAATTGCTTACCTGCAAGGCGCATCCGTCACTTTCTGTCACTGCAAAATCGGTGTTAGACGGGGAAGGAATCCAAGTGAGAAAAGCCAGCGGGTAGTTCGTCGTGCAGACATTGGGTATTGCATCGGAGGTCGGGTTATACAAACCATTCGTAGTGTATAACGACAAGTGTGCCCGGGTTGTCACAATGTTTCCATAATAATTTGTTGCGGGGTACAAGACCGGGTACAAGTTTGTGGCTGCACCGATGCCATTCTCGAACGATAACAAGGGATAAATTACGGGCGTAGTCGAAGCCGACGCATAAGTATCCACCAATCGGACATTGTCAATGTAAACGGTACAGTTGGTGAATGGCGATTGCGTCGTCGTAAAGTCATCCGCGAAATAAAACTGAACATTGGTCCCCGAATTTGGCGGCGGGAGTCCGAGTGTGGGTAATTCCAAAGCACACGAATAAACGCCAACCACACTATTGGTGCCATTAGGGGTGGCCCCGGCAATGGACAGGTAGTCCTCATCTTCCGCGATATAGACCTGCTGGTTGAAATGGCTGTATTGGGAAGGGTTTGCAAAAATCATATCGTAACGAAGAATATAACGGCCAATCTGGCCTGACGCGGCTGCCTGTTCCACTAAAAAGGAATTTGTATCCGATAAAACAATTTGGAAATCGTTGGCGTAACCCTGCGCATAAAATGTTATCGCCATGGAATGAGCGCCCTCGGTAACATACGGATCATTGGGTCCGGTTGCGGTATATTGGGTTATGGTAAGCAGACCCCCTGAAGAACGTCCGCCATAAAGGGGAAAGAGCGTAATGTTGGTGTAGCAGAAATTGGTTCCCGAAGACCCTCCTCCTTTCCCCATGAAGTAGCAATAAGCCGGAGTATAACCGTTCGTGGTGGTTCCGGGCGGCATGCCCGGCGTATTCTCTTCAAACCCATCAAGGACGGTCACCGTCTGGGCGCGGAGAGTGAAGATTGACAGGACGCCTAGCATGCCAATACATAGCACACTTTTAGTTAAGGTTTTCATAGTTGCTGGTCGTTGCTTTTAATGGTATCGCGTTAATGGTTTCTCAATATAAATGTAATGCTAACAATTTTGCCTGTTTCGTGAAAGTCGCATGAAATGACCATAGTAGCATACGGCTGGTCGCTCAAAGTGTTGCTTGCGGCACAGTTAATAAAACAGCCGCCCCGAAGGGCGGCTGGAAAATCCAAATCAAAAACTTTTCCACCTATTTACGACGGCGTATGGCCAGGAAACCAACAGCGCCCAAGCCAACCAACGCCAGTGTCGTCGGTTCAGGAATTGGTGACAAGTAGAGACTGTCAAAAGTGACGTCATAAATCCCCCCCGGATAAACTGCCGGATCCAACTCAAGGTTGATGCTATATATCACGTCCGATCCAGTCTGGATGGCGGCGATCTGCCCTGCAGTCAGGGGAGCGGTCTCCGTGACCGTGTTGCCATTCCACGAGGCCGTCATCCCTCCCGACTGCGTGTCGACATAACCAAATTCTCCAACATATCCGCCATAGAATACGTTGCCGCTGTTTTCACCAATGGCAAAGGGTATGCCGATCCAAACGTTGGCACTCGGATTAACCACGTTATTGACCGTAAGGGTCAACGTAGCTTGAGCGTCGTTCACATTGAGGATGGGTACGGGCGTCGGGTTGGCGTAATAACCGCTGCCGTAGCCATACGAATAGACTTCCAACCCCGCCGCGCTGGATGAGATCACCGTCGGAGCCGCGTTCCAGCCAGGGTAAAGAGCAGTCATGGTGATTGGAACGTTTGACAAAGTGGGGGTGCCAGTGACGTAATCCTGCGCCAGCGCCGAGCCGGCAATTACCAGACCGCCTGCCACTGCGATTGCAGTCACCAACTGTGTTGTTTGTTGCTTCATAATCTTCATAGTTTTTGTGGTTTCAGTTATCTAACATTAAAAAATGCCCGTTCTTTAATGTGCTGGTAGAAATCTAGCAATTATGGCCTTTTAGCGATAGTCACATGAAGTGACTACAACATCAACAGAATTACCCCAATATTTTCGTTAAAGCCTCAAGAATTCACTGTGTTTCCAAGGTTTTTCGTGGTTTCACAGTTGGGAAGCATCAAGCGAATCTGGTGATGATTTTTCCCCAGTTTGCGTGGAAGCTTGATCAGCGACGACGTGATTTTTCCGAAACCGGGGAAAGTCCCGCACCATCAAGAGTTCAAGTTTCCCGATGGCGCATGTATTTTGCCACCGCTTCCGTCCGCGATTGAACGTGGAGCTTTTCGTAAACCCGGCGAACATAGGTGCGTATCGTATCAACGCTGATACTGAGCCGGTCAGCGGTTTGTTTGTAGGTAAGTCCCTTGGCGAAACAGTCCAACACCATTTGTTCACGCGACGTCAGATGTGTTCTTTCCCCTTCAGCCTGCCCCGCACCTTGAAAGGAGGCCACGACTTTGCGCGCAATCGGACCCGACATGGGCGATCCCCCTTCTTGCACTTCGCGAATGGCTTCGAGCAGCTTGCCTGGTGTCAAGCGCTTCAACATATACCCGCTGGCCCCGGCAGCCAATGCCTTGAAAATCTGCTCGGTGTCCTCGTAAACCGTCAACATCATCACCTGCATCTCCGGCACCATCGCTTTCAGTCGCTCCACGCATTCAATCCCGCTCATGCCGATCAGATGAATATCCATCAACACCACGTCTGGACGGTCTTGTGGCAGGTGTTTCAAGGCTGCCTCGGCAGTGTGGTACATGCTGATACAGTGAAATCCCGGCGCGCCGTTCACAAAGGTCGCTATGGACTGGCACAACTCCTTCTCATCATCCACGATGGAAACGGTTATCATGATCCCGATTTCTTTTTTTACCGAAACAATATTTTGCGGGCTTGGCCATTGATTTGGCCGACGTTCGTAAAACTAAAGCGTATGAGGCACGCGTATTATTATTGCAGTTTGGTTTCAAAGTCCACACGGAAACAGGTGATGTCCAGATTTCAAATTGGCGGTTGCGCCGCTGCGGTGCGCACGGCGGTGCGGCAGTACCGCCGCCACCAAGTCAGGGCCGCCACCGGGGAATGATAACCAAACGTACTGTGGAGCCGCTCGCGGTTGTAAAAGATTTACAGCATTTTAATATAGCGCCAGCACCGGCGGCGTGTGGCAAACGGTAAGCGATGGGTCAACTCGCGCCAATTTACATCACCTGCCGGCCAAATCAGGGTTGTGCCGGCGTATGCTGGGCAAGCCACATTAAATCCGGGTTGTTAGGAACCATGTTTATGCGGCTGGTGTCTCCAGATGTTGACTGGAACTGAACCCCCTTGCCGCCGGTTCTGGGATCCAGCCATTTATGAATTTCCGCATGGCCGTCGGCAAAGGATATTCCATCGGCGCCATTGTGCAGGTTGGATGGCAGTTCAACAAAAACTCCAAAGGCACTTTCTGTCCCAAACAAGGGGGGAATATAAAGAATGCCGTCGTCAATGCTGTCAGGATGTTCATCCGTGAACACCCAACTGTCGCTGGGACCCGGATTCCTCAGTTGGTTCGCTGTGGTTGCATAAAACATCCCACCAGGATAGTAACTCGCGAGATTACCTGCGGGCTTGTAACCTGACCCCGCTCCACCATTGACCTGGTTCCCTCCTCCCACCGCAGCGTCCATGGCGACGCTCCGCACACGGTGTTCCCAACCAAGCCCGGCCTGCGTATTGGGGGAAATGAAAGTATCTGCCGGACACCAGTAAATCTGTGGTTGCGGGGTATAAGCGGCCAGGCAGGATAGTTTGGAATCCGTCAAATTCGCCGTGTTGGTATTATCCGAGCTTTTGTCCCAAGTCATAATACCCGAGACCCAAGGTGGCGTGCCCAACGTGGTTGCTGATTGATCGGGATTAAATGGCAGCGCATCATTGTTTTCATCTGTGTACGTGAAGCATGCCAATTCAAGTTGTTTCTTGTTGCTCATGCATTGAGCTGCTTGTGCTCTTTGCTTGGCACTGTTTAATGCCGGCAACAGCATCGCAGCTAAAACAGCGATGATGGCAATGACCACCAACAGTTCGATCAGTGTAAACCCTGCTTTTGGGTGTTTCATCACATTTCTATTTTCAATTTACATTTCACATCCCGCCCCACGCATTTAACCGAGCGCTTCCACATCGAGCAGGGGGCGACTTGCTCAATCAACTTTTTCCAACTGATGATGGTAATAATGTAATTACAACGCCCCCCGAACGATAGTCACATGAAGTGACCACACCATCAAAACCCGGAATTTCGCACGGCGTATCTATAAATCCGTCTGTTACGCCAGTTCTGGCTCGCGGCCAGACGAGCGGGGCTTAATTGATACAGATCGCATCTGGCATAAGAGGTGTCAATCCTCAAACAGCGTTTGAACCGTTGCCAAAGGTTCTTCGCTTTGCAGTGCTGTCTCCAAACATCATCGCCTCCGGCAAAGATTTTCAGGGAGTGCGGACAGCCTTGTCCGCCAGACGCTGGCATTGGGATAGGAACGCGCGGACAAAGTTGTCCGCGCTCCTTTGGTTGTGGCTTGGCCGCGTTAAGCCTTTGCCCGTAATTTTCATGATGGCCTGCGCTGGTGGCTGGAGGCGGTTGGAACACGGCGATCTGCAAGCGCGGCCGCTCCCACCACTGCATCCGCGCCCGGATGCCATCGCCGTCGTAATCTTCGTCCGCACCCCCTGACCGTGTCCCGCCGCGATGGTCGCACCGACGCTTGCGCGACGCGCACACGGGAATGCTGACCCGCTGGTCGATCCCCCAGCCCCGCGTGTCGGGTTGGTTCATTTTCGATTTTGAAAATACGATCTAGGGGTGCAAGTATTTTGCCACCGCTTCTGTCCGGGACTGAACATGCAGCTTTTCGTAGATGCGACGGAGATAACTGCGGATGGTGGGAATTTTGATGTTTAACTGATCGGCAGTTTGTTTGTAGGTCATTCCTTTGGCCAGACAGTCCAATACCATTTGTTCGCGTGCAGAAAGGAGTGTCTGCTTGTCGTCCGCCCGGCCTGATCCTTGAAAGGACGCCACCACCTTCCTCGCAATCGAGCCTGACATCGGCGACCCGCCTTCATAGACCTCCCGGATGGCTTCCAGCAGCCTGACCGGCGTCAGCCGTTTCAACATATAACCGCTGGCGCCCGCTGCCAGCGCCTTAAAAATTTGTTCGGTGTCCTCATAGACCGTCAACATCATGATCTGCATTTCCGGGGTCATCACTTTCAGCCGCTCTACGCATTCAATTCCACTCATGCCCGTAAGATGAATGTCCATCAGGACGACGTCCGGACGGTCCTGCGGCAACTGTTTCAAGGCCGCCTCAGCACTGTGATAGGCGCTGATACAGCGAAAGCCGGGCGAGCCATTGATGAAAGTCTCCATGGACTTGCACAATTCTTTCTCATCATCCACTATCGAAACGGTAATCATCGTGTCACCCTTTTGCTGCCGGACGGTGCAAGGGGGAGAACAAACCGGATGGTGACCCCCTGCCCCGGCCGGGATTTTATCAAACAACGTCCTCCGATGTCGGCCAGCCGCCGATACATGTTGCGCAGTCCATTGCAAGCGGTTGCCGCGGCATCCGCGGACTTGGGATCGAATACAGAGGGATCAAAACCATCACCGTTGTCCGAGACGACGATTTCCAACGCCGAATCATCATAAACTACAAAGACGCTGACCTGGGTTGCGTGGGAGTGTTTGAGCGTGTTCGTAAAAGCTTCGTGCACGGCCAGCAACAAATGATGGCGCAATTGTGAAGAAAGTGGATACTCCGGCAAGTGCTCCGGGATGTCCACTTTGCATTCAATGCCGGTTTCCTGAAAATATTCCTGGGCATAATGCCCGAGGTAAGCTGCCACGTGTTCCAGCCTGTCATTTTGCGGATTAACCGCCCAGACGATTTCATCCAGTGAGTGAAGCACGTCGCGGGAGGCGTCCGAAATGGAAACAATTTGATGCTGCAACTCCGACGACACGTCCTGGTTTCGCCGCGCATGCTCACTCAAGAATGAAATCCGGCACAACTTGGCGCCCATTTCATCGTGAAGGTCCTGGGCGATGCGGGTCCGTTCCCGCTCCAGAGCGCGTTCCTGTTCGAGTTGTCGCAACCGGTGTTGCAGTCTTCTTCTTACCCCAAAGCGAACCACGCCAACGACCGAAACCAGGAGCGCCAGGATGAACAAGCCGAGAAACCACCACGTCTGCCAGAAATATTTTGAAACGCTCAAAGCCAGGGTAGCGCCGGTTTCATTCCAAAGCCCGTCGGCATTGCAGGCGATGACGTGGAACTGATAGCTGCCTGGCGGCACATAGCTGTAAAAGGCGACCCGCCGGTTTCCCGCTTCGACCCAGTCGGAGTCCAAGCCTTCGAGCCGGTAACGAAAGCGGATTCGTTCCGGTGCGTCGAAACCAAGCGCGGTGTACTGGAATTCGATGCGGTGCTTGCCTGGACCCAGATTCAAAACCGAGGCACTTGATTCGACAGGTTCAGCCTTTTCACTTTGTTTGCCGGACACTGCGCGGGCAACCTGGAACCCGGAACTGGGAACGCCATCCACCAAAACCTCGTCCAACAACACCGTCGGCGCCGGCAATCGGGACAGATGAATCTGCGGATCAACCGCCACAACGCCTTTCAAAGTCGGAAACCAGAGTTGGCCGGATTGGGATTTCAAGCCCGCCGGACAAAATCCTCCCGAGCATTCCTCCGACAGCATTCCTTCCGCCCGGCCATAAACCTGCGGATAAACGGCGGCAATTTTGCCCGCCGCCAGGTCTTCCAGTTCACCTTTGTCCACGCAACCGATGCCGCGATTGCTCCCCAGCCAAAGGCGGCCTTTGCCGTCCTCCAGAATTTCTGAAATGGTATTGTCCGGCAGCCCTTCACGGACGGTGAACGTGGTCGTACGGCCTTGTCGCCACCAGCTTAAACCGCCGCCGGCGGTGCCAATCCAAAGCGTGCCCTGGGTGTCCAGATAAAGCGCGCGGATCAGATCGCTCAACAGCCCGTTGCTCGTGTCCAAATGCGCGCGGGTGTCGCCGTTGAACTCATATACACCGCCGCCTTCGGTCCCGATCCACATGCCGCCATTGGTGCCCGCAGCAATGGCGGTGATGGCATGGAGCAAATTCGTCTGCGCCTTCCATTTTTCCTTTTCAAGCCGCCATAATTGTCCTTCGCGCGTTCCCGCCCACAAGCCGCCCTGTTGGTCCTCACACAAAGAAACAATGTTCGCGCCGGGTAGTGAGAACAATTCTGCCTTGTCCGTCGTTTTCAGGGGATTGCCAAAATGCAGCAGGCCGTCGGCACCGGCCACCCAGCAACCGCCATCGCGGGACGCCAGCAGGGTGTTGATTTGCCGGCCCATGATGGACAAATTGGCGGACATGAGCCGGCTGAAATTTCTCCCATCCCAGCGATACAAGCCATCGCCCGGCTTGCCCACCCAAATCACGCCCGGCGCAATTTCCGCCAAACCGTCCACCGCGCCGTAACCCAATCCCTGCTTTTGGTCAAAGGCGAAGAGATTTTTCTGCCGCAGCAGATTTAATCCCACCTCCGTGCCCACCCACAAGTTGCCGTCCCGATCCACCAGCAGCGACTCTACGGAATTGTCCGAAAGGCCCCTGCTGGCATTGATGGTCACCAATTTGCCGTCCCGGAATTCAAACAGCCCCTCGCTCACCGAACCCGCCCAAACCGTCCCGTCCGGCTCTTCGCCCAGCGCGCAGGCATAGGAACGGGCGAAGTGGCGCGGAATCCGATAGGGACGCCACTGCTCGCCGTCGCGGCACAAAACAAAATCGTCTCCCGCTCCAATCCAGACCCGGCCTGCGTTGTCCACCAGCAGCGAATGTGGGTCCTGGAGCAATTCTTTGGTCGCCGCGTCCGTCAGCGGAATGAACTTCCCAGCCTGGAATTTGAACACGCCAGCATCCGTAGCGCCCAACCACATGTTCCCCTGCCGATCTTTGAACAAGGCCGTGATGGCTTTGCCCTTGAATTCTTCCGCAGCCTTGAGAGATGTTATTTGTCCATCCTGCCACAAGGCCAATCCCGCCTCCGTGCCGATCCACAACCCGCCCTCATTGTCCTCCGCCAGCGCGCTGATGGAGTCGGAGGGCAAACCATCCGCCATCGTAAAAGTTGTAAAGTGTCCCGCTTGCCAGCGAATCAAACCTTCGCCCACGCTGCCGATCCACAGCGACCCGTGGCTGTCGCCAAACAAGGTGCGTACCGGTCCGCTGGGCAATCCCTCCGGCACGCCAAACGACACGAACCTCACGCCATCAAAGCGCGCCACGCCGTCATCCGTTCCCACCCACAGGTAACCATCGCTGGTTTGCGCCAGCGCCCGGACGCGATCCTGAGGCAAACCCTGCTCGCTCCGCCAGGACTGGAAGGCAAAAAGCGGCTCTCCTTTCCCCAGCCCATGATTCTCTATTGCCGCTTCATTGCCGTTCATGGCCGCCAAATCGCCAAACGAGGTCGCGATGGCCATGTCGCTGAAAATCCAGCCGTCGCCACCGCCGCCGTGACGCAAATGAATCTCGTTGAAGGAGGCGTTGGCCCGGAAACGGGTAATCAGATTTTCCGGCTGCGCCGCTTCCGTCGCGCCCGGTCCGAGATCAGGATTCAACCACACGGTCACGAGATCATCGTCACCGGCAACGTATTGCACCTTGAAAACGATGGTACATTCAATCCCCCGATGCGGGTTCTCGTAAATGATTGAAGTTCCCGGCGTGGAAGGTTCCGGCCGGGAAGAATGTAAATCAATATAATCTGCGCCTTCATGGGATTCCCCCGTGGCATCCGCCCGAAAGGCACTGTAAGCCCAGGCTTTCAAGGCATTGCCAATGCCCAGGCGTTCCTTGTCACCCTCATACAATTCAAACGCGGCGAAGTATTCCTCCGTGCTCGCGTCAGACAACGGATCCACGTGCAATTTGAAATAGAGCGTGTTGGTGGAAGAATCATCCTCTTTCACCGCCCCGCCCAAAATGTCAAAACCTTCCCCGGTGTCATGAACCAGGGTCGTGCCCAAATCACTCCACAATACGGTCGCCTGCGTCGCGGTCACGCCGCTGAACAGCCACAACACCAGCGGCCATCGGACGCAGCGGCGGAATGTTTCGGCTGCGGCTAAATGCCATCGGTTTTTGGGTGACGGTGACATGGCTGAATTGATTTCATTTTACATTGAAAACCACAGCACAGGCAACAAATTGGCGAATCAAAACCGTTCCGGATGTGAACGGATGCTCCGCTGACTGTTTGCCGGCCAGCCTGGGGCGCGTTTTCAAAATCAGCCTGGCGGCACAACTTCCAGCCCTCTGTTTTGAGCGCCGCCAGACAATCCGGCGCGAACGCCTGACAAACCCGACCAAATCCTCCGCCACATCATTTCCGACCCGGACCCCGCCAGAACGCTCTCGCAATGACCGGAAGGCTGAATCCTTTTCTATTCCTTGATGATGGTGAAGTTGGTCGAGCTGTTTTGGATATCAGCAATTTTGGAATTGATGATAGTCACGCTGCCGCAGGCATCGTCGCGGACCCACAAACCGTGCCGCGAATCTGTTCCGATTCCGCAGTTGGCGATGTTCACATTTTCGAGGCAAACATTGGAAAGCGTGCCCTGCCCCTTTTTACTGCCGGGAGCTACGATGCTGAAGCCATCGGACATACTGTCCTTGATGCTCACATTGCTGATGTCCACATCCGAAATGCTGCGGCGATCCAGGCAAAGCTGGAAGGCGGCCCGCCACCCCCAATCGTGGTCGAATCCGCCACTGCGAATCAGATCACAGTTGCGGACCGCTGTCGTTCCGCCGAAGTTGTTGTCAATTCCCCGGCGCTCGTCCGCAGTCGGAAAAGTCGTGCTGAGCAGGATACCACAGCCGGGGGAGATGTCCGTGAAGAGGCAATCCTCGATATGGTTGTTCACGCCGCCATAGATCGCCCCGCCGTTCGCGAGGAACGGCAACTGGCCCGTGCAGTGGCGGAAAACATTCGAACCGGGGGAAGGTGACTGTTGAACAAAACCTTGATCGGACGCCGCCGGCCACATGGCAAAACAATCGTCGCCAGTGTTACGGGTCGTGCAATTCTGGACCACCGAATTGCGCGTATCTACGCAGAAGTTGATGCCGTCGGCCAAGGTGTCGCGAATCCGGCAGCTGTCCACGACCAGATTGCTGCAAACGTAAAACCACATGCCGACTTTCGTGTGCTCCACCCAGATGCGTGCAATGGTGGAATTTTTGCTATGGACACCAACGATTCCGTCGTTGGGTTCGTTATCGTTGCGGTAGTTCAATTTTCCAACAATTGCAAAATCGGCGAGATGGATGTTGTTGCCGGTGAGTTTGAACCTTACCCGCCGGTTCGACTGGCTATAAAGTTCGTCATCGCCGACAAACGTCGTGTGCCACATACCCGCTCCCTGGATCGTTGCGTCTGAAGGCACAATGATATCTCCGGTCACCTTATAAACTCCGGCCGGCACCCAGACGATCCTACCCTGTTTCACGGCCTCCACGATGCAATGCCTCAACGCCTCAGTATCGTCGGTTTCGCCCTTGCCGCCTGTGCCAAATTGAGTTACGGAAAGTGAATTCGCGGGGGCGGCCAGCGGTGGCGTGACATTCTCCAAATCAACCAAATCAATGATGCAATACGAGGCATCATTGTCGGTCTTCTGCAAACGGATCAAGTCGCCCTTGGCAAACGCCAGATTCTTCAGACGCAATTCGTCGTAAAAATTTCTCGGTTTGCCCTCGCCGGGTTTGTTCGAAAAGGGATAGCGGCCATACAACCACGAATACCGGGATGTGACGGGCAGCTCTTTCACGAGTTGCCCATTCTGGTAGAGGCCGAGAGTCGAGTTGATTCCGCCGCCGCCCGGGGCGTCCGGCAGGCTGTAACGCACCACCATGGCGTTGGCGGCTGATTGCGCGGTGAACTCAACGTATTCCCCCGCGGCGACGAGCTTCACGCATTCCTGGCCGGAGGATTCCGTTTCGACAAGGAATGGGGCGTACTGGGGTCCCAGAACCGTACCGGTGGTTTTCATATTCTCGGCCTCATAGGTCGTCCACGGCATATCCGCACCAGTACTGGCACGAGCAGAACCCGAACAAATTCCTAGAGAGAGAGAAATTGCAAATCGGAACATTGAAGAATTCATGATAATTTCTACCGCCGAGCTAATCCCGCGATGGTCGCAGCGGCTGACATAAAACTGACCAGTGCCAAGCCATTTTCACAGCTTGTTTCAGCCTACAGAAGCCAAGCACCCCGCGATAGTCACATAAAGTGGCCACACGGCGGTTTGCACCGAAAACGCTATTCGCCGGCAGGGACCGTTCTTCCAGCTGCTGGTGCGGCTCAAGGTTGTCGTTGCCTCCCTCTCGCGCGCGCCGCGTGCCTGGCATTGATGTTGTGCCGTTCCAGATAAGTCAGCCCGCCGTCCAAATGGCGCTTGGGCATCTGCGTATTTCGGTTTCGTCGCTCCGGCCAAACCAGTGCTTGAGGAACCGCCGCGCCAAATATTTGCCGCGTGAAACCGTCCTTTTGCTCTTCACTGATATTTTATGACGGAAACACACCCCGGGGCACAATGAACTGGTTTTCCTGACACAATAAACGTGTGTTTGCTTTTATTGGAGGGACCAGACGTTATGTCAACAGCTTCTTTTGTAATTTTTACACTAAACCTGTCCCCTTGATGAATCAGGCTAAACTGCAGACTATTCCATTTTTCATAAAGCCGCGGATCAATGAAAACACTCTTCTCGTCTGCTTTAACACCCCCAAAACCAAACACGGCAGTCATCCATGCTCCGCCATTTGCAGCCGGGTGCGAGCCTCCCATAAAAACGGTGCCCACATATACTTTATACTTCGCTTCAATATCAATTTTCGCCGTTCTCAAAAAATAGTTGTAAGCCCAATCCAGTTTGCCGATATCAGCAGCAACCATTGCATATGCGCAAGCACTAAGGCTCGAACCATGCTCCGTGCGACGTTCGTAATACTCCCAATTTGCTTTCTTGATTTCTTTTGAAAAACGATCCTTGAACAGGTTTAACATCATTACTACATCTGCTTGCTTTATCACCCGTGTTGGAACGGCCAAACCTTGGCCAGCTCCAAGATATTCATTGGGATGCATCATCCTGGCTTTTAATGCTTCAACCGTAGTATCTTTAAGTTTAAAGTAGGCATCAAACTGTTCAATAACACCCGTTTTTTTATCCGGTTGCGGAACGTAAAGCAGGTTTGCCGCTTCAACGAACAACGGCAATTCGTTTGCGATATTGATCTTTCTAATCAGTGTCTTTAATGCGCCTGGATATTTTTGTTTCAGGTAATTTACGGTGCCATTGGCGATTTCAAAAGTGGCCTTCGCAACCATGCTGGTAAATGCGTTGTTGTTTACCCGCTCGTGATATTCGTCCGGTCCGACGACATCGAGAATTTCATACTGGTTTTTATCTTTCTTGAAGTAAGCATACGAATAGTAAAAGCGGGCACATTCCAAAATGACTTCTGCCCCGCCGTCTAATAATAATGAGTCGTCCCCTGTCACCTTGAAGTACTCCCACATAGCTATGGCAACATCACCACTGATATGCACCTGTTTGTCCCGGAAATAAGTGCGCAAATCTCTTTTTGTAAACGGATCTCCAATATTAAAATAGGTACATGCCTCATCGCCTGTTTCCTGGCTTTCCCAGGCATAGTACGCGCCGCGATATCCCGAGCCCTCGGTTTTGGCCTTTCGGCGCGCCCCATCCAGAGTTTTGATGCGATAGCGCATCAATTCAACCGCCTTCTCGGGATAGGTGTACAGGAAGAATGGAAACATGAACATCTCCGTGTCCCAGAAGATGGCGCCCTTATAGACCTGCCCCGACAAGGCGCGGGCGGGAATGGAGTTTGCGCTGCCTTTCACCGGGGCGACAATTAAAAGCTGGAAAATGCTGTACCTCAGCGCTAGTTGGGCTTCATCATCGCCGTCAATTTTTACGTCACAGTAATCCCATTTTTTTGCCCATTGCGCATTGTGTTGGCTCAGGCATTCGTCATAACCCGAATCTCTAGCCACCTGGGCACTTTTTAGCACCGCTTCCTTTACCGAAGTTTTGACCGGGTCATTGTCCGTATAAACGGTGAAATACTTGTAAAAGGTGTAGGTCTTTTTTGTTTCTGCATCCAGTTCTATCACCCGGAGGTTTTTTCCATCCTTGATCTCATGGGCTGTGTTGCCAAAACGAAGATCGACGGCTTCGGCAACTGCCACTTTCCTGGAATTTTCGCCGGTAACTGCGTGCACCAGCAATATCCCGTCTTTTTTCTCCGGGGTTAATTTAAACAAATGAGGACCATTCAAATCGCAGATATTGTAATCAATTCCGGTAAGGATCCGGACCCGGGCGGGCTGATCCACCGTGAGACTATATTTAATCACCCCCAAATTGGGTTTGTCGGCGCTCAGGAACCTCGTGGACTTGATTTTAAGCGTCTTTTTCCGTGATTCAAAATACGTTTCGCGTTCGAAAACAGCATTTTCAAGGTTTAAACTCTGGCGATGTTTTTTAATCCTGGTTGAAAGCGCTGAAATTTCAGTGCCATCGAGAGCGACTTGCGTAAAGCCGCCATTGGGAGCGTTAACCGGTTCCCGCCAGGCATCGCCAACCTGGTCGTAAAGGCCGGCCAGCGTAATTCCCACTAACTCATCGGGGCCAAACTCGTCAAGCGTTCCCCGATAACCCATGTATCCATTCGCAATCTGGTACACATTCCCATTGCGCATGATACTTTCCTTTTCATTAACGAACTTATCAGTGTGAACCTGCCACGGATTGTGCATTGGAATCCTTTTCGCTCTTCGGATCGTTGACGAACATCATCAGGACGCCGGAGCATATCATCGCGAAGCCACCCAGTACGATGGCGTAAATGGCTTGTCCGTGAAACACGGTGTGCACGAGCAGTCCCAGAATGGCTGAGGCCAGAATCTGCGGTATGACCACAAACAAATTAAACATGCCCATGTAAACGCCCATTTTCCGGTGCGGCACCGCGCTGCTCAAGATGGCATACGGCATGGTCAGCAGGCTCGCCCAGGCAATGCCCGAGGCAATCATGGAAACGAGTAATAATTTTGGTTCCTTGAACAGAATCATGGAAATCAAACCCAGCCCGCCGATAAACAGACAGATGACATGCGTCGTGACCCGGCCAATCTTTCGCGCGAGGACCGGAAGGAGGAACGCAATAATCGCAGCCATGGCGTTCCAAACCGACCAAAGCACGCCAACCCAATTGGCGCCTTCATTGTATAAATCGGATCGCGGATCCGTGGCTCCGTAATGGTAACTGGTCACCGCCGACGTCGTGTAAATGAACATGGCAAACAGCGCAAACCAGGTGAATAGCGTCACCAGCGCCAGTTGTTTCATCGCGACAGGCATGTTCTGGAGGTCGTAGATGATTTCGACCAGGCCATCCGCTTTGCCGAGTGAATAGCGCAGCGCCGCGGCAATCTGCAAAACTCCATAAAAGGCAACGCCGAACGACAAGATATAAAGCCCCTTGTCCCAATGCAGAGAGTAAACGAGATAGGAGAAGATCAAACCACCCGCCAATAAGGTTGCGCCTGCGGTGTAGTAGTTGTGGGTGTCCAGCTTGATTTCTGACCCCTCTTTGGCGGCTGCGTCCAATTCATGCACATTGAATTCCTCCTGTTCCTCCGGCGAGTATTCCTTCACGGAAAAGATGGTCCACAGAACCGCCAGCAAAAATACCACGCCGCCAATGTAAAACGACCATTTCACCGAAGGCGGGATCTGGCCTTCGGGCGCGGTGTTGGCAATGTGCAGCCAATTGGCAAACATGTAAGGCAACGCCGAGGCTACCACCGAACTGATACCGATGAAGAAAGTCTGCACGGCAAATCCCTTGGTCCGTTGTTCGTCCGGCAACATGTCGCCGATGAATGCGCGGAACGGCTGCATGGTAACGTTGATGGAACCGTCCATCATCCACAACATTCCAGCGGCCACCCACAGGCTGGGAGAGTTGGGCATGATCAGCAAAGCCAGCGAGGACAATATCGCGCCTCCCAGAAAATACGGCTTGCGCCGACCGAGACGGTTCCAGGTCTTGTCGCTCATGTGGCCGATGATGGGTTGGATGAGCAAGCCGGACACCGGCGCGGCGATCCATAGAATCGGGATATTTTCAACCTTGGCGCCCAGGGTTTCAAAGATGCGGCTCATGTTGGCGTTCTGCAGGGCAAAACCGAATTGAATGCCCACGTAGCCGAAGCTCATGTTCCATAATTGCCAGAAGCTTAGTTGTGGTTTTATTCTCATTTTAATGTTTTAAGGTCTATCCTGGCCACGGGTTGCCGACGTGCCTGCTTAGACACTATCAGCTTGTTTATCTTGTCGATGGTTAATTCCGAAAGATCCCCAACCACAACATCGGCGCCATTGGTTTTTAACTCCTGCGCATTGTTTTCCCTGGCCACCCCTATTACCAAACCAAATTCCCCTCTGGCTCCCGCCTGAACCCCGGAAACAGCATCTTCAACAACTATGGCGCGATGATACTCCACCCCCAGATTATCGCTCGCCGTGATAAATATATCGGGCTCAGGTTTGCCTTTTAAACCCAGTTCCGCAGAAACCACCCCATCCACGCGGGTTTTGAAGAGACTGGCGATGCCTGCTTTTTCAAGTATCCGCCCGCAATTTTTGCTGGACGTGGCGACCCCCACTTTGACGCCTTTAACTGATAATTCTTTGATCAATTTTATGGTGGAATCATAAACGCCCACACCCTCGTCTTCGAGCACTCTGTTGAAAACCTCATTTTTCCTGTTGCCCAATCCGCAAACGGTCTCGCTTTCCGGTTCATCCTGCGGTTCGCCAAAAGGAATAATTATTCCCCTGGATTTTAAAAACGCATCCACTCCTTGATATCTTGGCCGGCCATCCACGTAAGCCAAATAATCAACGGCATGGGTGAACTCGCGAAAAGGCTCATCGTATTTTTTTTCTCGAGAATGAAGATACTCGTCAAACATTCTTTTCCAGGCCAGTGAATGAACCGCGGCTGTTTTAGTAACAACGCCATCCATATCAAAAATCACTGCATCAAAATTCAACATATCTTCACTTTTCAAGCGCCATTTACCCGGTTCCCACAAAGCCGTGTGATCCACCGAAAAAACAAATTCAACCAGTTCATCAACCGGGTTCTCTTTTCTGCGCCATTCCGTGAGCAAGTCCGGGGACGGGTTGATGCTAGCTTGCGGCTCTGGTTTTGTCCATCCCCGGTCGCAGTCGAGTGAAATCCGACCGGCGCCGGGAGTAGTGCGCATTACGGCTTGGATCAAATTGGTGTTGCTGCGCTAGCTTTCCAATTGCGCGGTGACGAGTTTGACGCAGGCGGTCAGTCAGGCGCTGGTTACGGATTCATCTGCAATGTATTCAAGACTTTTGGCAAAAGGCTTGCCGCGCCTTCACGGAGACATTGGCCTTTAAGCCGGGACTGCCAAATGCGGTCAACAGGATGATCGGCACGGCGGGAAAAGAAGCCGAATAGCATCTATCTCAAGTTCATGAACCGTGAACTATGGGGCTTGTCCAATTTCTACTCGCTGGAACAGAATCCGGAACCGGATGGTTACTGTGTCCACGCACATTAACCGGATTGTAAAAACCTGCGGCGGCGGGACAGCAGCGGCGTTGCCAGACCAGGAGTGCGGCGGCACCAACGACCAGCAAGCCCATAGCCGAGGGTTCAGGCACGGGCAAGTATTCGCCTTGGAAGGCCAGTCCAAAAGGAGAACTCAATCCCGAGGCAAAGGTGCTTTCCGCTCCGCCCGGTGTGAATTCATAGATAAAACCGGCGGCACTCGCCGCAAACAGGTCGCCCGCGTTGTTAAAGGTTAGTCCTTGAGGCGAAGCCACCCCGGAGGCAAAGGTGGTTCGCACTCCGCCCGGCGAGTATTCAACGATGTTGTTGTAACCTGAATCTGTCACAAACAGATCGCCCGCGCTGTTAAAGGCCAGTCCTTGAAACCGAAGCCCCCCGACGGCAAAGGTGCTCTGCACTCCGCCCGGCGTGAATTCATAGATTCTTTCGCCAACAGTAGCAAACAGATCACCGACGCTGTTAAAGGCCAGCCCAATAGGATCATTCAACCCGGAGGCAAAGGTGCTTCGCGTTCCGCCCGGCGTGAATTCGTAAATGTTGCCGGTGCTCTCATCCGCCTCAAACAGGTCGCCCGCGCTGTTAAAGGCCAGTCCAAAAGGTTTAGCCAACCCGGAGGCAAATGTGCTTTGCGCTGCGCTCGACGTGAATTCATAAATGTTACCGCTGCCGTTATCCGCCGCAAACAGGTCGCCCGCGCTGTTAAAGGCGAGTCCCTCCGGATAATACAACCCGGAAGCAAAGGTGCTTCGCACTCCACCCGGCGTGAATTGAAAGATGGTTGCGCCATCCGACACAAACAAATTCTGGGTCTGCGCGCTGGAGACAATCAGCATGACCGCTCCCGCACAGACCGTTCCGCCGAATGAATGATACGCTGCACGAATGTTGGATTTGAATTTCGTACTCACAGCCAGTCAGGTTAAACTGTGCGGTGGTCTCGACCGTGCTTATATTATTTCGTCCTGCGGA
>Ga0335078_10005115_pt1 | contig 19394 bp, 12 predicted proteins | sample Lox_Sample_32_FD_206711 | JGI IMG/M metagenome (GOLD analysis project Ga0335078, IMG submission 206711) | Soil microbial communities from Loxahatchee National Wildlife Refuge, Florida, United States - Lox_Sample_3.2 | ecosystem: Environmental > Terrestrial > Soil > Wetlands | place: USA... | reverse complement strand
CGTGTACGTTCGCCTCGCGTACGGCGCCCGCTTGTCGCTCGTCATCGCGATCTCCGCGACGCTGATCTCGACGGTGATCGGCGCAGGCGTGGGGCTCGTCGCGGGATTTTACGAAGGCACGAAGGGCGTGCGCGTTCCGTACGCGAGCATCGCGCTCTTGGGCGCGGCCTTCGTGCTCGTCGTGATGGGTCATGCGCGCGCGGCGACGGCGCTCGTCGTGCTCGCGTGCTTCATCGCGCTCGCCTCGTGGGTCCTCCCGCGAAAAACGGCTCTCGACGGGCCTTCGGTGGAAGCGGATACGGCGCTCATGCGACTCGTCGACATCGGCTTGTCGTTCCCGTTCTTGCTCCTCGTGATGGCGCTCGCGGCTGCGTTCGATCGTACGACCGTCTCGACGATTCTCTGGACGCTCGGTCTCACGAGTTGGCTCGGCACCGCGCGCGTCGTCCGCGCGAAGACGCTCGCGGTGCGCAATCTGGATTTCGTGAGCGCCGCGCGCGCGCTCGGCGAGCCGGTGTGGCGCATCTTGATTTCGCACGTGCTGCCGAACGTCGCGGGGCCCGTCATCGTGCTCTCGACCGCGCAAGTCGCGTCGATGATCGTCGCCGAGAGCGTGCTGTCGTATCTCGGCGTAGGCATCGCGCCGCCGACGCCGACGTGGGGACACATGCTGTACGAAGGGCAAGACGTGTATCAGAGCGCGCCGTGGCTTCTCGTCACGCCCGCGTTCGCGATTTTGCTCAGCGTGCTCGGATTCAACCTTCTCGGGGAGGGGCTGCGCGATGCGCTCGATCCGAAGGAAGATTAGCGCGGCGCTCGGCGTGCTCGGCGCGACGCTCTGCGCGTGCAACGAGCCCGCGCAAGCGCCGATGGCCGCGGCGGGAAACGCGTCGCCGGTGCGCGGCGGCGAGCTCCACCTCGCGTCGTTCGCCGACATCAAATCGCTGGACCCCGCCGTCGCAAGCGACACGCTCACCGGCGAGACGATCGAGCTCCTCTTCGCGGGCCTCGTGGACTTCGACGACGCCGGTCACGTCGCTCCCGATCTCGCCGAGCGCTACGAGCGCAGCGACGACGGACTCGTCTACCGATTCTTTCTCCGCGACGGCATCAAGTTCCACGACGGGAGCCTCGTCACCGCGCAAGATTGCAAGCGCTCGATCGAACGCGCGCTCTCGCCGGACACGCCGAGCTCGTTCAGCGCGTTCTACGACCGCATCGCGGGCTTCAAGGAGTTCACCGAGCGCGAGAGCCCGCATTTGTCCGGCGTCGTCGTCGAGGGCGAGCGCGTGCTCGCGATTCACCTGCGCGAGCCCGACGCGACGTTCCTCTCCGCGTTCGCGATGCAGAACCTCCGGCCGGTGTGCCCCTCCGCCGGCGACAAATACGAAGACACGTGGCAGCCGTGCGGGGCCGGTCCTTACAAGCTCGACTCGTGGGATCGTGGGCGCGGTCTGCGCGTCGTGCGCTTCGACGGTTGGTGGCAGCCCGGCAAACCGCGCCTCGACGCGATCACGTACTCGTACTCGATGAACCTCGTGACGCAGCGGTTCAAATTCGAGAGCGGCGATCTCGATCTCGATCGCGAGCTCTCGCTGCCGGACACGTTCCGCTACCAAGACGATCCGCGATGGAAGCCGCTCGGCGCGTACGACGGAATTCCGTCGATCGGAGGCGAGTCGATGAACGTCGAGATCCCGCCGTTCGACAACATCGAGGTGCGCCGCGCGGTCGCCGCAGCGATCGATCGCGACCAATTCCGGATGATCAAGACGGCGAACCTCGTGCCGCTCTATCGCGTGCTCGTTCCGATCCTCGGCGGCGACGATCCGAATTTCCCCGCGCAGAGATACGACTACCAAGCCGCGCTCGACCACATGAAACGCGCGGGTTTTCCGTACGATCCGGCGACGGGAAAAGGCGGCTGGCCGAAGACGATCGTCTACCCGATCTACAAGCAGGGCCTCTACGAGCTCTCCGCGCAGGTCGTTCAACAACAGCTCGCGAAGATCGGGCTGCACATCGAGCTCAAGACGGTGAGCTTCCCGACGTACCTGATGATGACGAAGAAGCGCGGCACGGTGGCGATCGCGCCGAGCGGGTGGCAACAGGACTTTCCCGACCCGAGCGATTTCTTCGAGCCGATCTTCTCGACGAGCTCGATCGAGCTCTCGCCCGAAGACTGCAACAACTCGTCGTTCTACTCGAACCCGAAGCTCGACGAGATCCTCGTGCGCGCGCGCAAGGAGCTCGACGCGCAGAAGCGCAAGAAGATGTACGACGAGGCCGACGCGATCGTCTGCGACGAAGCGCCGTGGGCGATGGAGTACCAATATCGCTACTTCGGCGTGCACCAACCGTACGTGAAGGACCTCCGCTGGAACGCGGTGTGGCCGAACTACGTGCGCGACGTGTGGCTCGACAAATCGCCGCAGAAGATCGCGCGCGCACGACGCGAGCGCGGAGCGCTGGGATCGATCTTGGAGATCTTGCGATGATCCAGCGCGCGTTCCGACGCATCGCGTGGGCGCTCTTCGTCGTGTGGGCGACGACGACGGTCACGTTCTTCATCAACAACGTGCTGCCGAGCGATCCGGCGCGCATGGTCGCGGGTCCGCAGGCGCGCGCGAAGGACGTCGAGCGAATCCGCAAGCAGCTCGGCCTCGACAAACCGGTGCTCGAACAATACGGCCGCTTCATGCGCCGCCTCGTGCACGTCGGCCCCGCGCACTTCGACGAAAAAGATCCCGAGCACGGAACGTGCGCGAACGTGTGGCGCGTGCACTTCGATCTCGGCAAGAGCTACCAGCAGCGGCGCGCGGTGACGACCATCCTCGGCGAGCGCCTCCCGCGCACGCTCCTCCTCGCGATCGCCGCGATACTCGTTCAGACGTTGCTCGGCGTCGCGACCGGTTTGCTCGCTGCGTGGAAACGCAACACGGCGATCGATCACGTGACGGTCGGCGTGAGCCTCGTCGGGATTTCCGCGCCGACGTTCATCATCGGACTCTTGCTGCAGTTCGTGCTCGCGCACAGGTTGAGGCTGCTTCCGCTCGACGGGTTCGGCGACACCTTCGGCGAGCACGTCGTGTCGCTCGTCCTTCCGTCGCTCACGCTCGGCATCTACGGCGCCGCGTATTACACGCGCGTCGTCCGAGACGAGCTCATCACGGCCGTGAAGATGGATCACGTGCGCACGGCGCGCGCGAAGGGCCTCCCGATGTGGCGCGTGTGGATTCGTCACGCGCTGCGCAACGCGCTCGTCCCGCTCGTCACGCTCATCGGGCTCGATCTCGGCGCGCTCGTGTCCGGCGCGATCGTCACCGAGACGCTGTTCCGCTGGCCGGGTCTCGGCGCGCTCACGGTGAGCGCGCTGCTCGATCGCGACGGTCCCGTGATCATGGGCACGGTGATCGTGTCGTCGGCGGCGATCGTGCTCGCGAATCTGCTCGTCGATTTCTCGTACGCGATCCTCGACCCGCGCGTTCGACGCTGACGCGACGCGCTTACTCGCCGAGCAGCGCCCTGCATTCCGCGACGCGCGCGCCCTGCCCGCTCGCTACGCAGCTCTTGAACGCGTTGTGCGCGCCGGTTTTGTTTCCGACCATCTCGAGCGCGCCGCCGAGGATCAACCACGCCTCGGCGTCCGCCGGATTCGCCGCTGTCGCTTGTTGCGCGAACGAAATTGCCGCGCCCGTTTGCCCGCGATCGAGCGCGCGCTGCGCCCGCGCAGTCAGCGAGCCGCCACCGGTTGGCGCAGTGGTCGTCGCAGCTTCCGTCGCGGTCGCCGTCGCGGTCGTGGTGGCTGTCGCGGTTGCGGTCGCCGTCGGTTGCGTCGCGGTCGCGGTCGCCGTCGCCGTCGGTTGCGTCGCGTTCGTGTCGGGAATTTCGATGACCGCCGCGTCGCCTGCCGCGGCGACCGTCGCGCTCGGCGCGCTCGTCGCCGTGCTGACCGGCGGCGCGGGAATCTGCGGCGCGCTCGTCGCCGCGGTCGAAGCGGTTTGCGACGCGACCGGCGCGGTCGTCCCGTGCGAGTCGTAGAACCGAACGAGCGCGATCCCCGCGATGGTCACGAGAACGAACGCCACCACACCCGCGATCATGCGCTTGCCGAACGGGGCCGCGACGGGCAGCGCGAGATCTTCTTCGTGCGGCGCTTCGTCGGGCGCGCTCGTCGCGCGACGCGGGACGGTCGGCGCGCTCCGCGACGGGTCCCGCGCGGGAACCGTGGGACGTGTCCGCTCCGTCGGAGGTGGAGGTGTTGGCGGCGCTTTCGCTTGTTCTTGTTGCTCTTCCTCTTCTTCTTCTTCTTCCTCTTCCTCTTCGTCGCCTTCTTCTTCGTCCTCTTCGTCCTCGCCCTCCTCACCCTCTTCCTCTTCTTCTTCCTCCTCTTCTTCTTCTTCCTCCTCTTCTTCCTCCTCTTCTTCCTCAGCGACCGTGCTCGGCGACGGCGGAGCCACGCGCGGGAGCTGGCCTTCGCGCTTCGTCTCCTTTTGCGAGTCGTGAGCGCCCTCGTCTTTGGTTGGGACGGCGGCCGCGTTTTCTTCGGGAGACGGTTGGCGGACCGTGTCGGGGACCTGCGGGAACTCGCGGAGCGTCGTAGCCCACTGACGACCTTGTTGCTTCGCGCGCGCGGGGAGCGGTGGAGCTTGCCTCTTCTCGTTCACCGTCGGCGGCGGCGGCGTGGGAGGGGTCGGGAGGCTCATCGCCGCCATGACGGCGGTGCGAGCACCCTCTTGCTGCGGCGGCTCCTCTTTGTCTTTCTTCTGCGCGTGCGGCTCGGGGACGGTCGACGGCGGTTGCGGCTGCGGAGCGGCGACCGACATCGCTTCCGGCGAGACGACCGCTTCCGGCGAGACGACCGGCGGAGGCGCGGTGGTTTGCGCGGGAACGACGGGCTCCGGCGGCGAGGCGACGACGACGGGCGGAGGCGCGGTCGTCTCGGCGGCGGGCACGACGAGCATCTCGTCCGAGTGACCCGCGACCGGAGGAGGTCGCATGCTCGTCCCGTCCGACGACGGCACCACCTCTTCGTGCGCGGGATCCGGCAGCGCCTTCGGCACGAGGAGCTCTTCGAAATAGAGCTTCGAGATCGTCGAGAGCGTCGAGAGATCTTCGAAGGGCGACTCGTCGACGACGTTCATCAACGTTCGCTTGCCGTCGAAGAGCTTCAAGATGCCGTTGAGCTCGTCGGGGATTTCGTTGAGGCGCTCGAGGAGCTGCTCGTGATCGATCTCGAAAACCGTCGAGAGCGGCGGGAGCTGCTCGAGCAAGCGACCCCACTCGTCGACGCGGCGCATGCCCTCCATCAAGATGCCCTGCGTCGACGTGTTGATGATGTCGTCGTTCTTCACGGGGCAGAACACGACCTCGAACTCCGCCTCGTTCCAAATCAAGCCGCGGTAAATCGCTTCTTCGCCGCGGAGCGCGCCGAGCTCCGCGTCGACGACCTTGCCGTCGCGAAAATAAATGTTCGCCGCGTGCGCGCCGTTGCGCAGCGTGAGGATGCCGCTCTTGCGAGACACTTCGAACGTCTGGAGCAAATCGACGACGGCCATGTCGGCGATCGATCCGGTGAAGCGCGTGCGGCCGGTGAGGCTGCGCGTCGTCGCGATCGATTCCTGCGTGCGCCGATTGATGAGCAGGTTGACGCGCGCGAGGAGCTCGCGGACGAAAATCGGCTTCGTGAGGTAGTCCTCGACGCCGAGCTCGAGCCCGCGGATCTTGTCCTCGATCGATTTTTGCGAAGTGAGGAACACGACGGGGATCGCCGCCCACTCCGGCCGCTCCTTCAAGCGGCGAACGAGCGCGTACCCGTCGAGCTTCGGCAGACGCGTGTCCGACAACACCAAGTCGGGCGTCGAGAGCTCGAGCTTCGAGAGCGCGTCGAGCCCATCTTGCGCCGTCGTGACGGAATAGCCGGCCTTCTTGAGGCTGACTTCGAGCACGCGCACGCTGCGAGGATCAGCGTCGACGAGGAGAAGTTGGAGCTTGGCCACGCGTGCGTGAGAAGAATGGGCGTTCGGTCGTCAAGGTGTCAAGCAATTGAGTCGTGCGATCGGCACGACTCAATGACTCTTGCTGGGGAGCGCGGCACCGCCGCGCGTTCCCGATCGGGAATCGGATCAACGCGAGAACGGGTCGGGACCAAGCGAGTCGACCGTTCCCGTGTGGTCCCGCGGATGGTCGACGTGCGGCGGCGCGTGCGTGGACGGTGGATGAGGCGCGCGCGCGTTGGATGGAACGGACGCGGCGGACGCGGGCGCGCTCGTCGCGCTTTGCGCCGTCGACGCGGACGCGGCGGGCTCCGTCGATGGAAGCGGTTGCGTCGTGATCGCGGACGCGGTGGGCGCGGTCGCGGTGGGCACGGTCGCGGTCGGCGCGGTCGCGCTCGCGCTCGGGTGCGCCGCGTTATTTGCAGAATACACGCGAACGCCCACACCGGCACAAATCAGCGCGATCGAGACTCCGACGACCGCGTAGACGAACGCGCGTGCGCGAGAGCGCCGCTCGAGCCCGTCGTGCGCGCTCAGGCGCTCGCGGATTTCGCCCATCGTCGGCAGCTCGAGATCGTCTGCGATACCGCGCGGGAGCGGCGTCTTGCGCGCCGAGCTCGGCGCGGGCCACGAGGGCGTCGCCCCGCGCGCCTCGAACGCGGTCGCGGTCGCTTCGCCGAATTCGCGCATCGTCGCGAAGCGCGCGCTCGGTTCTTTTTCGAGCGCGCGCATGACGACGCTCTCGAGCGCGCCGAGCTTCCCGCTCAGCTCCGGAACGAGCTCGCTCGGCGGTTTGGGCGCGACGAACATGTGCTGCGTGAGCACGCCCATGTACGTGTCGCCCTCGAACGGGACGCGCCCCGTGAGCATTTCGTAGAGCATGATGCCGAGCGCGTAGACATCGGCGCGGTGATCGACGGTCTTTCCTGCGGCTTGCTCCGGCGACATGTAGTGCGGCGTTCCGAAGACGATGCCGGCTTTGGTCAAGCGCGTCGCGCCCGCCATCATCGCCGCGCCGAAATCCACGATGCGCACCTCGCCGATGCCCGCGCCGATCAAGAACACGTTCTCTGGTTTCATGTCGCGGTGCACGACGCCGGCCGCGTGCGCCGCTTCGAGCCCGTCGGCGATCGCGATCGCGAGGCGCGCCGCGTCGCGCGGCGGCAGCGCGCCGCCCGCTTTGAGGAGCGCGGCGAGCGTGCGCCCCGCGAGGAGCTCCATCACGAAGTAGGGACGTTGATCGGGGAGCCGACCGAAGTCGGTGATCGCCACGACGTTCGGATGTTTGATCGCGGCGGTCGCTTGCGCTTCTTGGAGAAAGCGCGCGGCGAGATCCGCTTCTTGCGCGAGATCGAATCGCAACACCTTCAGCGCGAGCGCCCGCCCGAGCGCGACGTGCTTCGCGCGGTAGACGGTGCCCATCCCGCCTTCGCCGAGGACGCTCTCGATCGTGTAACGGGCGTCGATGGTTTGACCCACGAGCGGGTCCTCGGCGTCCGGTCGCTGGGCGTCCTCGAGCTTCGCGCCGTCGAACGGACAGAACACCGCGTCCGGACTGAAGCGCCGCGCGCATTCCGGACACTGCCGAATCAGGTGACGGAGATCGAGCGTGTGCTTGTGCACGCGCTCTTCAGCGTATCACCTCGAGGTCAACCCGCGGCTGCCGGCGTTCCGCAGTTCGCGCAGAACTTCGCGTTGCCCGCGAGCTCGCCGCCGCAGCCCGTGCAGAACTTCTTTTGCACGGCGAGCGCGTTGCCGCACTCGCTGCAGAATTTCCCGGCGGGTTGTGCCGTTCCGCACTTCGAGCACGTGACTTGCGCAGCAGCGGGCGTCGGCGCGGGCGGACCGCCGACGGGAAAGTTCGGCGGCGCGCCCGGACCACGACCCACCTGGGGTTGGAGCGCGTTCGCCATGTTCACGCCCATCGCCATCTGGATCCCTGCGCCCGCGATGCCGCCGTCGCCAACACCGTGCTGCGCCATACCTTGACCCGCGCCGATGACCGCCTGCCCCGCCGCGTAGTTCTGGTAGTTGCCCGCGAGGTTCTGCACGTAGCGCGCGTCCTGTTGGTATTTCTGATCGAGCTCGAATTGCCTCGCCTGCGCGTCGGCCGCGGCGCCCGCGACGCCGATCTGTTTGACCTTCGCGGCGCGTTGCGCGCGCGCGATCTCCGCGTTCGCTTCTTGGAGACGCTGGCGATCTTCGTCGCTGAAGTTGATTTGGTAATCCCCCATCTGGAGGATCTTCACGCCGATGTCCGCGAGCTCCGGGCACTTCGCGACGAACTGCTGCGCGAGCTTTTGGCGAAGGCTCATCGACTGCAGCACGCTCTTGCCTTCGACCTCGCAGAGCTCGCCGAGCGTCGTGCGCACGCCGTTCAAGAACACGCCCTTCACCCAGTTGAGTGTCTGATCGTTGTCGCCGCCCGCGGCTTGCCCGTGGTAGCCGACGACGAAGCGCACCGGATCGATCACGACGATCGAGAACTCGCCGAAGATCCGCGGCGAGACCTGCTCGCCCGTGAGCGGATCGAGCATGTCGCCGATGGGACCGCCGAACGGGACGCCGTAAATCGGCGAGGTCTTCACGAAGAAAATCTCCGCGATGAAGACGTTGCCGCCCGTGTAGCTCGTGATGAGGTTGTTGAGAAACGGAATGTTCGACGATTGCAGCGTTTGACGGCCCGGCGGGAGCACGCCGACGACGCGACCGTCCTTGAAGAACACCGCGCACTCGTCGCTGTCGACGGTGAGCTGCGAGTACATCGGGACGTTTTGATCGGGGTGCTTGTAGACGATGAGGTTCTTGAGATGATCCGGACGCGCGATCATCATTTCCTGCACGCCCTGCTTCACGAAATCGAACACACCCATTCGAAGAACCTCCTCAGGTGGGAACCAAGATAATTCGCCTGCGTGACCTCCGCCAGGGCCAGCTAGACTGCACCATACGTGACCATAGCCATCGATTCGTCGCAGCTTTCCGCGGGAGTTCAGCGCCTTCTCGACGCAAAATCGCCCGCGGCCGTCCGCGCGATGGCGGCGCGCGGAATCGCGCCGGGGCTCAAGCCGTTCGAGGCGCTCACCGTCGTCGCGCTCTTGTCGACGTCGACGGACGACGCGGCGCTCGCGAAGGCCGCGCAGGAGACGCTCGCGAAGCTCCCGCTTCCGCTCTTGCAAGGCGCGCTCGTTCCGGAGCTCGCGGCGGGCGTCGTCGATTGGATCGCGCCGACGTACGCGCACGACGCGGCGCTGATGGAGCGCATCATCAACCTCCCGCAAATCGCGCCGGAGACCGTCGCGACGATCGCGTCGAGGTGCAGCGAGATGGTCGCTGAGCTCGTCGCGACGAACGAGGAGCGCCTGCTCGCGAACCCCGTCATCATCGAGAAGCTCTATCTCAACAAGAATACGCGCATGTCGACGGCGAACCGCGTCCTCGAGCTCGCGGTGCGCAACAAGGTGAAGGTCGAAGGGATCCCCGCGTACGAGGAAGCGGCCGAAGCGCTCGCGGTGGAGCTCATTCCCGAGCCGTCGCCCGAGCCGACGTTCTCCGACGTGCTCTTCAAGGAGACGACCGAGCTCGGCGCGCAGCTCGAAGCGGCGCTCGCGGTCGAGGGCGACACGTACGAAATCGACGAGGCGACCGGCGAAGCCAAGTTGAAGACGAAGTTCCTCCCCGTGCACGCGCGCATCGCGGACATGACCATGGCTGAGAAAATTCGAACCGCGATGGTCGGCAGCGCGTCCGAGCGCGCGCTCTTGGTTCGCGATCCGAACAAAATCGTCGCGCGCGCCGCGATCAAGAGCCCGCAGATCCAGGAGAACGAAGCGGTGCGCATCTCCGCGATGCGCAACGTGAGCGACGAGGTCTTGATGGAGATCGCGCGCTCGGCGAAGTGGAAGTCGAGCTACCAAATCAAATTGAACCTCGTCCAGAACCCGCGCACGCCGATGCACGTCGCGACGAAGCTCATTCCCTATTTGTTCGAGCACGACGTGAAGGCGATCTCGAAGAGCAAGAACGTGACCGGGCCCATCGCGACGGCGGCGAAGCAACAGCTGCAACGCAAGGGGAAGAAGTGAGTCAGTGCGGGTCGAGACGCCAGAGGAGCGGATCGATCGAGACGGGAACGATGGCGTAGTACGGCTCGAGCGTCTGCCGGACGAACTCCATCCCGTATCCAAAATAGTAGATGGGTCGATGCCGCGCGGCGAAGCGTGCGAGCGTCGTACGCAGCGAGTCCGGCGTGTCGAGCTCTGCATCGACGAAGACGACGTCGCGATGCGCGCGGATGACGAAGATACAATCGCGAGCGTTCTCCCACCCGACGAGCACGAACGATTGCGGCGTGACGCTCTCGACCGTCGTAGCCCACTTTTCGTCGATGCGGCCCATGTCGAAGAATGCTCCTCCGTCTCCGGCGGTGACGACGACGGCCGAGTATGCGAGCGCGAGCGCGACTGCTCCTGAAAGCACCGTCGTCGCGTACCTGATTCGCCTCGCCAAGAACAGCGCGAGGACGACGAACGCGAGACCGATCGACACCCAAACGATGAGGAAGGCACGACGAGGATCCGTGTCGTCGCGCGTGTAGCCGAAAAAGTACGCGAGCGGCGCCGCCGCGATCCACGCGACGATCGGAACGAAGCGCGCGAGCCGCACGTCGCGCAACTCGAACGCGCCGAGCAGCACGAGCAGCGGAAAGACGTCCACGAGGTAACGCGGGCTGATCGAGAAGAACCCAACGACGGCCCCGTCGAGGGAATACGGATCGGGATCGCGCGTCGACATGAAGACGAACATCATCATGCTGATCCACGCCGATGCTTCGAGGACGACCGGCACCGATCGCACGAGGCAACGAAACATTCCGATGAACGCGATCACGAGCAGCGGCGACGCGGCGAGCAACGGCTTGTTGATCCAGTTGAACGTCACGTTCGGCGGGCAGTGCGGAAGGAGCAGCGTCGTGTTGATCACGAAGCCGAACGTCGTCGTCGCCATGCGTACGAGATGCGCGCGAACGCCCGAAAAAAGGAGCGGACCGACCAACGCCGCCACCCACGCGACGACCTCGACCTTCCTCCTCGGGCTCGCACGCCGCGCGAGAAATACGGCCACGACTGGCCAAGCCGCCGCGATGACGAAGGTCGGCTCGACGTATGAACGAACGTTCTCCGTCGCGACCACCGTGTTGCCGTGAAGCGGATTCACGCCGTACGTGAACGGATTGAACGTGCCGAAGCGCGTGACGTTCACTGCGCCGATGAACGCGACGCACAGGGTCAGCCCAAGACCGTATCCAATCGCGGCGGGCCATCTTCTGTTCGCACGTAGAAACGCGAGCGCGATCAGCACGCCGCCGGGCACGACGTTCTGCAACCGAATGCCGACGGCAATCCCCGCGAGCAACCCACCGGCAAGCGCGTAGGCCAGCGTTCTCTTGCCGTCCGACTCGCGACACGTGATGACCAAGAACGAAACTGCGCCGAGCACGAACGCGGCGCTCACGAGATGCGGCAACTCCGTGAGCACGAACGGGACGAGCGGCACGACGACGGGCAGCGCGATCGCAGACGCGAACGCGAGACGCGGCCCGACCACGGTGCGCGCCAGTGAATGGTAAATCGCGACGAGCGCGGCGAGCCCAACGGCATTGAGCAGATACAACGCGCGCACACCAAACAGCGCATACGGGAGCGCGGCGAGTATCGGATAGATCGGCGGGTACTTGCCGTACATGTGCGGTCCAGCCTTGACGGTCTGATGGAGGATCAGATCAAGGCCGTCGCTCACGTCGAGTCCGTTCGGGATCTCGAACGAGTGGCGCAGCCAAGCTCCGCGCGTCATCTCCATGAGGACATCGCCGTCCTGAACGAGCAGCGCCTCGTGACAAAATAGGAAAGTGACGGCGGCGAGGGCGACGCCATAAGCCACGACGAGACGACGCGCGCGACGACGCGTCATTGCGGAACAAAGGCGAGCGCATCCACATCGGAGCCCGACGCGATCGCGTTCAGCTTTCGGCGGAAGCGCAGCTCCAGATCCGTGCGATCGTCGATGCTCACGCTGCCGAGCCGTATCCACATCATCTTCCCCTCGTGATCCCAAAAGCTGAATGTGTCTGCGATCACACCGTCGAACGTGCCGGCGACCTTGTCGCCCACGGCGACGGCGACGTCGCCGCGTGTCATTCGGAAACGGGGGTGGATCGCGCGCGTGAGGATCCACACATCGTATTTGCCGCGCGGAGCGTCGAGTCGCCCGAGCAGATCGATTGGGCAGTTGTAAGGTGGTGCGGCGGTCATCATGACGCCGTTCGTCGCGTAGTAATCGATTGACGCGCCCATCGTATAGAAAGCGTCGCACCCGCCGTCGTAGACCGTGTTGTACAGGCTCTCTGCCTCTACGTACCGTATGTCGCTCGCGACCTCGATCGCGTTGAGGGTTAGGTTTCTTGGTGCACGAATGCTTAGCGTCCGCCGGTGACCCATCGTATGCGAATCGTCCCCCGCGGCACATGCAGCGGGGAGCTCGGTTGCTTCTCCGAGCGAGACGGTCAGCGAGCACGCGACGTCCGCGTCGCGCGAGAGAACGATCTCCACGTCGCGCGCGTCGCCCGCGCCGCGCAGCGTGAGCGTGTTGTGTTGTCCGAGCGTCAAGACCGCTGCGGGCGCGTCCGACAGCAGCGTCCGCTGCGTCAATCCGTTCGCCGAGGCCGCACGTTCGGACCACGCGGGCGCGAGGAGGTGATTCGGCTGTGTGTCTTGCGCATCGTAGTATGCGCCCACATCGACGTTCGCGAGTGTACGCACCGGCGAGATGCCGTTTGCGACGCCATATCCGCCGATGTCGGCGTCCACCGGATGCGCGCGAACCAACATACCGATGAAGACGACGAACGCCGATGCCGACCCGGTGACCTGCACCACGCGTGGAGGTATGGCGACGTGCAGGCGGCGCAGTCGTCCAATCACGATGAGCAACGCGACGACGAGGACACCGACGAGCGTCCCGCGTCGGCCACGCTGGCGCAGGTCGTCGATGTTCCACACCAAAGACACGCGCCGATTTCGATTCGCGCTGGGCGGCAAATCAACCATGATCAGCCCATCCGGTGCCGAACGCAGAGCGACGGGCTCGCCGTCGACCGTTGCGCGCCACGCAAACGAATAGTTTGTTTTTACCAACATCGTGGTGGGTGCGGATGGGTTCGCCTGCGTCACGGCGATCTCATAGGCGTAGCCGCCGCCTCGGACGAATCGACCGTCCGCCGCTGCAGTGAGACCGTCGCCCGATGCGATGGACGGTTCGAATCCGACGCGCTCGAAGAGCTCGAGGTCGGGGGTCGAGCGCACGAGTTTCCATCGTGGATCGTCCGAGAGAGCTCGCGCGAACTGCGGCGAGCCTGCGACGATGTATTTCACGTCATATCGCTCTGCGTCGTCAATCATCGGCGCGGCGTCGAACCAAAATGGCCCCTTCTTCATCAGCGCCTGACTGACAGGGTTATTTTCATAGATCCAACCGCAAGCCTCATCAAAACCACTAAGAATGGGAATCATATGGCGCGGATAGTTGACGCTGACCGCAGCGACGGCGTTGGTGTTCAAAAACTCGCTGAATACGCGTCCGCGTCTATCCCCGTGCTCGCGCAGCCAATCGGCGATGGTTGCAGTGCTCTCGACGAACTGTGTCCGCACCGCTGCGGTGTCGATCCGTACGGCTCGCGTCGTCATGACGAAGAACGCTGCACCTGCCGCAACGCAGAGCCCGACGATGTTGAGCGGATAGTAACGACCGCGCAGCTCCGCAATCTTCGATGCGCCATAAGCTGCGACGATCAACCACATCGCGAGCGCGAGAGTGATGAACCGATACCATAGGAGCTTCTCGTAGACGGGGAGCAGCGACACGCCAAAGTGAATGTTGGGCCCGAGCGCGATCTCGAATGAAATCGCGAAAGCCGCCAAGCACGACGCGATGCCATCATTGAAGCGCCGCACGAGAAAGACGATGGCGACGACGCCCAATATTGTTGCCAGAATCCCAACGTTGCTGCGCGTGATGAAGAGCGGATCGAACCCAACGGGGTACGAAGAGATCAAACTGCCATCAGCAAAATCACTGAGCGTCGACTCCCACGGCCGGCTCCAGGTGTAGGCGGCGTCGTGCTGTGCCGCAAACGGAAGGCTCGGAACCAACCATCCACACGCGAGCAAACCACCTGTCGCGACGAGCGCGCCAACCTTGAGGACGCTCGCGCCGAAGCTCCGCCAGCCACGGCCAACCGCGAATCCCAGCAACGCGACACACAACATGTACGCACTCAGGACGTGCGTGAAGATGGTCGCCGCGAAGAGTACCGCACCGAGCGCGATCCACCGAAGCGACGCCCGACCGACAGCGAGCTGAGCATGTCGATAGGCCACGAGCGTCGCAAGGAGCATGGGCAGCGCCAACGCCGGGTTGAGCATCCCGTTCTTGAAGTAGAATTCGAGACCAAAGAGCTCGGACGAAAAGAGCGACAACGAGAGCGCCGCCATTTTCGGAAAATCCGTTCGAGTCTCTTCGAACGTCCTTGCGAGTGCATAGCCAAGGAGCGGCACGCTCAGAAACGCGAGCTCGACGACGATCTTCAACGCCACGAGCGCGCTCAACCCCGTGCCCTTCGCGAGCAGCGCCGTCACGACGTACAAACCGGGCGGCGTGTTGTAGAGCAAATATGGCAGACCGACGTTGAACTTCGGCGTGAAGCCCATGAACGTGCCCGTCGCTGGATAGAAGTCATCCAGCAAGTGCCGCAGGTACGCGTAGTGGCACACGGAGTCGTTGTCCGCCCAGATGCCCGCGTGCCAGGTGCGGCGCGACAAGAACAGATTCATCGCGGTCACGACGCAGAGAAACGCCCAATCTCGACGCCAAACGCGCTCCGCCACCTGCAAAAGAAGAGAGACGATTCTACGCAGCGCGTTCATCGCCCTCGATCACCAGTCTTCGCTCGCGCTTCCACGATCTCCGTGCATGCAGCGCACCGCATTACCACACGGTCCCACTCGGCGTCAGCGCCCCATCCCCCAAATCTCTCCCGTCGCCCACGTCGCGTCCAAGAGCGCGAGCACGCCGTGCACCACCTCCTCCGGCGTTCCGAAGCGACCGAGCGGCGTGCGCGTCGCGAGGCGGTGGGTGCGGAGCGGATCGGCGTCCGCTTCGGGATCGGCGACGATGCCGAGCGCGAGCACGTTGACGCGCACGGCGGGCGCGAGCTCGACGGAGAGCGCGCGGAGGCCCGCTTGCAGCGCGCCCTTTGCCGTGATGTACGCGACGTGATTTTCGTACGGACGTGAAATCCCGGCGTCGCCGAGCGCGACGACCGCGCCGCTCGCGCGCGCGAGATCGTCTTTGAACGCGTGGACCAAGAGAAGCGGCGCGATCGCGTGCACGGTGAGCGTCGTCTGCAAATCTTCGCGGCGGAGCGCCTCGAACGGCGTCCGCGGGAACGGGCCGCACGCGAGCACGACGTCGTCGATCGCGATTTTCTTCGCGCGCAAGTCGGACACGATCGAATCGACGGCGTCGCTCTTCAACAAATCCGCGCACGCGTACGGCGCGTCGTCGAGATCCTTCGACATCGCTTCGAGCTTGTTCGGATCGCGCGCCGTGAGCACGACGTGATCGCCGCGCGCGCGGAGGGCGTGCGCGATGGCGACGCCCAAGCGCCCCGTCGCGCCCACGATCAGCGTTTTTCGCCCGGCCATCGATCTTGCTTGTACCATGACCTTCACGTTCCTGCGGAAGGCCTCCTCGTTCGCGTTCGTGCTCGTCGTCGCGCCGCGCGCGCTCGCTTCCGCCGAGGCGCCGCGCGACGCGCTCCCGCCGCCAACGATCGCGTGGATGATCGTGCAGACCATCCCGAGCCCGGAGGTCGGCTTCGGCGGATCGAGCGTCGCCGCCGGAATGCGCTGGCAGCTCACGCCGCTCCTCTATTCGTTCGGGATGTATCGCAAGCTCTCGCCGTGGCGCACGTTCGTCGTCGAGCCGCTGACGCGCCAATCGGGATCGATCGAGCTGTTCTTCTCGCCCGAGTTTCTCTCCGCGAAGACGACGGAGTGGATCGCGCGCGCCGGAGTGCACGCGACGTTTCCGCTCCTCGAGCGCGGCGAGAAAGTCGCGCTCACGATCGGCGCGGGCGTCGCGCTTGGCGCGGAGACCAGCGCGGATTTCGAAGGCGGTGTGTCCGTCGTGGGAGGCGCGCTCGGTTTGTTCTTCGCGTACGCGCCGCGCGTCTCGCTCGCGCCGGCGACCCTCGAGCTCCGCGTGCGGTGGTTCTGATGCGCGCAGTGCTTCTCGTCGCGGTCCTCTCGATCGGTTGCGTCGGAACCCTCCCGCCACCGCACCGCATCACGCGCGCCGCGCGCGCAGAGGCGCACCTCGCCGTCTCGTGGATCGGTCACGCGACGATGCTGATCCAAATCGACGATCGCTTCGTGCTCACCGATCCGGTCCTCGTCGACACGATCGGCTTCGGACTCTCGCACCGCAAAGTCGGCGTGCCGATCGACGCTGGCGCGCTGCCGCCAATCGACGCCGTCGTGATCTCGCACGTTCACTCGGATCACTTCTCGCTCGACTCGCTCGCGAAGATCGAGCACCGCGCGCGGCGCGTTTACGTCGCGGAGGGTGGGCTCGTGTACCTCACGAATTTCGCGTTCGACGCGGTCGATCTCGCGCGCTGGGAGACGTTCGACGATCGCGGGATGCAGATCACGGCAGTCCCCGTGAAGCACCTCGGCAACCGCTACATGATCGACACGTGGATGCACGCGTTCACCGGGTACGTGATTCGGTATCACGGCGTCACGGTGTTCTTCGGCGGCGACACGGCGTACGAGAAGGAAAATTTTCGCGCCGTGCGCGAGCGCTTCGGGCGCATCGATCTCGCGCTCTTGCCCATCGCGCCGATTCACCCGCGCGGCTTCATGGAAGCGGTGCACATGGATCCGCGCGAGGCGCTCGACGCGTTCGCGGACCTCGGGGCCGACGTGATGATCCCGATGCACTTCGACACGTTCGTCGATTCGTTCGACGCGCCGCACGAAGCACGCGACACGCTCGTGCGCCTCGTCCACGAGCGCGGGCTCGACGCGCGCGTGAAGATCCTCGAAATCGGCGAGCAGACGACGCTGCTCGCGCGCTAGCCCGCGCGGACGACGCGGCTCAATTGCACCCGCCGGCGTCGTACGGGCACGGCGTCGGCGTGACGTTGAACGTGCCCGGATTGCCGTCGATTTGCGCAGCGGTGCCGTCGAAGGCGATGCCGACGGAGATCGCGTCGCACGATTCGGTGTCGTTGTCTTGAGCGTTCGCGGTCACGTCGAGGTTCGGGCAAATGTAGCTTCCCTTGCCGAACGCGAGCCCGCCGCCGTCGAGGTATTCGCAGAGCGGCCCGCCGGACACGTTGAGGCTCGCGAGCGTCGCGATCATGTCGGCCGCGGCCCAGCGGCCGCCGATCACGCCGTCGGTCAGGTCGAACGCGCCGTCGCCGCGCGCGACGAGACGCGCGGTGAGCACCGGCTCGTGGAGCGTCACGGTGAGCACGCCGCTCACCGATCCGTTCGGAAGGAGCACGTGGAGCGTGACGCTGTTGGTCGTGCCTGGAAACGTCGTGACGAGCACGCCGTCGACGACGTCCGCGGGGAAAAAATATTTCGGTTGGTTCGTCGTCGGCGAGATGCAGTCGTCGACGTCGACGATCCATCGATCGCCGCCGTCGAAGTCCGGCGTGCCCGACGTCGCGAGCCCCGTCGCGCCTTGCACGCCGACCTGAAGACCGGTCGTGTGCGATTGGTTCATCCCGCCGCCGTACTTGTTCAACTGCAAGATGAGCGAGTAGTTGCCCTGCGCGATGTTCGCGTTGATCGCCGAGTCGACGAGCGTGGCTCCGAACGGAAGGCTGCTCAGCTCGTTCATGATTTGAATCGACTCGTCGTCGATGCCGCCCGCGTTGTCGCCGACGACGTTGCTCGACGTGCAGCTCGCGGTCGAGGGATCGCCGGACACCGTGCAGCGGTCGTCGAGATCGTAACCGAAAGCCGGCGTGCCGCCGTCCGGCAGCGACGAGAAGTAGATGTGGTGGAGCGCGACGACGTAGTTTCCGCCGTCGACGGGCGCGCCCGCGTCGGACGGACCGGGCCAACGCGCGTGCTGACACGTGTCGACGTCGCCGCCCGCGTCCGTCGACGCCTCGACTTGCGCATCGGACGCTGCGTCGTCGGGCGCCGTCAGCTCCTTGAAGCCCAACAAATCAGCGCATCCCACGACGGCCGCGAATCCGATCACCGCGCCGAACGCGAGCACCGCCCCGCGCCGCATCAGAACGTTCCCGAAATCGCGGCGCCCATGGGGCCTCCCGCGCGCGGTGACAGGAGCGGCGCGACGCGCAGACGAAACGCTTGTTGCTCCTTCGGACGCGACGGCGCGCCCACGATGAAGAGCGTGACGCCCGCCGCGACCGCGACGAGCCCGCCGACGAACAAGCCCGTGGCGACCGCCGCGAGGTCGTGCGCGGCGCTGCCGTCCGTCACGCCTTGCGGCGAGCACGCGTTCGCGTTCCCGCCGCACTCGTTCTTGAGCGCGCTTTGGTACTTGTCGTTGCCCACGAGCCCGAGCACGCTGCCGAGTGCGATCGCCACGACGCCCGCGCTCCCCGCGACGACGCCGCCGATGCGCATTCCGGTCCACGCGCTCGGCACCTCGACGACGCGCTCGACGATTTGTGGCTCGTGCGACGTCGGCCACGCGACGGGAGCATCGGCGAGCTTCTCGATCTTCACTTCGACCATTTTGTGCGCGTCGTCGACGGTCGCCTCCGTGTGGAAGGCGATTTTGTGAGGCGCGGTGACGTCGATCGAGTGCTTGCCCGGATCGACCGCCGCCGCGACGCCGTACGCGATCGGCTCGACGAGCACGCCGTCACGCATCACCTTCATTCCGTCGACCTTCGCCTCCGGCGGCACGACGACGGTGAGCTTCGAGAGCTTCGGCTCGAGCTCGTCCTTCTTCTTCTGCGCGAAGTCCTCGTACTCGGGTTTGCCTTGGCGGCGCCCGAGCGCGATCGCGTCGAAATACGCGCCCCACGCGCTCGCGAGCTTGCCGGCTTTTTCGTAACAGTCGCCCAAGTTGAGGAGCGTGCCGACGCGCGCGACCGCGTCGTTGCTCGCCTTGAAGCTCGCGCACGCCGAGTCGAAGTTGCCTGCCTCGAGATCCTTGTGGCCTTTCTCGAAGAGCGCCTTGGCCGTGTTGATGGCCTGAAAGTTCGGGCTGTTGTCTTGTGCGAACGACGACGATGCGACGCATAGAACCGCGCCGCACACGAAAGCGAAGCGTCTCATGTCT
>Ga0335078_10005114_pt1 | contig 19395 bp, 15 predicted proteins | sample Lox_Sample_32_FD_206711 | JGI IMG/M metagenome (GOLD analysis project Ga0335078, IMG submission 206711) | Soil microbial communities from Loxahatchee National Wildlife Refuge, Florida, United States - Lox_Sample_3.2 | ecosystem: Environmental > Terrestrial > Soil > Wetlands | place: USA... | reverse complement strand
CGGCTGACCTCGCAGGCCGGATCCAAGTTAATAGATCGAGATTTCACAAATAATCAATGTTTTCTCTTGACATCAGAGTCAACGGCGGATGAGGCTGCGATCATGGCTGACAAGTGGCAACTGATCCATCCGAACCACATCAACGCGATCGTGGACGGATACGAAGAGACCATCGAGCACTTCAGGGACCGGGTGGGGTTCACCCTGGACCGGCGCATCCCGGATTCCGGCGACGGCACGGACGCCTGCCTGATGACGCTGGGCGGCGTGATGTTCGAGTTCTTCGCGCCGAAGGAGCGCGGCGAGCGGGGCCAGGGCCGGCTGCTTGCCCGCTACGGCGACCATTACATCGGCATCGAGTACCACGTCCCCGACGTGACGAGTGCGCGGGAGTTCGCCAACGAGCAGGGCGTGCGGATCATCAACGACCTCGGCGCGGCGTTCTTCACCTATCCGGGCAACAGCTTCGGCATCGCGTTCGAGATCTACGACGGCGACTTCAAGCAGCTTGCGCAGCCAGATGGCTACTGGGAGACTCAGCACCCGCTCGGCCTGACCGGCCTGGCCCGGCTGACCGTGGCGTGCGAAAGCGTCGAGGCCGCGGTGGCCAGGCTGCACGAGCTGGCCGAGGTGTCGCAGATCGGCCCGATCTCCCGCCCGCGGGCCGCCGCCAAGGGCGTGCAGCTGCAGGTCGGCACGGCCGTATGGGAGATGCTCGAGCCGACGGGCGACGGGGCGCTCGCGGACTACCTGGGCCGCTACGGCGGGCGCATCCGGAGCACCGTGCTGCGGGCCGCCAGCCTGTCCGAGGTCGAAAAGCACCTGACCGCGCAGGGTTTCGACCTCATCCCGGGCGACGCGGACGACGCGCTGGCCATCAACCCGGCGCAGAACCACAACCTGCTCTTCGAGTTCACCGAGTAAACCGGCGGGCGCAAGCGGCATCATGAAGCTCGACCTCACCCCGGAGCAGGCGTTCTTCGCCGGGACGACGCGCGAGTTCCTCGCCGACAAGGCGCCGACGTCGCTGCTGCGCGAGCTGCGGGACGACCCGGCCGGATTCGGCCGCGAATTCTGGCGGCAGGGCGCCGACCTGGGCTGGACGTCGCTGCTCGTGGCCGAGGCCGACGGCGGGGGCAGCGTCAGCGGCCAGGGCCTGTGCGACCTGGCCCTGGTGGCGTTCGAGTTCGGGCGGCACGCCGCGCCCGGGCCGCTGACCGCCGCGAACGTCGTCACCGCCGCGGTGGCCCGGTCCGGGACCGCTGAGCAGAAGGCCGAGCTGCTGCCCGGCCTGATGTCCGGCGCGCGGATCGGCAGCTGGGCGTACGCGGAGCCGCGCCCGTTCCAGCGGCTGGGCGCGGTGGGCCTGCGCGCCAGGCGGGCCGGAGGGCAGTACCTGCTCACCGGGGACAAGGCACCGGTGGAGGCGGCGGGCCAGGCGGACCTGTTCCTGGTCACGGCGCTGCTGGCCGCTGAAGGCAACGAGGACGGCGGGACCGGTGGGGACAGAGCGACCAGCGGGGGTGATGGGACCGGTCGGGGCGATAGGAGCGGAGGGACCAGCGGGGGTGATGGGACCGGCCGGGGCGATAGGAGCGGAGGGCTACTGCAGTTCCTGGTGCCCGCCGATACGCCGGGCGTTACGGTCCGGCCGATGCGGACGCTGGACATCACCCGCCGCTACGGGCACGTGACATTCGCCGATGCCGCGGTGCCGGACTCCGCCGTCCTCGGCGAGCCGGGCGGGGCGGCTGCCGGGGACGTGGAGAGACAGCTGCAGATCGCGCTGGTCATCCAGCTGGCCGAGATGGCGGGCACGATGGACCGCGGGCTCGAGCTCACCACGGAGTGGCTGTTCAACCGGTACTCATTCGGCCGGCCGCTGGCCTCCTACCAGGCACTCAAGCACCGCTTCGCGGACATGCGGGCCTGGCTCGAGGCGGCTAGCGCGATGGCGGACGCGGCGGCGCAGCACGTCCAGGAGGAGTCCGGCCGGGCCGGCGAGTACGTCAGCGCGGGCAAGTCGTTCCTCGGCAGCTGCGCCCTGGAGGTGCTGCAGGAGTGCGTGCAGTTCCACGGCGGCATCGGCGTCACGTTCGAGCACGACCTGCACCTGTACCTGCGCCGCGCGACCGTTGACTCGCAGCTGTACGGCACGGTCGCCGATCACCGTGAACGGCTGACCGCCATCTTGGAGGCCGCTGATGGCTGAGGACCTGGACAGCTTCAGGCAGAGGCTGCGGGGCTGGCTGAAGGAGAACATGCCGCCCGCCGACCCGCGGCCGGCGCCGTATCACCAGCTATCCGATCCCGAGGAGCTCGCGCAGGTGGCGCACCACCGCGAGCTGCAGCGGATGCTTTACGACGCCGGGTTCGCCGGCATCATCTTCCCGAAGGAGTACGGTGGCGCCGGGCTGACGGCGGCTCACCAGGAGGTGCTCAACGAGGAGATCGTCGGCTACCAGTACCCGACCCGCATCCAGGTGCCCACGTTCAGCCCGTGTGCCGCGGTCATCTACGAGTTCGGCACCGAGGAGCAGAAGCGCACCCACCTGCCGAAGATCCTGCGGGGCGAGGAGATCTGGATGCAGTTCCTGTCCGAGCCGGGCGGCGGCTCGGACGTGGCAGGGGCGCAGACGACGGCCGTGCGCGACGGGGACGAATGGGTGCTCAACGGCTCCAAGATCTGGACCACCGGGGCATGGTGGGCGGACTGGGGACTGTGCCTGGCCCGGACGAACTGGGACGTGCCCAAGCACCGCGGGCTTTCCGTGTTCATGCTCCGGATCCACCAGCCCGGCATCGACGTGCACCGGATCGAGATGCTCAACGGGTCGAAGGAGTTCTGCCAGGAGTTCCTTACCGACCTGCGCATCCCCGACACCGACCGGATCGGCGAGGTCGACGGCGGCTGGACGGTCGGCACCCGGTGGATGTACCACGAGAAGAGCCTGGGCATCTCGCACTACTTCATCCGCCCGGCAGGCAGCATGCGCGGGGTGAACCCGTGGGCGCCGACGCCGCTCGTGGTGGCACGCCAGGCGGGCCGGCTGGCCGACCCGGCAGGCAGGCAACTCGTCGGCGAGGCGCACGCGCTCAAGCTGGCCGGCCAGGAGGGCAGCCTCCGGATATCCCGCGGCATCGCCGCCAGGCGGCTGGGCGACCAGGCGGCCGGGATGTCTCGCATCCTGACCGGGCTGATCAACACCCGGCTGGCCACGATCAACCTCGAGCTCGCCGGGGCCGCCGCGGTCGCCTGGGATGAGGACGACCAGACACTGGGCGAGATGGGCGTGGAGTTCTTGATGCGGCAGGTGAGGCAGATCAGCGGCGGGACGATCGAGATGTCGCGCAACGCGGTCAGCGAGCGGCTGCTCGGCATGCCGAGGGAGGCGCGCAGGGACAACGACGTCGCGTTCCGCGAGGTGCCGCGCAGCGCGCCAAGCCGGTGAGCGGCCAGGGATGAGCAAGCAGGGACGAGCGCGTGCCTGGTCAAGCCCCGGGAAGCGGGCAACGGTTCGCGGGGCGGGTACCACGGCCCGTTCAGCTAAATAAAAATTACGGAGAGATCTATGGCGGACATGAACCGGGGGCAGGACCTTTCGGTTTTTGAGACGACTACGGCCTCGGAGTCCGACGGGTTCCGGTCGTTTTACGCCGAGAAGCTGGGGACTGCGCATCGCGGGCTGAACTTCTGGCTCGACGTCGAGCGGCCGGACGTCCTGAAGCGGTACCGCGCGTTCGCCGATGACGGGACGCCGGGCGGGCTTGAGGCGGTGCGGAAGGTCGGGGGGTTCAGCTTCCTGGTGTCCTACGCGATGTCGGGTTACGCCGTGGGCATCAGGTATCTCGTCCGGCTGGGCCGACGGGATCAGGGAGAGCGTGCTGCTTGCCCGGGCGTTCGGCATGACCAAGGAGCAGGTCTACGAGCCGCTGTTCTCGCCGATGATCAACACCGGTCCTGAGGTCTACAGCATCGTGAGCCAGGCGGCAGGCGACGTGCTCGCCGCGGACTGGTCTGGGAGGGTGGCGTGAGTTCGTCTTTGCCGGATGTCGAAGAGGCCGACATCGTCGTGGTGGGCTTCGGCGGCGCGGGCGCGGCGTGCGCGATCGCGGCGGCGGACCACGGGGCATCGGTTGTCATTCTCGAGAAGCAGGCGGAGGACCGGCATACGCCGAGCACGTACATGTCCGGCGGCATCGTCATGGCGGTCAACGACGTGGACCGGGCGGCTGCTTATATGGACCGCTGCTCGGGCGGGATGATCCCGTTTGCGGTGTCCCGTGCCTGGGCGTCGATGGCCGCGGACCTGGTCGGCTGGCTGGACCGGATCGGGGCGGACCTGGCCCTCGTCAAGGTGGGCGAGGGCGAGAACACGCAGTTCGAGGGGGCGGACGCGGTCGAGGCGTGGACGCAGTCGCGGCCGCCTTCCGATGAGCCGGGGGTGCGGGATCTGAGCGCGCCGCCTACGGTCGGGGCTCTGGCCAGCGGGATGAACACCGGGGAGGCGGGGCGGCGGACCGGGGCGGAGTACTTCGACAGCCTGCGGCGGGTGGTGGCCTCGCGGTCGCGGGTACGGGTGCGGTACGGGAGCCCGGCGGTGCGGCTGATCCAGGACGGGAGCGGCCGGGTGACCGGCGTGCGTGTCGCCGGGGGTTCCGAGGCTCCGGGCGGGGGGCTTGCCGAGGTACGGGCGCGGCGCGGGGTCGTGCTGACCTGCGGCGGCTACGAGTGGAACGACGAGATCAAGATCAACTCGCTGAAGATGTCGCCGATGTACTTCTACGGCAACCCGGACAACACCGGCGACGGCATCCGGATGGCGCAGGCGGCGGGTGCCGACCTGTGGCACATGAACCAGATGATCGGCCGGGCCATCGGCCACTTCGAAGAGGACGGCCGGGACTACAACTTCGTGATCGGCATTCACCCGCCTGGGTACCTGATCACCGACAAGTACGGGCGGCGCTTCGCCAACGAGGTTTCGCAGGCCCAGATGAAGCACAGTTTCTACTACGAGTTGCTCAAGTACGACGCGGAGAAGCACGAATACCCGCGGGTTCCGTGCTACTGGGTCTTCGATTCACGGCGGCTCAACGCGGCGCCGCTGGTCTCGCTGCGCTCGGGTTTCGTGCGGGCCGGGTACTACGACTGGAGCCCGGACAATTCCCGTGAGGTGGCGAAGGGCTGGATCAAGGAGGCTTCTTCCGTCGAGGAGCTCGGGAAGGCCGCCGGGGTCTGCGATCCTTCCGCGCTTGCCCAGACCGTGGCGCTTTATAACGCGGGCTGTGTTTCTGGGGTGGACGAGTTCGGGCGGCCGGCGGAGACGCTGGTGCCTATCGACTCGCCGCCTTATTACTGCGTGCCGATGTTCCCCGGCGGGCCCAATACGTGTGGGGGGCCGCGTAAGGACGAGCGGGCGCGGGTGCTTGACGCGTTCGGCGAGCCGATACCCGGGCTGTACGCGGCGGGCGAGCTTGGCGAGGCGGTCGGGCTGCTGTACCCGGCGAACGGTGCCAACCTGTCGGAGTCGATCTGCTTCGGCCGGATCGCGGCGGCCGACGCACTAGGGGTTTCGCCGCTGCCGGGCTGACGGGCTGAGGGCTTCCTGGCTGAGGGGCTGCCTGGCTGAGGGGCTGCCTGGCTGAGGGGCTAGGCCAGCGGCGGGGCGTCCCAGTTGGCGAAGATGTCGGCGGCGGACTTGTGGACCAGGTCGAAGCCCTCGATGCCGGTGAGGGAGGCGGAGCCGATCGTGTTCAGCACGAGTTCCCTGCTTACCCCGAAGGCACGGGCGAGCAGGATGTTCTCGCGGATGCCCGAGGCGGAGCCGCGGATGACGTTGTAGTGCAGCAGGGTGGTTGGCACGATCTGCTTGGGCAGCTCGCGGACGCAGTCCTCGAACCGCTGGCGGTAGGCCTTGAGCAGGTCGGGGCGGTTGGCGGCGAGGAACTTCACGTGCGGCGGGACCTCGCCGAGGGTCCCCTCGTACCAGGCGAGCACCGAACGCAGCTCGGCCGGCGACATGTGCGGCTCGCCGAAGTCCAGGCCGGTCTTGAAGGCGTCGGGATCGGGCGCCCAGCCGTCCGGGAACTCCGCCGGCTTGTCCGGGGTCAGCCAGGCATAGCCGTCCAGGGCACGGGCCACCGTCTCCATCCCGGCCGGCCCCATGACCAGGAAGCTGATCGCGATTCCCTCCAGGATCTGCGCCTTGGTCAGGCCCATCCGCTGGCGGGTGTGGATCAGGTACCTGACGCCGACGTCGTAGCCGATCACCGCGTAGAAGGGCAGGAAGCCGAAGACGAACACCTTGCGCTCGGACTCGTAGTTGTTCGGCGTCGCGACGTTGGAATAGTGCCGGTACCGCTTGAGCGTGGCCGGGTCCTCCTCGAGGAGGTAATCCAGGCCGCGGTGGGTGTGGCCGAGGATCGAGGTGTAGAAGGCGCTGAACTGGTCGCGCTCCTGCCCGGTCACCGACGAGACGTCGGACAGGTCGAGGCCGCGATTGATCTGGTTCACAGTTGCCTCCTCGTGATTCAACTATCATAATTTTAGAACTATCACTTAGTCAGGAGAGCATCGTGGCCGAACTTGACCAAGCCGAAATCCGCACGCTGCTGGAGTTGCTGGATAGGGCACAGATTCACGATGCGCTGATGCGCTATTGCCGCGGCGTCGACCGGGGCGACAGCGAACTCGTCTTGTCCGCGCTCCACCCGGACGCCACCATCGACCTCGGCCGGGGGCCCATGGCGGCCGCCGCCCTTGCCGAGGGGATCACGAAGATTGCCGCCACGGGCACGATGCACTTCATCGGCAACGAGTACGTCGAGGTCGACGGGGACAGCGCCTACGGCGAGACCTACTTCATCTCCTACGCCACGATCACCACCGACTCGGGCGAGCCGGCCACCCGGGCGCGCGCGGGCAGGTACCTCGACCGGTGGGAGCGCCGCGACGGCGAATGGAGGATCCTGCGCCGCCTGCTCGTCGACGAGTGGAGCAGGGTCGACGAACTGCCGGCGCCGGCGGCCCCTCCCCCCGGGCGCGTCGGGCTCAGGTCGAAGGACGACCCGGTCTACTCGTTCCGGTCCGACGGCTGACGGCCCGGCTTGCGTGAGCGGAGGGAAACCGGCGTGACGAACAGCCGCGGCCTTGAGCTTGGCGACATGGAGAGCGTTTCCGACAACGAGGTCAAGGACTTCGCGAGCTTCTACAACAGCGTCCTCGGCCACCGGCACATCGGGCTCGACATGTGGCTCGATACCAGGCCCGACGTGCTCAAGCGGTACCGCCAGTATTCCGATACCGCGACGCCACGGACGTTCGAGGACGATCACCGGATCACGGGCGCGGGCTTCACCACGTTCTACGCGGTCGTCGGGTACGACGTCGGGGTCAGGTACGCCGTGCGGATGATGCAGGTGGCCGGGCTGAGCCGGTCGCAGGTCTACGAGATCCTGGCGATCTGTTTCCTGGTCGGCGGGCCGCGCGGGATGGAGACGATCGCGCTGGCGCTGAAGGACTACGAGTGGATCGAGCCGACCCGGCAGGCGGCCTTCCCCGACGGGTGGGCGAACCGGCCCGAGTTCCTCCGGGCGGGGCTGGACTTCTCGACCCGGTCTGTGTCCCCTGGGGAGGCCGGGCTGATGCGGGACTGGTACGTCCGCACCCTCGGCGAGATGCCGCCGTACGTCGAACTGCTGCTCGAACTGCGGCCCGGATTGCTGAAGGCGTATCGCGACAGGTACGAGAACCTGCTGCGCGAGCTGCCGACCGAGTTCATCCCGTCCAGCCTGCTGCACTACGACGTCATCCGCGGCTTCGGCGAGGGGATCAGGGAGAACGTCCTGCTGCTGCGCTCCCTTGGGGTGTCGCGGGAGCTAGTGGTGAACATCGCGGGGTCGGCGAGCCTCAACGGCGGCATGGCGGGCCTCAGCATCCTGGCCCGGTCGGCCGGCGACGTCCTGCGGGACTGGGGAGGCACGCCGGTCCGCGAGGCAGGCACGTCTGTCCGCGAGGGAGGCGCGCGATGAGCGATGACGTTGTGGTAGTGGGCTCGGGCGCGGCCGCCCTCGCCGCCGCGCTGTCCGCCGCGGTCCGTGGCGCGCGGGTGACGGTGCTGGAACGGGCGGAGCTGTTCGGCGGCACGTCGGCCATCTCCGGCGGCGGCATGTGGCTGCCGTGCAACGGGATCGACCCTGACTTCGCGGACTCGGCCGAGGACGCCAGGCGCTACGTCAGGCGGCTGACCCTGGGGCTCGTGGACGACCTGGTCATCGACCGCTACCTGGTGGAGGCGGCGGGCATCCCCGCGTTCCTTTCCCGGCACACGGCGCTGTCGTTCTGGACGCAGATCGGGCGTCCGGACTACCACGCGGACTTCGACGGCGGGTCGCTGACCAGCCGGACGGTATTCCCCGACACGTTCGACACCGCTCTGCTCGGCCCGCTGGCGGGCAAGCTGCGCCGGCCGCACTGGCCCGGCGGCATCCCGCCGCTGCGCCACGACGAACTCCAGCAGTTCATCGCCGCGGGCGATCCCGACGGGTGGAAGCGACTCGTCGAGGAACGGATGGCCAAGGGCATCGTGCTGCGCGGGTGCGCGCTCGTCGGCGGGCTGCTCGAGGCGTGCCTGCGGCTGCGCGTCCGGCTGTGCGCACGGGCCCGGGCCCGGGAGCTCATGCTGCGCAGCGGGCGGGTCACCGGCGTGCGGGCCGAGCGCGGCGGCGTTCTCGAGGATTTTCCGGCCCGCGCCGGCGTCGTGCTGGCCAGCGGCGGGTTCGAGTGGAACCGCCAGCTCTGGGACGCGCTGATGCAGATCCCCTGGGACGGCCCGGCCAGCCCGCCGAACAACGAAGGCGATGCCCTGATCATGGCCAGCCGCGTCGGAGCGCGGCTTGCCAACCTGAACCGCGCGTGGTTCACGCCCGCCAGGGACCTCGGCGAGAGCTACGAGGGACGCCCGCTCATCCGCATCGGCATGTACGGCAGCGCGCCCGGCGAGATCCTCGTCAACCGGGCCGGCAGGCGGTTCGTCAACGAGGCCCTGAACTACAACGACATCGGCATCGTGATGACCGCGATGGATCCGAACTCGTATGAATTCGCCAACCACCCGACGTTCGCGATCACCGACCGGCGCTACAAGGAGAAGATCGCGGCCTTCGACGCGCAGACGCTCAGCGGCGACCGGCGCACGCCTGAAGGTGTGGTCGAGGCGTCTACGTTGCGCGAGCTTGCCGGCAAGCTGGGCGTCGACCCGGACGGCCTGGAGGCCCAGGTCGAGGAGTTCAACGCCGCTGCGGTCGATGGCAGCGATCCGGTGTTCCATCGCGGCGAGACGCCGTGGGAGCTGTACATCCAGCCGCGCAGCGACCTGCCGAACCGGGCCATCGCCCCGATACTCGACCCGCCGTTCATCGGCTACAACGTGCGCGCGGGCGTGTTCGGCACCAAGGGCGGGCCGGTGATCGACTCCAACGCCCGGGTTGTCGGCATGGACGGGACCCCGATTCCGGGGCTGTGCGGGGCCGGGAATGCGGTGGCCAGCATCTTCGGGGCCGCCTACCCGGGCGGCGGCGCGACGCTCGGGCCCGGCGTCACCTTCGGCTACGTCGCGGGGCTGACGCTGACGTCCTGATTCGTGGAGGGAGGCACGTGATGAGGAGCCAGTGGGACCGGTCCGCGGATCTGGTCGTGGTCGGCTTCGGCGGTGCCGGGGCGGCGACCGCGCTGGCCGGCGCGGAACTCGGCGCCACGGTGCTGATCCTGGAGAAGCAGCCGGCTGCCCGCCATACGCCGAGCACGTCGATGTCCGGCGGCATCGTCATGGCCACCAGCGATGTCGAGCGCGCCACGGCGTACCTGCACCGGTGCGCGGGCGGCATGATCCCGGTCGAGGTGTCCAGGGCCTGGGCGGCGAAGGGAACCGACCTCGTCCGGTGGCTGGACCAGGTGGGTGCCGACCTGGCGCTCGAGCGGATCGGCGGCGCGGAGCATCCGGAGTTCGAGGGCGCCGAGGCGATCGAGTCCTGGGCGCAGTCCCGCCCGAGCGACCGGGTGCCGCCGGGGACGGCGGTCCGCGAGCACAAGCCGGGCGCGAAGGTGAACGTCGGCACCGGCCCCGGCGCCGAGCCGGGCGCCGGCCTGCGCGCGCGGCGGATCGGGTATGAGTACTTCGCCGGCCTGCGCGCCGCGGTGAACGCGCGGTCGAAGATCGGCGTGCTCTACGAGACGCCAGCCAGGCATCTGATCCAGGACGCCAGCGGGCGCGTCATCGGCGTAGAGGCCGTCCACGGCGGACGCGATGGGCGGGCGATCCGGATCCGGGCGGCGCGCGGCGTCGTGCTGACCACCGGAGGCTATGAGTTCAGCGACGAGATGAAGATCAACTACCTCAAGGCCTCGCCGATGTACTTCTACGGCAACCCGGGCAACACCGGCGACGGGATCCGGATGGCGCAGGAGGCGGGCGCCGACCTGTGGCACATGAACCAGATGGTCGGCCGCGCCATCGGGCACTTCGAACTCGACCGGCAGGAGCTGAACTTCGTCATCGGCATCCACCCGCCCGGATACGTGATCACCGACAAGTACGGCAGGCGCTTCGCGAACGAGTACCCGCAGGCGGAAATGAAGCACAGCTTCTACTACGAACTGCTCGCCTATGACGCGGAGAAGAACGAATACCCGCGGAACCCGTGCTACTGGATATTCGATGAGCGGCACATGACGAACGGCCCGATGGTGAGCAGCCTCGGCGGCACGGTCGGCGCCGGCTATTACGACTGGAGCCCGGACAACTCACGCGAGGTCGCGCGGGGCTGGATCAAGAAGGCTTCTTCCATCGGGCAACTGGCCGCGGCGGCGGGCTTCGCCGATCCGGCCGAGGTCGTCCGCACCGTCGAGGAGTACAACAAGGGCTGCGCCGCGGGCGCTGATCCCTTCGGGCGGCCCGCCGACTCGCTGATCCCGCTCGACAGCCCGCCGTACTACTGCATGCCGCTGTACCCGGGCGGCCCGAACACCTGCGGCGGCCCGCGGCGCGACGAGCACGCGCGCATCCTGACCCCGTTCGGCCGGCCGATCCCCGGCCTGTACGGCGCGGGCGAACTCGGCGAGGCGGTCGGGCTGCTATACCCGGCGAACGGCGGGAACCTCTCGGAGTCGGTATGCTTCGGGCGCATCGCGGCCGAGCACGCGATGGCTAGCTCTTGATTGCCAGCCCGGCCAGCATGTACTCGACGGTGACCGACATCAGCTCGTGCGCCGAGATCGCCCCGGCGGGAGTGAACCAGCGCAGCAGCGAGTTCGCCGTGCCCATGGCAAGCCTGGTGGCCAGGTGCGGGTCCCCGGGTCGTATCTCGCCAAGCCGCTGCCCTTCCACGATCACGTCGGTGATCAATTCGTGGTAGAGCCGCTCGCCGCGCTTGAGCCTCAGGTCCCGCTTGCCGGAAAGCTGATTGCGCTCGGCGAAGTAAATGCGGAAGGCGTCGACGTTTTCAAGCAGGGTTTCCACGTGACGCTCAAAGAGCCGGGTGAGACGGCGGGTGGGGGTTTCGTCCGCGACGGCGATGGGCCTGGCCTGCTCGAGCAGGGTGTCACCCAGATGCCCGATAATTCGCCAGAGCAGGTCTTCTTTCGACTCGAAATAGTAATAAAAGAGCGGCCGGGTAATGCCGAGCTCGTCGGCAATCTCCTGGAGGCTCGTCTCCCTGAAGCCGCCGCGGCTGAACAGCTGAATGGCGTTGCGCAGGAGTTCTTCCTCACGCGACACCTTCACGGCCTTGGGCAAGGTTCCTCGATTCCTCGGCGACGCCTGAGCAATTTTACTCAGCGGTACACCTCCCGTAGTGGTCTTGCCCGGTCCGGCGCTGGGCCGACCGTGCGTCGAGCTTGTCCGCGGTCCCTCGCGTGCTCCTTGTGGTCAGGCGTCGGCAACCATCCACCCGTCCCAAGTAGCGCTCAACGAGCAGATTTTACTTTTTTGTAAGCGATGTGTCTACCGGTAGACCCGCATGTCCTGGCAGGTGTGCAAGAGGATCCTTGACTCATGTGTCAAGGCTGCTAGGGTAATGTTCATGGCTGACGTGAACCGGTATCCACTCACCACGACCCCGATCAGGCTCGGGCCGGTGGAGATCCGGAACCGCTTCTACCTGTCCCCGCACGGCGTCGGCTACAACGTGGGCTACGAGCCGTCCGACGTGTTCGCGGAATACTACGAGACCCGCGCCAGGGGAGGCTGCGGCCTGCTGATCCACGCGATGTCGACGATGCCCAAACGCGGCGGCGGCAGCCTGACCACCCCGTACCTGGAGCGCACCATCCCGTCGTTCACGGCGGTGGCCAAAGCGGTGCACCGGCAGGGCAGCAAGATCTTCGCCGAGATTCACTACTCGCGGGTGGGCAACCTGTGGAGCTACGAGCCGGGCAGCTCCAACGCGCCGCTTTTCGGGCCTTCCGCGGTGCAGACCGCCGATGACTTCCACGTGACCCACGAGATGAGTAAGGAGACCATCGCCAAGGTCGTCGAGGCGCACCGGATCTCCTCGCGGCATCTGGCCGAGGCGGGCTACGACGGGATCGAGATGCACTGCGCGCACGGGATGCTGTGCGAGGCGTTCCTCTCGCCCTACTTCAACCGGCGCACCGACGAATACGGCGGCAGCATCGAGGGCCGGATGCGATTCCTGGTCGAATGCCTGCAGGCGGCGCGCGAGGGCGCGGGCCCGGACCGGGCCATCGGCATGCGGATGAACGCGGACGAACTGGTACCCGAACGCGGCGGCCTTACCCAGGCCGACAACCGCGAAGTGATCAGGCGGCTCGTGGAGGCCAGACTGCTGGACTTCCTCGACCTCGACATCGCCATCGAGCCCGACCAGATGGTCCTCGGCATGCCCAACTACCTGCTGCCCAAGCAGGTCTACCGAAGCTACGTGGCGGGCGTCCGCGAGGCGGCTGGCGACGTGCCCGTGCTGAGCGCGCTTGGCAGGGTCACCTCGATCGACGAGGTCGAGGAGGCGCTGGAGTCTGGGGTGGCGGACATGATCGGGGCGGCCCGCGGGCTGATCGCCGAGCCCGACCTGCTGGCCAACGCGCTGGCGGGGCGGGAATCCGACAGCCGGACGTGCCTGGCCTGCAACCTGTGCATGACCGACGGGGCCCGCGGCACCTGGGGCTGCGCGATCAATCCCGAGACCGCGCGCGAGCAACGCTGGCGCGCCTACCCGCCCGCGCCGAATCCGACCCGGGTCGTGGTGGTCGGCGGCGGACCGGCCGGCCTCGAAGCCGCCAGGGTGGCCGCCAAACGCGGTCACGGCGTGGTCTTGTTCGAGCTGCAGGACCGGGTCGGCGGCCAGATGAACCTGTGGGCCGCGCTGCCGGACCGGGAGATCTTCCGCACCACGCCGGAATGGTACGAGCGGCAACTGCGGCAGCTAGGCGTCGACGTCCGGCTGAACACCGAGGCCACCGCGGACATGATCATGGCCGAGCAGCCCGGCGCCATCCTCGTCGGGACCGGCTCGCGGTACATCCGTACCGGTGAGACCGGCTATTTCAAGCGCCCGGTACCCGGCTGGGATCAGGACTTCGTCGTCACGCCCGAGCAGGTTCTCCAGGGCGGGCTGCGCTATACGGGAAGCGTCGTCGTGTTCGACGAGGAGGGCATCACCACCGGCCCCGGGATCGCCGAACTGCTGGCGGCCCACGGAGCGCAGGTGACGGTGGTGTCGCGCTGGTCTGAGCCGTTCGGGAACCTGGGCGGCCTGCTGATCACCTCGACGATGCCGCGGATCAAGAAGCTCGGCGTCGAGCTCCTCACCAGGACCCACCTGCGGGAGATCGGCGATCACACGGTCCGGGTCTACGACATCGACACAGGGGCCGAGACCGAGCTCGAGGTGGAGGCGATCGTGATGGCCACCGGCCGGCGCGCGGACCTCAGCCTCGGCCAGGAGCTAGCCGGGCGCGCCGGGCAGGTCTTCTCGATCGGCGACGCCCTGTCGCCCCGCGGGCTTACCGCCGCGATCCAGGAAGGCCACAGGTACGCGCGGACAATCGGAGAGCCGGACGCGCCGCGGACGTTCACCGAGCTGTACTTCGCGCCGGTCGATTTCTCGACATTCCAGCGGCCCGCGTCGGTGCTGCTGGAGCACTGACCGCGCGGCTCGGAGCAGGTTATGGCGCGCGTCGCCTTACCGCGCGGCGCAGGCCTTCATCTACAGTGGCCGGGTGTCCGCAGCCGAGCCCCCGCTCGCGGACCAGCCTGAGCTGACCGCTGATGCGCTGCTCGCTGGTCCCCGCGGCAGGTCCCTGTGCGTCAACCTGCTCGGTGACCGGCTGGTAACACCCGGCCGGCGAGTGCCAGGAGCCTGGCCTGACGCGCTGCATTACGTACGGACGGGAGACACGGTCCGCGCGGCAAGGAAGCTCGGCAAGTGCGTTGGAATGGCCGACCTGTCCGGTACCCCGCTGGACGGCGGCGCCCTGCTGGCTGGCCTGCAGGCAGCCGTCGACTTCGCCTGGTACTGGCAGGAGCCCGACGCCGAGGACCGCGGATTCGCGAGCCAAGCGGCACGTGAGGCGCTCCGGCCGGTCGCGGAGGCGGTCGCCGCTGCGGCTCGAGCCCAGGACGTGCGGTGGTGGACGACGCCGGTCGACCGCGACCGCCAGCGGTACGCGCAGTTCCTCGACCAGCATCCGCTGCCGGAACCGGCGCCTGGCCAGGCCGCCGAGTCGGTAGCCGCCTGGTTGGCGGACACCCTCGAGGACGAGCGGGTCGCACATGGCCGGCCCGAGGATCCCGCCGCGCCGTATAGCGGCCGGTGGTGGTCAACGCCAGCGCACTCCCGGCTGCCGGTAACGACGCGTGCCCTCCCCGCGCTGGGCGCCGTCCGACTGGCCCTGGCCGAGGACGGACTCGGCTGGCAGTCGGCCCGCTGCTGGCCGGCCATGCCGGATAATGGCGCACGCGTCTACGAGATCCACGGCCCCGTCCAGTGGGCACAATTGGCGGACCGCTACCCGCTCGACGTCAGCAAGTCCAGGCGCCATGACTGGTGGCGGGTAACCGGATGGTCAGGTCGCTGGCTGATCCCCGACTACGCCGCCGTGGCCGCCGACTGGGACGCCGTGCACGTCACCGTCGCCGGCTACCTGACCACGGCCGGAATCGCGATCCCGGCAGGCGACGGCGCCCGCACGATGCTGGCCGGCTGGGATCCCGATGCGACCTGGTGGCTCAACGACGTCCTCTCCTTCACCGGCCCGCCGGAGGACTGGCGGAGAGACGACCAAGCGCCCCTAGGCTGGACTCGAGTTTAGCAGATACTGGTATTTCGTAAAATACGAACACAGAGGCGTGTCGTGCCCCAAAAAGTCGGTGCGTCCTGATAGTATCGAACACAAGATCAAAAGATCGATTTATCCAAACGGGCCGTGGTGTCCCACCGGTAGAACGCCCGCCTGCACGAGCGGCATCAGGACCCTGCTCCCGCACCCATTCACCACCCCGACGGAGGTGAGACCAGGTGACCGCCCCACCCGCGCCGTTCCCGGCAGGCACGCCCGCGCCGGGCAGCATGGCCGAGGCGCTGGCGATGCTCCGGGCCGCGGCGAGCCGCCTAGTCGCCGCCGACCCCGCCGATCACGCTGTAGCCGAGCAGGCTGAGGCCCTGATCAAGATGGTGCGGTGCGACACGATCGACACTGGGGCGCGGGCCGGTGACGCGGCCCTCCCGGCGGCGCCTTCCGTGGCCGGGGAGGCTGAGTTCCCTGCCGCCACCCCTGACTGGCTCGATGACGACGAATGGGCCGCGATCGTGGCCGCGCGCGAGGACGAGGAAGAGTCCGTCGATCCGTACCTGGAAGACCCGCCTGACTGGAGTGAGCTGGACGCGGCGATCGCGGAGGCCCGGGAGTTCTCTGCTGCTGAGGCTCGGGACAGCGCATATGCGGCCCAGATGGTCTTTTCCGGCGGCTGGGGAGCGGTCGGGGCCGCGCCGGGCCGCCGCGGGCCGGGCCAGCCTGGGTCCGCGACGTCGTTTCCCGGCGAGCACGCCAGCCCGGTAGCCGCGTTCGGGTCCGGCTTCGCGCTGGATATCACCCCGGGCTGTGCGGCGCTGGCCGGGTTCGCCGACGCGGTGGCCGGCCCGGATGACCGCTACCCCGGCGCGACCGACGATGAGATCGTCGGCGTGATCTGCGCCTGGGCGCGGGCCGAGGCGCACGCTTCCGCCCGCAAGCTGGCCGCCACCGCGGAACTCATCCGCCGCCGCCCCGCCGAGGACTGCGCCCCGGAGTACTACGCTACGGCGAGGAACTGCGCCCCGCAGCAAGCGGCGGGAGACGCCGCGTCCGACGGCTGCGCCCCGCAGGTCTCCACAGAGGGCTCCGGACCGGAGGGCTCCGCCCCGCAGGATCCCGCGGAAGACGCCACGGCGGAGGGCGCGCCGAGCCCGGGCCTGGCTGCCGCGCCGGTGCCGGAGGCATGGGATGAGTTCGCGGTCGACGAGCTGTCGTGCGCGCTGGGTGAGTCCCGGGCCGCCGCCGAGGAGCTGCTGGACCTGGCCCGGGACCTGGCCGCCCGGCTGCCCGGCACGATGGCCGCGCTGCGCGACGGGATCCTCAGCCAGGCCAAGGCCGGCATCATTTCCCAGGCCACCACCGCCCTGGACCCCGCCGAGGCCGCCGCGGCCGAGCAGATGGTGCTGGGCCGGGCCGCCCGGCTGACCCGCCCCGGGCTGCGTGCCGCAATCGCCCGCGCGGTCATGGAGGTCGCGCCGGAGAAGGCGAGGAAGCGCCGCGAGACGACGGCGGAGAAAACCCGCGTGGAGCGGTGGATGGAGGGTTCGGGGAACGCCGGCTTGGCCGGCCGGGAGCTGCCCCCGGCCTACGCGCTGGCCGCAGACCAGCGAGTTACCGCGTGGGCGAAGGAGTTGCGGGGCGCCGGGCTGGACGGCGACATGGACGTTCTGCGCGCCAGAGCCTACCTCGACATCCTGCTCGGCACGGACTCCCGCCCCGCCGTCGGCCCGTCACCGGCTGACTCATCAGCAGCCGACTCGTCGGCCGCCGGGGAGCCGCCGCCCGCGAACCCGTGGGATTACCGGCCTTCGTCCGGCACGTTCCCTGGCGGCGTCTTCTCGGGCGGCCCGTTCCGGGCCGGGTTCGCAGCCCGGCTGAACCTGACCGTCCCGCTGGCCACCGCACTGGGCCTGGCCGACCGGCCCGGCGAGGCCGGCGCGCTAGGCCCCGTCGATCCCTGGCTGGCCCGGGACCTGGTCTACGGCGCCGCCGGGAACCCGAAGACCACGTGGTGCGTGACGGTCACCGACGAGCACGGCCACGCCATCGGCCATGGCTGCGCCAGGCCAGTACCCAAGGGCCCCAGAAAACCTCGGGCGAAACAGCAAGGGCCGGGTCATCCCGGCGGCCCCGATCCGCCGGGTGGCCTCGACGGGAAGCGATTCTCCTTCACCGCCACCGATGATCACGGCCCGGCGGGCGGCTATGGGACGTGGCGGCTGTCCACCGGAATCGCGGGGCAGCGGGACATGTTCATCGCCATCGGGCCGGTCGCGACAGGCCAGTGCGATCACCGCCACCAGGCCCGGGGGCACGACCCCGGTGTCCTGCTCCGCCACCTCATTGAGGTCCGGCACGCCACGTGCACCGCCCCGACCTGCCGCAGGCCAGCTTCCCAGTGCGACTTCGAGCACAACATCCCGTATGAGGCAGGCGGCCGGACGTGTGAATGTAATGGCGGCCCGAAGTGCAGACACCATCATCGCCTCAAACAGGACTCGCGGTGGAAGGTGGAGCAACCCGCCCCGGCGGTCATCCGGTGGAGAACGCCCTCCGGGCGCCTTTACACCACCGAGCCCACCCGCTACCCGATCTGAAACGACCAAGCCCAGGCACCACCTTCCACCCCGTGGCCGATGTATCCGGTTGCAACCGGAAGGCCCAGAGATGCGGCGTCGCCGGGCATCCCGCAGGAACGTCGCCTGGGCGGCTAGTCGCCGTCGAAGATGGGGGGGCGGTGCTCGCGGCGGGCCTGGACGCCCTTGTGGATGTCCTTGGTGGCCAGGGTCACCGGTTGGGCCAGCGCCTCCCACTGCAGCGCCAGCTCGAAACCGCCGCGGGCGCCATGCGCCAGCCCCGCCTTGGTAAGCCGGGTGGCGATCGGCGCCGCGCGCGCGACGCCCTCCGCAACCTCAAGCGCGCGGCCGACCACGTCTTCGGCGACTCCGCTGACGAGCCCCCAGGCCAGGGCCTCCTGCGCCGTCACGACCCGCCCGGTGTAGAGCATCTCGCGCGCTCGCGGCGTTCCCACCGCCTCGGGCAGCAGCCAGCTCACCGCCATCCCGCCATGCGTGCCTAGCTGCGTGAAGGGGGCACTGAAAGTCGCCGACGGCGACGCGTATCGCAGATCGCACGCCAGTGCCAGGCACAGCCCGGCCCCCACGGCGGGCCCGTTGACCGCCGCGACCACGGGGACCGGGATCTGCTGCGGGGCAAGCCACGCCCGGTAGAAGGGCAGCATCTTGTCCCGCAGCCGATCCGGAGTGTTCTCGCTGAGGTTGCCCTGATCAAGCCAGGACAGGTCCGCGCCGGAACAGAACGCGCTTCCGGTACCGGTCACTACCACGGCTCGTAGTGACCGGTCCACGGCGACCTTCTCCATCACCGCGGTCCACGCCGACGTCAGTTTCGTCGTCATCGCGTTCCGCAGCTGCGGCAGGTTCAGCGTGACCAGCGCCACACCAGGCGAGGCCAGCTGCAGGTCTACCAGCGCGTCCAACCCGTTAGCCATGCCTTCCTTCCGGCCTCAGCTGGCGGCGTAGAGGATGTCGTAAGGGCCCTGCTTGAGCTGGCACTCCTTCAACCCCGAGCTCGGGAAGCCGTTGTGCACCGACGGGGTTACGGTCCAGCTCAGGTCCAGGCCGGGGACGTTCGTCGGCAGGCTGGACGTAGCGCTGAGCGCGGCGGCGAGCTTCGTGCCGTCCAGCGAGTTCGCGGTCTCGATCGCGTGCTTGACGGCCAGCAGGTAGAAGTAGCCGATGACGATGCCGGAGGTCGCCGGGTTGAGCCCGATCTTGGCTTGGGCGGCCTTGAGCAGCGCCGTGTTCTCGGGTGTCAGCAATGCGGATGTCGGCTGCCCGGAGGCGTAAGAGATGTCGCAGCCGTCGACCGTCCCCGCCGGGACCTGCGATGCGGTGACGCCGAAGTCGTTCAGCCCGCCCCAGCCGATGATCTTGGGCGCCCAGCCGATCTGCTTGAGCCCGGAGACCATGGCCGGGATGCCGGTGAACCCGGTCGGGAACAGCGTCTGGATCCCGGATTCCTTCGCCTGGGTCAGCGGGGTCGTCATGTCGATTGCCGTC
>Ga0335078_10005112_pt1 | contig 19397 bp, 32 predicted proteins | sample Lox_Sample_32_FD_206711 | JGI IMG/M metagenome (GOLD analysis project Ga0335078, IMG submission 206711) | Soil microbial communities from Loxahatchee National Wildlife Refuge, Florida, United States - Lox_Sample_3.2 | ecosystem: Environmental > Terrestrial > Soil > Wetlands | place: USA... | reverse complement strand
CAGTTCTACTTCCGGACGACGGATGTGACGGGGGTGGCGCAATTGCCGGAAGGGACGGAGATGGTGATGCCGGGGGACAACGTGAACCTGACGGTGGAGCTGATTACGCCCATCGCCATGGACAAGGGGCTGCGCTTCGCGATTCGCGAGGGCGGCCGCACCGTGGGCGCCGGCACGGTAACGGAAATCATTAAGTAGGCAAACGATGGCGCTGAGAGAACGCATTCGCATCCGATTGAAGGCGTACGATCACCGGGTGCTCGACCAGTCGACCACGGAAATCGTGGATACGGCTAAACGGACCGGCGCCCAGGTGGCCGGTCCAATCCCGCTGCCCACGTCCCGAAGCATTACTACCGTGTTGCGCTCGCCGCACGTCGACAAGAAGTCGCGCGAGCAGTTTGAAATCCGGACGCACAAACGGCTCCTGGACATCCTGGAGCCCACCCAGCAGACGGTGGATGCGCTGATGAAGCTCGATCTGCCGGCCGGCGTGGATGTAGAGATCAAGGCGTTTGGAAAATGAAGAATCCAGGAGACAGAAGTCCGGGAGACAGAATGCCGGCCGCATACCGCCGCTGGGATTCTGGCTTCTGGCTTCTGACTCCTGACTCCTGAGGAATTATGAGTCCAGGAATCCTTGGCAAGAAGATTGGAATGTCGCAGGTGTTCCGGCCGGACGGACAGGCCGTCTCCGTCACGCTGCTCAAAGCGGGGCCCTGCATGGTGGTGCAGCGCAAGACGCCGTCCACCGATGGCTATGACGCCGTGCAATTGGGGCTGATGGAGTTCGTCAAGCCGCAGCGCATCAATAAACCGGCCGCCGGCCACCTCAAGAAAGCCGGGGTCGAAGGCGCCAAATTTCTACGCGAGTTTCCGTTGGGCGCGGGCCACGAGGACCTCAAGGCCGGCGACAAGGTGCTGGTGGATCAGTTCAAACCCAAGGATAAGGTGGACGTGATCGGCATCAGCAAGGGCCGCGGGTTCGCCGGTCTGGTGAAACGCCACCACTTCGGCGGCGGCGCCGGCACGCACGGATCGATGTTCCACCGCGCGCCCGGCTCCATCGGCGCGTCCAGCTTCCCGTCGCGTGTTTTGCCGGGAATGCGCATGGCAGGGCACATGGGCCACGAGCGCGTCACGGTGCGCAACCTGGAAGTGATCGACGTGGACACCGAGGACAACGTGCTGGTGGTAAAGGGCGCGGTGCCGGGACCGAACGGCGGTTACGTCGTGGTGCGGAGGTCCAAGAGGTAATCCATGCCGACAGTGGACGTAGTCGATTTGCAGAATCAGAAAGTCGGCGAGGTGGAACTGGCCGACGAAGTCTTCGCCGCCGACGTCAACGAGGCGCTGCTCTACGAAGCCGTGCGGCAATTCCAGGCCGGGAAGCATCGCGGAACGCACAAGACCAAGGTGCGCTCGGAAGTGGCCGGCTCGGGCAAAAAGCTGTGGAAGCAGAAGGGCACCGGCCGCGCCCGCATGGGATCGGTGCGGTCGCCGCTGTGGCGTCATGGCGGCACGGTTCACGGGCCGGTGGTGCGCGATTACAGTTATAAACTGCCGCGCAAAATGCTGTTGGGCGCGTTGCGCTCGGCGCTTTCCGCCAAAGTCCGCGACGGCGAATTGAAAGTCGTCAAGGCATTCGACTTCTCCGACCACAAAACCAAGAACGCCATGAACGCGCTGGCCACGCTCGAGGCCGGACGCACGGTGCTGGTGGTGGACAATAGCGAGAATCGCAACCTGAGCCTAGGATTGCGCAATTTGCAGGGCGTCACGCTGATGCCCACCCGCGAAGTCAATCCCTACCATCTGTTGGGACACAAAAGCGTGCTGCTTTCCGAAGCGGCGGCGTTGAAGTTCTCGGAGGCGCTGAGCAAATGACCATCCATGACGTTCTCCGCCGCCCGCTCGTCACCGAGAAGGGCGTGGCCGCTAAAGAAAACAATCGCACGCTGTGCTTCGAGGTGAACGCGGAGGCCAACAAAACCCAGGTCAAGGCTGCCGTGGAGAAGCTGTTCAAGGTGAAAGTGGCCGAAGTGCGCACCGCCACGCTTGAAGGCAAGCTGCGCCGCCGCGGCCGCTTTACCGGTTACAAGCCGGATTGGAAAAAGGCGTACGTGAAACTGAAGAAGGGCGAGAAAGTGCCCGAATTCGCGGAGATATAAAATGCCGATCAAGACATACAATCCGCACACGGCATCCCGGCGGTTCATGACTACGGTGTCGCGCGAGGACATCACCAAGCACACGCCCGAAAAGTCGCTGGTCGAGCCGAAAAAGCGGACCGGCGGGCGCAACGCGGAAGGCCGGATCAGCTCGCGATTTATCGGCGGCGGCCACAAAAAAGCCTATCGGGTGATCGATTTCAAACGCGATAAGCAGGGCATCCCGGCGGTCGTCGCGGCCATCGAGTACGATCCCAACCGTTCGGCGCGGATCGCGCTGCTGCACTATGCCGACGGCGAGAAGCGCTACATTTTGCAGCCCGAGGGGCTCAAGGTGGGTCAGAAGGTGATGTCCGGGCCGGAAGCGGATATCCTGCTGGGAAACGCGCTGCCGATGAAGAACATGCCGGCCGGCACGATCGTTCACAACATCGAGTTGAAGCCCGGCAAGGGCGGCCAGATGGCGCGCTCGGCCGGATCACAGGCGCAGTTGGTCAGCAAGGAAGGCGGCATGGCGCTGCTGAAACTGCCCTCCGGTGAAGTGCGCCGCGTGCTGGTGGAGTGCATGGCCACGGTCGGCCAGGTGGGGAATGTGGACCACGAGAATGTGTCGCTGGGCAAAGCGGGACGAACCCGGTGGTTTGGGAAGATGCCTCACAACCGCGGCGTCACCATGAACCCGGTGGATCATCCGCACGGCGGCGGCGAAGGACGCAGCTCCGGCGGACGCCATCCGGTGACGCCCTGGGGCCAGCCGACCCGCGGTTTCAAAACGCGGAACAACAAGCGCACCGACAAGTGGATTGTGCAGCGGAAGAGCAAAAAGAGATGAAGAAGCGGCCGGCATTCGGCGGTCAGCGCTCAGCGATTGGTGGCTGCGCGTTGGCGGCTGAAAGCTGATTGCTGAAAGCTGAGAGCTATTTTATGGGCAGATCCGTTAAGAAAGGGCCGTTTACCGACACGCACCTGGAAGCCAAGTTGGCCGTGCTGAATGCCTCCAACGAGAAGAAAGTGGTGCGTACCTGGTCGCGGCGAAGCACGATTCTTCCCGAGTTCGTCGGGCACACCATCGCCGTGCACAACGGCAAGAAGTTCATTCCGGTGTACGTCACCGAGAACATGGTGGGACACAAGCTGGGCGAGTTCTCCCCGACGCGCACGTTTAAAGGACACTCCGTAAAGGCGGCGACGGAGAAGACCGCCAAGCCGGCATAGGAGACAGGACATGGAAGTCAAGGCGGAAGCACGATATATCCGAATCTCCCCGCAGAAAGCGCGGCTGGTGGTGGACCTGATCCGCGGACAGAACGCCGGCGCGGCCATCAACACCCTGCGCGCCACCAATAAGCGGATTGCGCCCACGGTGGAGAAGGTCCTGCAATCGGCCATCGCCAACGCCACCAATCGCAATGAAGACATCGACGTGGACAAGCTGGTGGTGAGCGAAGCGTACGTCAACGATGGACCGCGCATGAAGCGCGTGCGGCCGGCGCCAATGGGCCGCGCCTACCGGTACCAGCGCCGCATGGCGCATATCGTCATCAAAGTGGCGGAGAAAGAAGCATAGATGGGACAGAAAGTTCATCCGTACGGATTCCGGCTGGGCTTCAACAAGCCGTGGCGCTCCCGATGGTTTGCCAAGCAGGGATATTCCACGCTGCTGCAGGAAGACCTGGAACTGAAGGGCACGCTGCTGGAACGCCTGAAATCGGCGGGCGTGAGCTCGATCGAAGTCGACCGGCCCGGCAATAAGCTGCGGGTCACCATCCGCACGTCCCGCCCGGGGATTATCATCGGGCGCAAGGGCCAGGAAATCGAGAAGCTGAAGCAGGACATGGCGCGCAAGACCAAGCGCGAAGTTTTCATCGACATTCAGGAAGTCCACAAACCGGAGCTGGATGCGCAGCTGGTTTCCGAATCCATCGCCCTGCAGCTCGAAAAGCGCGTGGCGTTTCGCAGGGCCATGCGCAAAGCGGTCGATTCGGCGCTGCGCTTCGGATGCAAGGGAATCAAGGTCCGGGTTTCGGGCCGCCTGAACGGCGCGGAAATCGCCCGCAGCGAATGGTATCTGCAGGGCCAGCTGCCGCTGCATACGCTGCGCGCCGACATTGACTACGGATTTTCGGAAGCGCGCACCACCTACGGAGTGATCGGGATCAAGACGTGGCTCTACAAGGGCGAGATTCTCGATCTCACCAAGCGCCGCGGCGGATTGCTCCCCGAGCCCGAGCCGCGCCGCGACCGTGGCGAGCGCCGCGACCGTGGCGACCGGCGGGATCGAGGCGAACGGCGCGACCGCGGAGAGCGCGTGCCGCCGCCGGCGCCCATCGAAGCCAGCGGCCCGGCCGTGCAGGCTCCGCCGCCCGATCTGCCGCGTCCGGCGGCGCGTCCGGCGACTCCCATTCTGCCGCCGCTGATGTCGCCGCAAGCCCAGCAGCCCGCCTGGAAGCAGGAAGCGAAACACGACAAGCCGGAACAAACCGAACCGGAAGGCAAGCCGGGCTCCGAACCGGCGCCGCCCGAAGGCGAAAAGCAATCGTAGGATCGAGGACCAACCGCCATGATGATGCCAAAGAAGGTCAAATACAGAAAGCAGCAGCGCGGCCGGCGTGCCGGCAAGGCATGGCGCGGCTCCGATATCTCTTTCGGGGATTACGGGCTGAAGGCGCTCGAAGTGGCCTGGATCACCGACCGGCAGATCGAGGCCGCGCGCGTGGCCATGACGCGCTCCATCAAGCGCGGCGGCAAAGTCTGGATCCGGCTGTTCCCCGATAAGCCGATCACCAAGAAGCCGGCCGAAACCCGTATGGGAAAAGGCAAGGGCGCGCCCGAGCAGTGGGTCGCGGTGGTTCGTCCGGGCAAGGTGCTGTTCGAGATGGAAGGCGTCGACCGGACCACGGCGTTCAGCGCCATGCGCCTGGCCGCCCACAAGCTGCCCATCAAAACCAAGTTCGTCAGCCGCGAAGAGGCGGAGTTCTAATATGTCGAAGAAGTTGAAAGCCCAGGATCTGGACGACAAGGAAATTCAACAGCAGCTGCGTGAAATGGAAGAGCAGATGTTTCGTCTCAAGTTTCAGATGTCCATGGGACAGATGGAAGGGCTGAAAAAAGCGCGGGTGATGCGCAAGGATCGGGCGCGCATGCTCACGGTGCTGCGGCAGCGCGAACTGGCGGCTCAGGCGGAAGGGAAGCAATAGTATGGCCGAGCAGGCGAACGTCACCAAAAACGAGAAGGTGGGCCAGGTGGTTTCGACCAAAATGCGGAAAACCATCGTAGTGGAAGTCAGCCGCCGCGTGCCCCACCCGCTCTACAAGCGAATCGTCGGCAAGCGCAAGAAGTTTTATGCTCACGACGAGCAGGGCACGGCCAAGCTGGGCGATGTGGTGCGAATCGTGGAATGCCGCCCGCTGAGCAAGTTGAAGCGGTGGCAACTGGCGGAAATAATCCGGCGCGCCGCCCAAGTAGGCGCGCAGCCGTCGGAGTTGGATGTGAAAGTCTAGCTGTCAGCCGCCAGTTTCCGGCGTTCGGCTTCCCGGCTGCGCGCTGAAAGGCTGATAGCTGACCGCTGAAAGCTGAGAGCTTATCTATGATTGGAATGCGAACCATTCTCGAGGTGGCCGATAATTCCGGCGCGCGCCGGCTGTCCACGATTTTGCCGCGCGGCGGGGATCTCGGCTTACGCTGCGGCCTGGGCGACGTGGTCACCGCCAGCGTGAAAGAAGCGGCACCGGATTCGGCTATCAAAAAAGGCAAAGTGGTGCGCTGCGTCATCGTGCGCATGCGAAAGGAGACACGCCGCAAGGACGGCACGTACATCCGTTTCGATTCCAATGCGGCGGTGTTGATCAACGAGGTGGGTGAGCCGGTGGGTACCCGCGTCTTCGGGCCGGTCGCGCGCGAATTGCGCGATAAGAAGTTCATGAAGATCGTGTCCCTGGCTCCCGAGGTAATCTGATGGCGATTGCGAAGAGAAAACCGGCGGAGCCGGTGCGGATCGATCTCAAGAAGGAAGACACCGTCCGGGTGATTTCCGGCCGCGACAAGGGCAAAACCGGCCGCGTGCTGCGCGTGGAGCGCGATACCGGGCGCGTCCTGGTGGAGCACGTGATGATGGTCAAGCGGCATACCCGGCCCAATCCGCAGAAGCAGATCAAGGGCGGCATCGCCGAGCGCGAAAGTCCCATCGCGGCTTCCAACGTCATGATCGTCTGCCCGGGGTGCAATAAGGCCGTGCGGATGATGCATAAGGTGGACGTCGTGGCCGGCGGAAAGACCCGCCGCACCCGCGTATGCCGCAAATGCGGACAGATTCTCGACAGGAAGTAGGAATCCAATGGCAGCACGTTTGAAAGAGCACTACCAGAAGAAAGTGATTCCGGCGCTGACCAAGGAATTCGGCTACAAGAACGTGATGGCCGTGCCCAAGCTGGAAAAAATCTCGATCAATATCGGATTGGGAGAAGCCACGCAGAACGCCAAGCTGATGGATGGCGCGGTGAACGAGCTGGGACAGATCGCCGGACAGAAGCCGGTGATCACCAAAGCCACCAAGTCGATTGCCGCCTTTAAACTCCGCGAAGGCATGTCGATCGGCTGCATGGTCACCCTCCGCGGCGACCGCATGTACGAGTTCTTCGACCGGCTGGTCAACGTGGCGCTGCCGCGCGTCCGCGACTTCCGCGGCGTCTCCACCAAGAGCTTCGACGGGCGCGGCAATTACACCCTGGGCATCAAGGACCAGTTGATTTTTCCGGAAATCGATTACGCCAAGGTGGAAAAGACCAAGGGAATGAACATCTCCATTACTACCACGGCGCGGACCGACGCCGAAGGCGTCGCCCTGCTGAAACAGATGGGAATGCCGTTCCGGCAGTAAGAAAGGCACCGAATAGAGACATGGCCACTACCGCGAAAATTGCCAAAGACCAAAAGCTGGAGGTTGCGCGCAAAGCCAAAAAGCCCAAGCTCCGCTGCCGCCATCGCAACCGCTGCTGGCGCTGCGGACGTCCGCGGGCGTTTCTCCGCAAGTTTGGAATCTGCCGTTTGTGTTTCCGGCAGCTTGCCCTGAACGGCGAAATTCCGGGCGTGACGAAGGCGAGCTGGTGAAGGAGCTGTCAGCCGTCAGCTCTCAGCTCTCAGCCCGAGGAAGAAAGCTGGTTTCCTTAAGCTGAAAGCTGATCGCTGACAGCTGATGGCGTTTTTTTGAGGAGTTTTATGATAAGCGATCCCATTGCCGACATGCTGACGCGGGTGCGAAACGCGATCGGAGCCCGCCACCCCAAGGTGGACGTGCCGGCCTCCAAGCTGAAAGCGGAAATCGCGCGCATTTTGAAGGAAGAAGGCTATATCGCCAACTTCAAAGTAGCCGAAGAGGGCGCGAAAAGGACCATCAAGATCTACCTGAAATACGGCCCCGGCAATTCCCCGGTGATCTCGTCGATCGAGCGTGTTTCGCGGCCCGGCTGCCGCGTGTATGTGGGAATGACCGAGATTCCGCGTGTGTTGGGCGGCCTGGGAATCAACATAATGACCACGCCCCGCGGCGTCATGACCGGCCGCGACGCGCACAAAGAGCATCTGGGAGGAGAAATCCTCTGCCGCGTATGGTAAAGGTTTTTAGCCACCGAGGCTTTATCCGTGTTCATCGGTGTCCATCCGTGGCTAACAAGAGGTTTTAATATGTCTCGAATTGGCAAAAAGCCGATCACGGTTCCGAGCGGTGTGAAAATCCAGGTCGGCGAGCAACTGGAAGTCAGCGGGCCGAAAGGGAAGCTGACCGTCCCGATTCCGCCGGGCATTACCGTCGAGCAGTCGGCGGACAAGCTCGAAATCAAGCGCGCCTCAGACGATCATGCGGCCCTGCATGGTCTCACGCGGGCGCTGGCGGCCAACGCGGTACAGGGCGTATCGGCGGGATTCACCCGCGAGCTCGATATCGTGGGCGTCGGCTATCGCGCCGCGGTCACGGGCCGGGTCGCCACGTTCACGCTCGGTTACTCCCACCCCATCGAATACCTGCTGCCGGACGGCATCAACATGACGGTCGACAAGCAGACGCACCTGGTGCTCACCGGACATGACCGGCAGTTGCTGGGTCAGGTGGCGGCCAACATGCGCGCGCTGCGCAAGCCGGACCCGTACAAGAATAAGGGCGTCCGCTACACCGGCGAAGCGTTGCGGAAGAAGGTCGGGAAGACCGGGGCTGGTGCCAAATGATTCAGAAAACCCATAAGAACGAAATCCGCCTGCGCATCCACAAGCGCATCCGCCGCAAGCTCTCGGGCACGGCGGAACGGCCGCGCCTGGCGGTCTATCGCAGCGTGGCTCACATTTATGCGCAGCTCATCAACGATACCGATGGCGTCACGCTGGTGGCGGCTTCGTCCGTCGACAAGGGCGCCAAAACCAACGGCGGCAACCTGGCGGCAGCCAAGGCCATCGGCAAGCTCCTGGCCGAGCGGGCCAAGGAGAAGGGCATCAAGACGGTGGTCTTCGATCGCGGCGGCTACCAGTATCACGGCCGCGTGAAAGCGCTGGCCGACGCCGCCCGCGCGGCGGGACTGGAGTTCTAATTTCATGCCAACAATCGTCAAACGCATCGACCCGGCGTCCCTGAGCTTGAAAGAACAGGTGGTGGCCATCAACCGCGTCACCAAAGTGGTCAAAGGCGGAAAGAATCTCAGCTTTTCCGCCCTGGTTGTCATCGGCGATCCGGCCGCGAAAGTGGTCGGCTACGGAGTCGGCAAGGCCAAGGAAGTGCCCTCGGCAATCCGCAAGGGCATCGAAGCCGCGAAGAAGAGCCTGCGCCGCGTGCACGTGCTGGAGCGGACCATCCCGCACCAGGTTCTGGGAGTGTACGCCTCATCCCAGGTGCTGCTGAAGCCGGCGCCGGAAGGGACCGGCGTCATTGCGGGCGGAGCGGTGCGCGCCGTGATATCGGCCTGCGGGATTCCCAATGTGCTCACCAAATCGATCGGACGGCGAAATCCCCACAACGTGGTCAAGGCGACGATCGTCGCGCTGGAGTCGCTGCGCGATAAGAATGCCGTGGCGGAAATGCGCGGTCTGGCGGCGGAGAAGATCTGATATGGCGGACAAGATCAAAATCAAGCTCGTCCACAGTCCCATTTGCACGCCCGAAAAGCACAAGCGCGTGGTGAAGGGGTTGGGATTGCGCAAAGTCAACCAGGTGGTGGAGCGGCCCGATTCGCCCGAGTTCCGGGGCATGGTGAAGAAGGTGCCGCACCTGCTCAAAGTGGTCGAGTGATTTTCTGATGGCCACGGCCAATAAGGATTTTTGATATGAATCTCAGTGAATTGAAACCGCCGGCGGGGCAAACCCGCTCCCGCAAGCGCATCGGCCGCGGCATGGGATCCGGCCATGGCAAAACGTCGACTCGCGGCGCCAAGGGCCAGCATGCCGGTACTGGATATAAAAGGATGCGCGGGTTTGAAGGCGGCCAGATGCCCTTGCATCGGCGTCTGCCCAAGCGCGGCTTCACCAATATCTTCAAGAAGGAATACGCCATCGTCAACCTGGGGCGGCTGGAGAAACTGGACGGCGACTCCTTCAATGCCGATCGGCTCCTCGAACTCGGTATCATCAAGAAGTTGGGCGATGGCCTCAAAGTGCTGGGTAGCGGGCAGCTCACCCGAAAAATCACCGTCGAGGCTCACCAGTTTTCCAAGTCCGCCGTGGAGAAGATTCAAAAGGCCGGCGGCACGGCGCAGGTGATCGGCGCGGCGGCCCAATAGCGCCGGGAATCGAAGGGGACCATGAAGTTCTTAGAAGCGTTCGCCAACATTTTTCGCGTCCCGGACCTTCGCAAACGGGTGTTCTTCACCCTGGCTCTGCTCGGCGTCTATCGTCTGGGAGCCGTCATCCCGACGCCCGGCATCAATACCGCGCGCTGGAGTGAGTTCTTCAACTCCGCGGCCGGATCGATCTTCGGCCTGTTCGATCTGTTTGCCGGCGGCAATATCCGCAAGCTCACCATTTTCGCCCTCGGCATCATGCCGTACATTACGGCATCCATCATTCTGCAGTTGCTCACCGTGGTGGTCCCCACGCTCGAAAAACTACAGAAGGAAGGCGAACTGGGGCGGCGCAAAATCACGCAGTGGACGCGCTACCTGACGGTCATTCTGTCGGTGATTCAATCCGCCACCATCGCGCGCGGCCTGATGGCGGCGGGACAGGGAATCGTCATCAATCCGGGTATCGGATTCACTCTGCTCACCGTTATTTCGCTCACCACCGGCACCGCTTTCATCATGTGGCTGGGCGAGCAGATGAGCGAGCGCGGCGTCGGCAACGGGATGTCGCTGATCATCTTCACCGGCATCGTGGTCGGACTTCCCCGCGCCATCAGCAGCATCTACAACAACGTGTTCGTCACCCGCGAGTGGGGCGCGCTGACGCTGCTGGTGCTGATCGCACTCATGGTCGTAGTGGTCGCGTTCATCGTACTGGTGGAGCGCGGCGAGCGGCGCATTCCGGTGCAGTATGCCAAGCGCGTGGTGGGTCGGCGAGTGATGGGCGGCCAATCCACGCACATGCCCTTGAAAGTGAACGCCGGCGGCGTCATCCCGGTGATCTTCGCTTCGTCGATTCTGGCGTTTCCCGCCACCCTGCTGGCCATGGGATGGGTCAAGAACATCCACTGGCTGTACAACATGCTCGATTCCATCAAGCACGGCGAGCCGATGTACTACGTGCTCTTCGTGGCGGGCATCATTTTCTTCTGCTTCTTCTACGTATCGATCATTTTCAATCCGAATGAAGCGGCCGACAATATGCGCAAGTACGGCGGATTCATTCCGGGAATCCGGCCGGGGCGGAACACGGCCGATTACATGAACACCATCCTTACCAAGATCACGGTGGTGGGCGGCATTTACCTTTCGATCCTGTGCCTGATTCCGGACATCATGATTTCCGGCATCAAGCTGCAGCACCTGCCGGTGATCGGCGTGGCGCTCGACAATTTCTTTACGAATATCCATTTCCGCACCATCCTGGACGGGTTGGGCGGGGTGAATTTCTATTTCGGCGGCACTTCGCTGCTGATCGTGGTGGGTGTGGCCATGGATACGGTCAACCAGATCGAGGCCCAGCTCATCATGCGTCATTACGAAGGATTTACTCCGCGGTCGGGCCGGATCCGCGGGCGCAGGAGCACGTTCTAATTCGTGAGGGCGATCGTCCTGTTCGGCGCGCCCGGCTCGGGCAAGGGCACGCAAGCGAAACTGCTGGTCGAGCACCTCGGCATTCCCCATATTTCCACGGGAGCGATATTGCGCAGCCGGGTGCGGCAGGGGACGGAGCGCGAGGCGGTGGCCAGGACCATCGAGGCTGGCGATCTGGTTTCGGACAGCGTCGTCAATCGGTTGGTGGAAGAGCGCCTGAGCCAGCCGGATGCGGCGGCCGGGTTTATTTTGGATGGATACCCGCGGACGGTGCCGCAGGCCATGCATTTGTCGGGTTGGTTGGACAGCCGCGGGGTAGGCGAGTTGGTCATTCACCTCGTGATTGATTACAATAAAGTTATTGCGCGTATTACGGGCCGGCGGGAATGTCCCCTGTGCGGCACCCTGTACAATCTGGAGACCAAGCCTCCGCAAAAGAGCGAGGTGTGCGACCTCGATGGCACGGAGTTGATTGTCCGTGATGACGACCGGTTGAGTGTCATCCAGGAGCGGCTGAACGCCTATGATACGCAGAGCCGTCCGGTACTGGAATACTACCGGTCGGCGGGCCGGCGGTTGCTGGATGTGGACGCCGGCGCGGATTCGCCGGAGGCCGTATTCCAGAACGTCTGGCAGGCTGTGAGTGTTGAATGATCGTTCGTAAAACCGCCGCTGAACTGGAGAAGATGCGGCGAAGCGGCTTGCTGGTGTGGCGGCTGCTGCAGAAACTGAGAGAACTGGCCGTCGAAGGGTCCAGCACGATGGATTTGGAAGTAGCCGCGGCCCAGATGATTTCCGATGCCGGAGCCAAGCCCGCATTTAAGGGCTATTATGTTCCGGCCGCCGGCGAAACGTATCCGTTTGTGCTGTGTACCTCGGTGAATGAGGAAATCGTCCACGGGATGCCGAATGCGAAGCGGGTTCTGAAGAAGGGCGACATCGTTTCCATCGATACCGGCGTGAAACTGGACGGGTATTACGGCGATTCGGCCGTTACGGTGCCGGTCGGCGACGTGAGCGACGAGACGCAGAAGCTTCTTACAGTAACCCGGGAAGCGCTGGAACTTGCCATCGGTCAAGTGCGCAACGGCAATCGGTTGTTCGATATTTGTGGAACCGTGGAGAATCACGTGAAGTCGAACGGGTTCTCCATCGTGCGGGAATATGTGGGCCATGGAATCGGGACGCAGCTTCACGAGGAGCCGCAGGTGCCCAATTACGTGGATCGGAAGAACGAGAATCCGCGCCTGAAACCCGGGATGGTGTTGGCCGTGGAGCCGATGGTCAATGCCGGGCGGCCGGAAGTGGTGGTGTTGCGGGATAAATGGACGGCGGTGGCGCGCGACGGATCTTACAGCGCCCATTTCGAGCACTGCATCGCGGTGACGGAAAACGGGCCGTGGGTGCTCACCCGTCCGTGAAGGTTCAAGGCACGGTCGTGGAAGAACGGCCGGCCGCGATCTATGCCGTAGTGCTGGAGAACCAGCAGCGGGTGTTGGCTCATCTGGCGGGAACGGTGGAACGGAATTTCGTCCGGCTGGTTCCGGGCGACCGGGTCGAGGTGGAATTGGCGCCGAATGATCCGGGTAGAGGAAGGGTCGTAAGAAAGTTATGAGCCACGGATGGACACAGATGGACACGGATAAAACCAAAACATGCTTTTGTGTTATCCGTGTTTATCCGTGTTCATCCGTGGCCGATTAAGGGTTTCGACATGAAAGTACGCGCATCAGTCAAAAAGATTTGCGATAAATGCAAGGTGGTGCATCGCGCCGGCGTGGTGCGCATCATCTGCGTCAATCCGAAACACAAACAGAGGCAGGGCTAAGCTATGGCACGTATTGCAGGCGTGGATCTTCCACCGACCAAGCGGGCCGAAATCGGGCTCACATACATTTACGGCGTGGGACGCACGCGTTCGCGGTCGCTCCTGTACCGCGCCGGAATCGATTTCGACAAAAAAGTACGCGATCTGACCGAAGACGAGGTGAACCGCGTCCGCCAGATCCTGGAAGATGAAGGCGCGGTGGAAGGCGACCTCCGCAAGGAAGTCTCGATGAACATCAAGCGGCATATCGAGATGGGCTCGTACCGCGGCTTGCGGCATCGCCGCAGCCTGCCGGTGCGCGGCCAGCGGACCCATACCAACGCGCGCACCCGCAAGGGTCCGCGGCGCGGCACCGTGGCCAACAAGAAGAAAGCGAGCGCGAAGACATAGTATGGCCAAAGCACCAGCAAAGACCGGCAAGAAGAAAAGCTTCAAGAAGAAGGAAAAGCGGGTGGTGCATACGGGCGTGGTCAACATTCAGGCCACGTTCAACAACACCATCGTCACCATCGCCGACCAGGAGGGCAACACCATCGCCTGGTCGAGCGCCGGATCGTTGGGATTCCGCGGATCGCGTAAGGGAACGCCGTTCGCCGCGCAGCAGGCGGCGCTGACGGCGGCCAATAAAGCCACAGAGACCGGATTGCGCACCGTGGAAGTGCGGGTCTCCGGACCGGGATCGGGGCGCGAATCGGCCGTGCGCGCTCTGTCGACGGCGGGCATCGAGGTGCGGGCCATCAAGGACGTCACCCCGATACCGCACAACGGCTGCCGTCCGCCGAAGAAGAGACGCGTTTGATTTCGCGGCTGATTATGAAGCGGGACGAAGGGTCTGCCATGACCCGTAAACCGCACCTGAAGGAAAGGTAAGGAACAGAAACTTGGCACGTTACATTGGGCCCGTTTGCCGGCAATGCCGGCGCGAGGGCATGAAACTCTATCTCAAAGGCGAGCGCTGCCACAGCGAGAAGTGCGCCATCGAAAAACGCAACTTCGTTCCCGGGCAGCATGGTAAGGACCGCAAAGCCAAAATCGTCGGCTACGGCCTGCAGTTGCGCGAAAAGCAGAAGGTGCGCCGCATCTACGGCGTCCTGGAAGCGCAGTTTCGCGCCGGCTATGAAAAGGCCGCGCAAGCCAAAGGCATCACCGGCGAACGCATGATGTCGGCGCTGGAACGACGCCTCGACAGCGTGATCTACCGTATGGGATTCGGCACCAGCCGCGCCCAAAGCCGCCAGGTTGTCCGCCACGGCCATATCGAAATCAACGGCCGCAAGTGCGATATTCCATCCGCCCTGGTCAAAGTTGGCGACATCGTCGCGGTGCGCGAAAAAAGCCGGAAGAATCCGACTATTCTGGCCGCCCGCGACGCCACCGCGCACGCGCCGGCGCCGAACTGGATCGACGTCGACCGGGAGGGTTTAACGGGCAAAATCACTGCCCTGCCGCAGCGGAGCGATCTCGTTCAAATCCAGTTGAACGAGCAGCTCATCGTGGAATTGTATTCGAAGTAAAAGTGGGACAGACGATCGTTTTTGGCCGTCTGTCATTCTGCTTTTAAAGCAAGGAGATCTATGTTCAAAGGCTTCCAGAAACCGAAGCGTTTGGTCGCCAATACCGAAACTCTTACGGAACGGTATGGCATGTTTACCGCGCAGCCTTTCCAGCGCGGTTTCGGCACTACGATCGGCAACAGTCTGCGCCGCGTGCTCTTGAGCTCGATTGAAGGCGCGGCCATCACCGCCGTCCGCATCGAGGGCGTCGAACACGAGTTCAGCCCCATCCCCGGCGTGGTCGAAGACGCCACCGACATCATTCTCAACCTCAAACAGATCCCCTTCAAGATCATGGGCGAGGGCATCAAGACCGTGCGCCTCACCGTCGACCATCCGGGCGAGGTCCGCAGCGGCCAGATCGAAACCGACTCCGACGTCGAAGTGCTCGATCGCGACGTTCATGTGGCTACCGTCAGCGAAGGCGGCCGCCTGTCGGTCGAGATGCGCCTCAAAAGCGGACGCGGATACGTCAGCGCCGACAAGAATTTCGACGAAGACCTGGCGCTCGGCTACATCCCCATCGATTCGGTTCATTCGCCCGTGCGCAAGGTTAACTTCGCCGTCGAAGCCGCCCGCCTCGGACAGATGACCGATTACGACAAGCTTACGATCGAGGTCTGGACCAACGGCGCCGTCTCGCCGCAGGACGCCATCGGCTACGCCGCCAAGCTCCTCAAGGACCACATGTCGATCTTCATCAACTTCGAGGAAACGCCGGAGCAGACCGAAGAGATCTCCGACCGCGGCCTCGACAAGATGAACGAAGTGTTGAACCGGTCGGTCGAGGAGCTGGAGCTTAGTGTCCGCTCCTACAATTGCCTCAAGAACGCCAATATTCAAACCATCGGCGAACTGGTGCAAAAGACCGAAGCCGAGATGCTGCGCACCAAGAATTTCGGGCGCAAATCGCTCAACGAAATCAAGGAAATTCTGGCCAACATGGGCCTCTCTCTCGGCATGCGCATCGATGCGCACGGACGCCTGATCGCTCCGCCGCAGGGCTCGAGCGGACCGGGACCGGATTTTGGTCCCGAGGACGAGGGGCAGGACCAGCTGGAAGGTTAGCCGAGGAGTAGCCCATGAGACACAGAGTTGCCGGATTCAAATTGAAACGGCCGGCCGCCAGCCGGCAGGCGCTCCTGCGAAATCTCGCCACCAGCGTGATCGAGCGGGAGCGCGTGGTCACCACGATCGTCAAAGCCAAGGCGGTTCGGCCGCTGGTGGAAAAGATGATCACGCTGGCCAAGAAGGACACGCTGCATTCGCGCCGCCAGGCCGCGGCGTTTCTCACCACGCCGGATTCGGTGAAGAAGTTGTTCGACAAGCTGGGCACCCGTTTCGGGCAGCGGGCGGGCGGCTATACCCGCATCACCCGCCTGGGGCCGCGCCAGGGCGACGGCGCCGAACAGGCCATGATCGAGCTGGTCGGTAGCGAGCTGGTGAAGCGCGCCGCCGATCGCGCCAAGAGACGCGAAGAAAGACTGAAAGCCCGCCAGGCCGGCCTGGAAGAGCCCGAAGAGAACAAGGAAGACAAAGAGTAGGGCAGGTTGTCAACCCGCGCCGGGTGGGTAACACGCCTGGCCGCGCGCGGAAGGCGTTCGAGCTGCGAACGGTCGTGGTGCGGCGTGCCCATGCCGGCCTGCTCCAAACATCCAAGGTGTGTCATAATTCTTGGCATGGCGACGGCACTGGTGAAGATGGAGCCGAAATCGGAGGGGATTGCGACCCCGCGCAAGAAACGGCCCAAGGAACTCGCGGTCATTACGGAGTGCTGCACCGGATGTGCCGGATCGCCCGCCTGCGTGCCCTATTGCCCGGTGGCCGATTGCATGTATTGGGTCCCCGACGAGGACCATCCGCCGTTCGGCCATATCGAGGTCGATCCCGTGCTGTGCATCGGCTGCAAGAAATGCACCAGCAAAGGCCCCGACGGCGCGTTCCTGGATGGATGCCCGTGGGACGCCATCGAAATGGTGCCGATCGAAGACGTGGAAGCCAGCATCGGCGTGAAGATGCCGGTCTGAGCGCGCGATCATGGCCCTCGAAATCCAGCAGCGCGAACGGGAAGGCGTCGTCATTCTCGATCTGAAGGGCCGCATCACGGTGGGCCCGGAAGCGGGCGCATTGCGCGATCGCGTGGCGGCCTTGAACGCCGCCGGGACGCGCAATCTGGTCCTCAATCTCGACGGCGTCGACTATATCGATAGCACCGGCCTGGGCGCGCTGGTCATCTGCGCCACCAGCCTCCGCAAGAACCAGGGGAATGTGCGGCTTCTGAACCTCAGCCGGCGCAATATCGAGCTGCTGGTAATGACCAAACTCGCGACGGTTTTCGAAATCTTCACCGACGAGCAGGACGCCGTCAACAGCTTCTACCCCGACCGCAAGATCAATTCGTTCGATATTCTGAGTTTTGTGCAGGAAATGAAGAACGAGGACTAGCCTTCCGTGGCGCTCGTAGTCATCGGAGGCGTCGCCGCGGGTCTGAGCGCGGCTGCCCGCGCGCGGAGGATCGATCCGCGGCTGGAAATCATCGTACTCGAAAAGGGCTCCGACATCTCCTACGGCGCCTGTGGGCTGCCCTACTTTGTCGAGGGGCGGATCCGCGAGCGGGACCAGTTAATCGTCTACACGCCGGAATATTTCCGCAAGGAACGCCAAATCGATGTGCGCACCGGAGCGCGGGTCATTTCCATCTCGCATCCGCGGCGCGAGGTGGTGCTGGAATCGGGCGCGCGCGTGGCTTACGAACGGCTGGTGATCGCCACCGGGGCGCGCTGCGACACATCGGGCATTGCCGGCGCGGATTCGGCCGACGGCCGTGTCTTCACCCTGCACACCCTCGACGATGCCGAGCGGATGCGCGCCTTCGTGCGCCAGCGTCGGCCCAGGCACGCGGTGGTCGTGGGCGGCGGCTACATCGGTGTCGAAGCCGCCGATGCGCTGCGGCACAACGGAATCGGCGTCACCATCATCGAGCGGTCGAAACACCTGCTGCTGCGTGAGGATGATGCCTTCACGGAGGCGGTGCGCCGGCAACTGGAAGCCTATCGCGTGGAAGTGCGGCTGGGCGTTGCCGTGAAAACCATCGAGCCCGGCCAGGTTTGCGGCGTGCCGTGCGACATGATAGTCGTCGCGGCCGGATTCCGGCCCAACGTGGAGATGGCCTCCGAGGCCGGCATCGAGATCGGCCGCACCGGCGCCATCCGCACCGACGACCGCATGGAGACGAATCTGCGCGGCGTGTTCGCCGCCGGCGATTGCGCCGAGGTCACGCACCTGGTGACGGGCCGTCCGACGTACATCCCGCTGGGCACGACCGCCAACAAGTGCGGACGCGTCGCGGGGGCCAACGCCGCCGGCGGACGCGAACGGTTTGCGGGTATTGTGGGCACATCCATTGTCGGCGTCTTCGGGATGGGCTTCGCGACCACCGGATTGTCGGTGGCCGAGGCGCGGGCGGAAGGTTTCTCGCCGGTAGCGGCGCGAATCGAGGCGATGGCGCGCCCGGGATATTTTCACGGGACCAAGACCACCGTGGAATTGATCGCCGACCGCAATACGGGCCGGCTGATTGGCGGTTCGGTGATCGGCGAGGAAGGCGCGGCCGGGCGCATCAACGTGATCGCCGCCGCGATTACCGGAAAAATGCGCGTCGAGGAATTTGCCCAGATGGACCTGGCCTATTCGCCGCCGTTCTCACCGGCCTGGGATCCGCTGCTGATAGCGGCACAGCAGTTGGGAAAGCTGTAGCTTCCGCGCACGGGCCGGTAAGCGTGCGTTGGACGCCGCCCGCTGTTAACGGTCCATCCGATCAATCCGTCTCCCGCCTATGAGACTTCTGCTCTTGGCTCTATTCGCCGCCGCGGCGGGTGATGTGTCGTTTCGGGAAACTATCCTGCCGGCCGGAGCCAACGCCGCCATCATCACAGCCGCCGACTTCAACCACGACTCGCGCCCCGATCTGGTGGTTGCCAATTCCGAAAGCGGCGAGGTCACTTTGCTGTTCAACGGCGGCGGCGGCCACTTTCATCCCGCGCCGGGCTCGCCGTTCCAATCCGGCTCCCAGCCAAATGACTTCGCGGTTGCTGATTTCAATCACGACGGAAATCCCGATCTGGCGGTTGTGAATACGCAGACCCCGTTTATCAGCATCTTCCTGGGCGATGGGCGGGGCGGGTTCCACGCGGCTCCCGGTTCTCCGGTCCGCACCGGCTCCCAGCCGCACCCGCACGGAGTTGTGGCCGGGGACTTTACGGGAAGCGCCGCCATCGATCTGATGACCGATAGCTGGGGACGCAATCAGATCGAGATGCTGATCGGGGACGGGCACGGCGCCTTCTCCCCGGGGCCATTCTTCAACGTCGGCAAGCGTCCTTACCAGCGCCTCCGCACCGCCGATCTGAATGGCGATGGCAAACCCGACATCGTCACCACCAACCTGGACGGCGATTCCGTCACTGTCCTGCTCGGCGACGGGCGCGGCGGCTTCCGCGAGAGCCCTGGTTCACCCTTCAAGACTGCGGCCGCGCCGTGGGAGGTAAATATCGCGGATATAAACCGCGACGGCAAACTCGACCTTGTAATCATCCCCTACGATCGCGATGCGAAGACGCGCGGCGGCGAGGCCAATGTCACCATACTGATAGGAG